>Ga0334899_1000704_pt1 | contig 38303 bp, 43 predicted proteins | sample GraSluR3_MG_FD_207219 | JGI IMG/M metagenome (GOLD analysis project Ga0334899, IMG submission 207219) | Sludge microbial communities from methane-producing bioreactor in Wageningen University, Netherlands - Granular Sludge_8_08-R3 | ecosystem: Engineered > Bioreactor > Anaerobic > Unclassified ...
GGAGGGCCTCGAACCCCCGACCTACGATTTTGGAGACCGTCGCTCTGCCAATTGAGCTACTCGCCTACAAAGACGATTATAGCGGAATCGATACTCCTTTTCAAGAGGAGAGGATTATTGCCAGCACGATCGAAATAAGAAAGAGTATGAGATAAGAAGAAAGTGCCGAATCGATTCTCTCGAAGTAAACCGGCAGAGGTCTAAGGAACTTGCGCAGCAGAAGATACCCCGCCATTCCCGCGATAACGGTAAGTAATGATTCGAACATGTATATTTCGAAACCGATGATCCCGTGTATTATTATGACTCCGGACAAGATGGAGTAAGCAGCAACGGTATTCGCGGCCGGCCAGGAGGAAGATTTACCGGGTTTGAGAAAGATAAACTTCGAGAAGCTCATTGCCGTTCCAGCGGAAGCAATAAGAAGCAGGATCTTCAATGAGGGACAACAAGCGCCGTGTATGATGATCTCTTTAGTTACACACCCGGATGTCATAGGAAATCCCGCTATAGCAAGCGAACCGATCAAAAGAAAGGCATACTCGACTTTTGTGATCTTCCCCGACCACTTTGAATACTCCTTTGTACCAAGTCTAGCCGATATATTCCCGACGACCAGAAAGAGTAGCGTTTTGAATATTGCATGGCTAAAGCCGTGCCAGGCAGAGGACTTGTCACAGTTTACGAGCATGAAGCCAACTTGAGATATAGTATGGTATGCGAGGACCCTTTTGGCGTTCTTTGAATTGACGGCGAAGATAACGCCGACAATTGCGCTAACGATGCCGATTATCATATAGGTATCTCTCATCCAGCCGAAAGAGGAATACGTGATGAACCTTATAGACAGGTACACGTCAAGCTTGACAATGAGGCCGGATAGTATTGGAGAGACTTCTATGGGCGCATTGGAATGAGCGTCTGGAAGCCACATGGAGAAAAAGAAAAGGCCGGACTTCACGGCCAGTCCTCCGAAGATCAGAACGGTTGCGATAGTTGAAACCTGTTCCAGACTATCCATCGCAAATGAACCCGTCTCCATATAGACAATCCCGATTCCCAGTAGATAGAAGTTCAGCCCTAGGGAAGAGAGGAGCAGATACTTAAGGCTGGCCCAGGCCTGACGGGGCTTTTTCTCGTAGGAAATCAGAATGAAGGAAATAATCGACGCGAGTTCTATGGTTACGAAGATGCTGAAAAGGTCCCTCGAAAGGAATATCGAATTCAGAGTTCCATAAAGTATGAGGATCAAGGCGTAGAAGAAGCCGTCATAGCCTCTCTTGATAGAATTCAGGATCACCGCAAGCATCACGATGAATGTAGACAAAAGAAAGGGAATTGCGAATTCATCGACAGCCATACCGATTCCAAGCGAACCCCACTTTCCAAGAATAATCGAAGCATCTTCAAAGATAACGAAAGGAAGAACGCTTCCACTTGCAAAAGTAGTCACAATCGCTACAATCGGACTGACCGACTTCCTGTCTTTCAGCACCAGACAGACAATTCCTCCCAGGACGGGCAGAAAGACGAGCGCGATCACTGTTTCTCCCTCTCGAAGATCATTTCGATCGTCTCAACGTTCATTGTGTGGTATCTGTTGTATATTATGATCGCGAATACGAGTGAAAGACAAAGCAGGGCAAATGATATCACAATCCCTGTGATTATGACTGCTTGAGGTATGGGGTCGGCGTAGAAAGCACTCGAAAAATCGCCGCTGACTATGGGAGGTATTATCCCACTTCTTGCTGAGATTCCTGTGTACATGAGGTTTATCGAAGTCTCCACAATACCTAAAGAGAGAATCTTCTTTATGAGGTCCTTCGAGAGAATCATGCCAATCGTCCCCACGAGCATTCCCAAAATTGAGAAATAGATTACGATAGTTCCTGTCATAGTGTTCCTCGTCTGCTAATAAACTCGCTGGACATCTTCCATGCGCCGGCGTACACTTTGATTCCGATGAGAATGTTCAGTATAGGGATAAAGCCACCGCTGAAAGTCGAACCGAAGCCAGCCTCAGAAAGTAATTGTGAGTGGGTTTCTGGTAAAAGAATGATCAAAGTTGAGAGTGCGAAAATTAGCACGAAACTGATTTTCTCAAACACACCGATCTTCAGCATATCATAATGAAGACTTGCCTTCTTGAAACTGGAAGTGAGACCGTAAGTGATTACGCCTGTTGCAAGTACAACTCCGCCAACAAAACCTCCACCCGGGGTGATATGGCCGTTTATTACCACATATAGGAAAAGGGTTATCGACAAGGCGGCCAGGCCCCCGCTGTAGACAGTTACTGTACCAAATACCTGCTGGCCTTCATCGATGTTCACTGGAAGCGATGCAAGAAGGGCGGCGACTCCCAGAGCCGTTACAGTGAAGACGATTATCTCAAATATCGTGTCATAGAGTCTCGCCTCAAGATAAACGCTTGTAACTGCGTTGGGCACGTTAACTCGTTCCACAATTTGCTCTATCGGCCTGGGGATACTTCCAGAGGGATCAAATGAAAGCATAACAATGACAAAGATTATTGTAACTGCTATGATTCCTGCTATCTTCACAGGTACCGCCCCACTATCTCTTCGATATTCCCTGAAGATCTAATCTCGTTCAGTCCTTCAAGAATATCCTTTTCCAGATCCGGCGAATTCATGGAAATGACAAAGACATAGCGGCTCTTTTTCAGGAACTCTGGCGTCGGGGAAATAGCGTTTCTGCTCAAGTGTTTCAGTCTCACAAAATCAATTTCCTCTCCGTTGCAGACAAATATTGAAGTCTCCAGATAAGGGATGCCTTTTGTTCTACCTGAAACGTCGTCCTCTGTAAATGCTCCACAAACCAAATCGACTTCATGATTCTCAACGGCATTCAATGCATCTTCCTTTGAAGAGAACTTAACTGGTTCAACGTGATAACCTTCCTTTTCGTCAACAAGCCGAATGATCTCCCACTCCAGCCCTCTCAGACCGGAAGGCGACTCCTCTATCATCGAAGGCACATCGAGAAATCCGAGACGGACACGGCGCTGTTTCTTAAGTGCCATTATGTATACGATTAGAACCAGTGCAACTCCGACAGAGAACTGAGTCATCGCGACATCCGGCGCTCCTATGATCATCATGATGACGGCCGAGACCGAACCCATAATGCCAAACCAGATAACACTCTGGAAGTTAGTCCTTGATGAAAGGACGATTATCGCGCTGACAAGATAAAGAGAGCTGATTGCGATTATGACGAAATTCATCTATCCCTTCCCCCCGCATTTATGAACGCTCTTGCAATGACATGAGTAACGAGAGGGCCGGTGACCATCAAAGCGACAATAAACGCAAACATCTCAATTATCGTCAATAGGCCAAAGAAAGAAGCGGAGATGACGATGAATATAAGTCCGACCGTGTCGGCAACCGTCAAGAAATGAAGTGTTCCGATAATTGTGTGAGCGCGGATTGCCCTAAACGTGCCTGCAACAACGAAAAAGAGGCCGGGTATAAGGAATAAGTATCCGATTATTCTCATCATCGTCGTACCCCCAGATAATATGCAGCGATAATTGTCCCGCTCGTGTTGAGAATGAGAAACAGCAAGGCAACACTGGATATGAAATCTACACCTGTAACCATTTCGATGAAGATTATCCCGATCAATAACCTTGTGGAAATAGATGAGTATGCTATAAGAAGTCTCCAGGGGTCGCTTCCTGCAGCAAACCACACGAGCATAACAATAGATGAAATGACTGCGACCATTGTAACGTAGAAAGTCACTTCTTCACCTCGTGGATCACTAATCCTTCCCTATCTTTGGATATAACCACCTCTTCTGGAGTCATCGTTATTGATATTATCTTCCCAAATTCCACGATTCTGTTCTCCGGTGCTTTCTCGCTTCTCACAGTAAAAATCGGTTTGGAGAATATTAGTCTGAACGCTTGAAAGACTGCAACAGGTAAAGCGAGCATAATTCGAAATACGGTACCAAGAACAGGACCGGGACGGATAAGCCTTGCAGATACATACTGTACAAGGACAGATACTAGCAAACCCGATACCACCGAGGCTAGAGTGAACCTTCCAAAAAAGGTGATCCACAGAAAAAACGAGATTACGAAAATCATCTAGTCCCACCTCAAAGGTTTGGCCCTGAAATTCTCCTTAGATTTGGAATGCTGCATCCATCCAGTAAGACCAAATCTATCTATCACATCAAGTGCATAATCGTATTCCTCTTCCGAGATTTTTCTTGATAGTTCGTAGTGCTCTCTCGCCCTGTAAACTGGTCGATACTGTGACATAAGCGATATGGGAACGGACGAAGACAATTCAAAAGCCACAAACTCCGCCATCTCTTCTGTACCCGCTATTCCTTCAGGTAGAACAAGGTGCCTGACAATAACTCCTCGCATTCTTTCTTCTCTGAAGGAGCCAGTCTGTCTAAACATCTCCTTCACCGCCTTCTTTGTGACAGTCCAGTAATCGGGGACAAGGGAGTATTTCTCTCCAAGCGCATCGTCGGTATATCTTATATCTGTGAGATAGATGTCGACGATTCCATCGAGAAGCTGCAAAGTACTTACTTCTTCATAACCGCTAGTGTTGAACACTACTGGAAGGGAAAAGCCCTCCTCAAGTGCAAGTTCGTAGGCTTTGAGGAAGCCATGCAAATTAGGAGTTGGAGTGACGAGATCGATGCAAGCGGCCCCTTCCTCCTGAATCTTCATGAAGTGTCGTGATAGCTCTTCAAATGAAAAGACCTTGCCTGCGTTCTTCTGACTGAAAGCGAAGTTTTGACAGTAGAGGCAGCTCATTGTGCAGCCACTAAAAAAGACAGCACCTGCACCGCCTTCCTTCACCAAAGGTGGTTCTTCCCCAAAGTGTAGTACTGTTGCTGAGACTCTTGGTTCAATCCTCTGCATGCAGAAACCAGAAGTCTCATACCTGTTCACATGACATTTCTTAGGGCACAGGTCACAAGAGTGCAGTCTTTCTCTCGTTTTTTCTATTGCTTTATGTACTCTGTCGAGTTTTTCTAAATTTGAATCCATTCAATCCATTCCTTCTCTTCACTCTAAAGGTTGTCGGAAGACCGTGAGCTGATACTATCACACAAATTCGAGTCTAGGGAGACTAAGATTATGTTTGGGCTAAGCGAGGGAAAAGGAACACTTCGGGCAAGTTCGCCTAACCAACAATCCCTTACGTACAACCAATCCAACATCGTACTGAGAGTCTTACATCCCGTCAAGCTGAACTTGTTTCAGCATCCAGTTCCTTTTTCTTCGCCAGCGGAAAACCGCTCAACGGCCCACAGTTCTCATGATCCGACCTCCTACCACCCCTAACCTCGTTTCTCCTTCATTCTTCATCGGGATAGAAAGTTATCTTTGCTCCCAGTGTCCTCAGTTTCTCCTGGAATCTTTCATACCCTCTGAATAGGTGTGTGGCATTGTTGATGATTGTCTCTCCGTCCGCAGCTAGCCCGGCCATTACCAGAGCAGCACCGGCCCTGATATCTGGCGCAACGACTTCTGCTCCACTTAGCTTTTTCACACCACGAATATTCGCATGGCTGCTCGAGACTTTTATCTGAGCTCCCATACGGTTTAGCTCATCTACATACCCAAAACGATTTTCGAAGACGTTTTCCTCAAGCACCGAAGTGCCCTCAACCGTCGCTAAAACGGCCGTTATTATTGGTTGAAGATCTGTTGGAAATCCAGGGTATGGTTCAGATGATACTCTAACAGGGTTCAAAGGGCCTTTCCAGAAAGCTCGCAAATATTCATGGCTCTTTTCAATGCCTGCACCCATCTCTTCGAGAATTCTCAAAAGGGCAATCAAATGGTCTGCAATTGCCCCATGGATTTTAATGTCACCTTTGGTGGCGATCGCTCCGAGTAAATACGTTCCGATTTCTACTCTATCTGGAATAACTGAATACTCTGCTCCAGTAAGCTTTCCAACTCCTGTCACTTTGATGGTTGGAGTTGAGGCACCACTGACTTGTGCACCACACTTGTTAAGAAAGTTCTGAAGATCAGAAATTTCGGGTTCACGCGCGGCGTTTTCAATCGTTACCACGCTCCCCTCCATAAGCGCTGCAGTAGTCATTAGCTGCTCGGTAGCTCCCACACTGGGAAATGGAAGAGCATAGATTATCTCTTTCTCGAAATTCTGCGGGATCACGGCCATAACGTCGCCGTGCTCTTCGGTTATCTTGAATCCAAAAGCCTCCAAACCCTTGAGATGAAAATCAACAGGACGCTGGCCGATATTGCAGCCACCAGGTTTTCCAACCTTGGCCCATCCACAAATCATAGCAAGAGGACCAATAATGTTGAATGAGGCTCTCATTTTTCTTACGAGTTCATATGGAACGTTTCCTACTAGAATCTCTCCAGGCATTATTGTGACGGTTTCATTTTCGAAAGCGACTGTCTTTCCAATTTGCTGAAGTATTGATATCATCGTCTGGACATCTCGCAATTCTGGCACATTCTTTATGACGACTGGCTCTTCAATCATTACTGTAGCCGCAAGAATCGGTAGCACTGAATTTTTGGAGCCACTTGCCCTTATCTCGCCTTTGAGACGTGTATTTCCCATAACAACGAGCTGGCTCATAATAACCCTCCAATCTTTTCATCGAGTTAAGAAGATACGACCGCACTCTTATTTTATCAGAGGTAAGGGCAGAGGAAAGATCGAATCATACCATAATAATTCTATTAGCTCAGGATCCAATCTCATTATAGATACGAAGTCCGATCCTTAGACCTTCTATTCTGCCAGACTCATTTACGATGAACTCCCCCGCACTTGCCAAATAAGGTTCGCTAAGATTTATTATGAAACCTTCGTCCGATATTGAAATCTCCTGTGGAGTGGATGGAGGAGCCGGTTCAGAGTCTTCATCTGGAAAACCTACTCGCGGGATTTCCTTAATGAAGCTCTTCCCCTGCTCAATGAAGATCTCCAGATCTGACATCTCTCCTCTATAGAGCCCGGCAATCTTCTCCGCCCTTTCCAGATAATTGGTTGCGGGTTCAGTAATTACCGGATTCAGTTCCAGAAGATCTTCCACGATCATTCTCGAAAAGAGAGAGGTCGCTTTACTGCCTTCGTTGCTGTTGGTTAGAATGGCTGCTGAAAAGTCGATCTCCGGGAAGACCATCAGTAAGGATATTTGACCGTTGGTGCCACCACCATGCTGTATTGTCGCCACTCCATCGATCTCTTCCACGAACCAGCCAAGTGCGACCTTAGATGCAGGGGAAGCGTCAATCTTTCCAGTTATGAGTTTTGTGAAGGAATCATCACTTATGATTCCATTTCTATCCGAAGCTCTGTCACTAAAATAAAAGGCTGAATAGTTAAGTAGTTCCTTAATGTTAGTGATGATGCCTCCAGCTGGATGTATTGCCCTTCCAACGGCCCAAGGAAGAGCAACAGATATACGATCTTCTGTGATCAGGTGCCCGACCGCAAAACGTTCTGTTATTATATCTTCGGGGAAGAAATGAATGTTCTCCAGACCGAGAGGCTTGGAAACCAGTTCGATGATTGCTTCTTCGAAGGTCTTCCCGGTAACCGCCTCAATGACTCTTCCCGCCACATAGAAACCTGAATTGCAGTAAGAGAGGATTCTTCCTGGAGGGTTGATCTGAGGAAGAGAAGACATGTTCCTAACCAGTTTCTCCAGGGCATCCTTACCATAACCAAAATCCTTGAAGTAATCCCCCTTCATGCCAGAAGTATGGGTCAGAAGATGTTTCATCGTGATCTTTTCTTCAGCTCCTTTATCTGAAAGAGCGAAATCTTCGAGGAGTTCCTTAATTGGTCTTTCCAGATCGATCCTGCCGGCATCGACCAATCTCATAACAGCAAGAGCTACGAAAGTCTTGGTTATCGAGCCGATCTGGAAGAAAGTCTCATCACTTACCTTCAAGGGATGGTTGATATTCGTGACCCCAAGAGAGGCAGTTTCAACTGTGTCCTTAAAACGTACCCCGCAGGAGATTCCGGGAATCTCACCTTCTGTAACTAGCTTCTCCAATTCAGACGTTATTTCCGCGAAGCGCTTTCTAAAACTTCTTAGGTTCATATAACACCTCCTTTAAGCATTGTAGCTGAACATGCACCATGAGGGAAATTTTCTGTGGATTTCGGAGGGAGCCTAATATACAATTGGATAGAGGTGACCAAAGTGGGTAAGTTGAATCTGTCCGAACTTCTTATTCCGGCTAAGGAAAGGGTCAATTTCGACGGTAAAATTGGACTCGTGCTCTCGGGAGGCGGAGCCCGAGGCGCTTATCAGATAGGAGTCTGGAAGGCTCTGAAGGATTGTGGAATTGAGATCGGGGGAGTCTATGGGACGTCGGTAGGCGCCTTAAACTCAATGGCAGTTGCTATGGACAAGTTCGAAGACGCACGCGAATTGTGGCTGAAAATCGATTTCGATAAAGTGGTAGTAGATGGAACTGACGGCAACTTGATCGAAAAAGCGATTGGTGCACTCAAGACCGGCGGGTTCGATCCTGCTCCACTTAGAAAAAACTTTGGCCGTCTCCTTAAGGAAGAGGAAGTTCGAAAAGCCCCGATAGATGTTGGTATCGTCACTTATTCTCTCAGCAATATGGAGCCGAGGGAGCTCTTTATCGAAGATATTCCTGAAGGAGAGCTAAGAGACTACATTCTGGCAAGCGCTAATCATCCAGTCTTCAGAAGAGAGCAAATTGGCTTGGAAAAGTTCATAGATGGTGGAATTTACAGAAATATCCCCGTTAATATGGCTTTGAGCAGAGGGTTCAAGGAGATTATTATTGTCGATCTCGGTCCGAAGAGAATTAGAGATCTTCTGACTCTTGTTTCACTAAAGAGACTTGATGAAGTGAAACATCTCGTAATCAAACCGAGAGAATTCTATGGAGATGTTCTTGACTTCGATCCCGAAGTCTCTCGAAACTTCATGAAAGAGGGATATCTTGACTGTCTCAGCGAACTGGGTTATCTTGCCGGAGAGGAGTACTATGTTTTTGCAAAGCAGGACACAATTGCAAAAGCGCTCTTCTCAATGCCTGAAAAGAAAAAGAAAGAGGCAAAAGCTATCTTTGGAATTGAACCCTGGCAGAGCGAGTCTACTCACCACTTTTATTACGGGCAACTCATGCCAGTATTGCAAGATCATTTCGGAACCTCCGGTCCTTTGGAAACATGGGTGGTCCTCCTAGAGAAGCTTGCAGGACATCTAGAATTTGGGAAGCTGGAGCTGTTCACTTTACAGACTCTGATCGGACGGATCGTTTCTGCTGCGCGCTCAAGTATTGAGAACATAAAGTATAACGATATCGCCTGTGAAAGAGTTGTGAGTTTTCTTGAGCTTCTAATAGACAATTCGAAGATGAAAGATCTCGAAGATCAGGAATTCAGGGTATTCGAAGATGGATTCAGTTCTCTGACCCGCCTGGAATAGTAGAGACAAAAAGGGCCCGGCAATACCGGACCCAGATGACTTCTAGAGATGATCTAATAGTTCTCAACGAAGAGTTCGAAGTAAGCCTTCGAATGTTTGCATGCAGGGCACTGCTCGGGCGCTTCTTTTGCCTCAAGTATATACCCGCAATTTCCGCACTTCCAAAGGACCTTCTCTTCTCTCTTAAATACCTTTTCGGTTTCGACGTTTTCGAGCAGTTTCAAATAGCGGGTCTCATGGCGTTTTTCCACCTTGGCTATCTGTCTGAAGCTCTCTGCAACAGTTCTGAAGCCTTCCTTTTCCGCGACATCGGCAAATGTTGGATACAGTTCCGTCCACTCTTCGTTTTCTCCGGCAGCGGCAGCTTTGAGATTCTCTCTCGTTCCTCTAAGATCTACAGGATAGTCAGCATCTACGTGGACCATAACCGGTAGTTCGCCTGTCATACCTTCTATGATGTGCTTGAAGAAAACTTCTGCGTGTTCCTTCTCGTTATCGGCAGTTTCCCTGAAAAGAGCGGAAATCTGCTCGAATCCTTCCTTCTTGGCTACGGAAGCGTAGAAAGTGTATCTGTTTCTTGCCTGTGATTCGCCTGCAAATGCCTTCATTAGGTTCTCAAGAGTCTTTGTGCCTTTTAGATTCACGATTTCACCCCCAATACGAGATATTGTTTTCGAGTACTTTTGTGTGAACTTATTACGGTTGAGAAAGAACATCTCCACATGATTATAGTACAAAGTCGATTACAATTACGAATCTCTCTAAAGAAAACCGACACGGAGACTTGGTCTCAAGAAAGGCACCTCAGTTTCTACTGGTCTTTATCTGTGTTTTTTCCAAACTCCCTCGAAGAGTCTATTCCGAAGTTCTCATCTTCAACATTTCCCGAAGGTTCAATGTGAACATGTACATCATAGACGTTTTCCTGATCCTTCTTTATCGCGGCCTCAACCTGCTTGGCAAGGAAGTGGGCGTTCCTAACAGACAGCCTGGGGTCTACTTCGATGTCTAGATCAACAAGATACTTGTAACCCATCTTTCTTACTCTCACTTTGTGAGGGTTGTGAACTCCCGGAACTCTTTCAACCGCTTCGAAGATTATGTTGTAAACATTGTCGCCCGGCTTCAGTCCATCCATAAGCTCGTAGTTGGTTTCCCAAAAAATCTCGATAGAGGTCTTGATTACCAGCACTGATACAACCAGTCCGATAATCGAGTCGATTATCTGCAGTCCGGTAACTCCAACGAAAATCGAACCTCCCAAAACGGATAGCGAGATTACTATGTCAAGCTTCATATTCATCGCGTCTGCGACAAAAACAGAAGAGTCAATCTTCTTTCCAATGCTCATCTTGTAGCGATAGAGGAAGTATTTCGTGACGGATGAGATTGCCGCAACCACAATTACCAGCTCAAGATTCTCGACGGAAGACTCTCCGGTAAACAGCTTCTGAACAGAACTCATAGCAAGCTGGGCGCCGGCAAAAAAGATAATCATGGACACAATTTTGGATGCAACGGCGTCGGCTCTTTCATGACCATAAGGGTGTTGAGCATCCGGCGGTTTGCTTGAAACAGATGTTGAGATCCACGTTATGATAGATGTCAATATGTCGGTAGTTGAATCCACCCCATCGGCAAGAATAGCCATGCTTCCAGTGAAGAAGCCGGTAAATACTTTGATCACCGCAAGCAAAGCATTTCCAGCTACGCCTATTATCGAACCCATTCTGGCGACTGAAGCTCTATCTTCGTTCATTCAGTAACCTCCATCGCACTAGCTAGGGCGCCAAGATATCTCTTGTTCCTGTACCTCGATACGGTGCCGTTGATCACTTGGACATCAGCGTTCAAATCGACAGCAATCTTCTTCGTTCCGAGATTGTGGAGTATGTTTGCGCTCTTGCTCTCTCCAGCCACCTTTAACATTATCAAAGTCTCCTTGCGCTTCACGCTCTTGATTGTGGCAAATCTTAGCCAGGGATTACTCTTTCTGAATTCAAGTATAGCCCTGAATCTCATATAGTAGCTGTCATCGACAGCTTCTTGCGCTTCATAGGACACACCGCTGTGAGGATGGTTTTTGCCGAGAGCCTTCCATTCCGTCTGTCCCGGACCGTAGCCGTTCTCATACCAGAGAAAGGGTTCCAGCTGTTCTTCGTTGAAGTACATATTGTAGACACCTTCCATGCCCAGTTCCTCGCCATAGTAGAAGAAGGGTACTCCCGGAAGAGATAGCATTACAGACATTGAAAGAAGCGAGAGTTCACGGTCGCCGTTCATTGACGATACCAAACGACTCATATCATGATTCGTAAGGAAGAGTCCAGATTCGTAGCTGCGTTTGGCCCTGAAGCACCTGTTCAAATCTGTCTTCAATGATATTACCAGAAGCTCAGGATCCTTCTTGGCAATTGCTGACTTCAAGTCTTCGGCCAGCGGGAAGTTGAATCCGATTCCGAAGATCGCAGAATAAAGATCCACAATTCTTGCATCATCCCAAACTTCGCTCACAAAGATCGAATCGGGCGAAATTGATCGGCAGTGCGAGGTCATCTCTTTCCAGAACGCGATATTTCTGCTGTGCTGATACTCGCATATTCCCTTCTCTATAGAGAAATCGAAGATGTGTTTTGCGGCGTCGAATCTGAAGCCGTCAAATCCCACCGAAAGCCAAAATGTGAGAACCTCTTTCATCTGTTGCCATAGAGAAGTTGATTCGTAATTGAGATCGGGGCTTCCCGGGCCGAAAAGTGTATATGCCCATTGGCCGGAGTAATTAGTCCATACCTTCTCCCCGTCCCAGTGTCTCCTTGCCTTTAGCCAGTCTTCGTTCTGCAGAAAGAGGTACCAGTCCCTGTACGGTCTTTCGCCGTCGAGAGCCCTGAGAAACCATTCATGACTAGGAGAAGTGTGGTTGATCGGAAGGTCCAGGATCACTTTCAGATCTCTCCTATGTGCTGAAGCAAGAAAGCTTCTCAGCTCTTTGAGATTTCCATATATGGGATTAATGCTGAAAAAGTCAGTGACACTGTAACCGTGGTATGCCGGCGACTGAAGTATCGGTAGGAGCCATATTCCTTCGATACCGAGACCTGCAAGATAATCAAGTTTCTGTTCGGCTCCTACTAGATCTCCTATTCCGTCTCCGTTGCCATCGCAAAATGATCTTATATACAGCTCGTAGAACACGCACATCCCTCCCGACTATGGCGGTCCAAAATCGGATCGATTCATGAGAACTATCACTGTCCCTAGAATCTTACATCTTATCATAGTTATCCTACAGCGCATTGTGTTAAAATCTTGTCTGTTCTAGGAGGTGTGGAAGATGCTAATAATGGAGACTCTGAGCAAGGGTGAACAGATGAATGCGAGCGACGTTCATGTGACTTCCGGGGGTTATGTGATGTACAGGGTCGATGGCGAGTTGATTCAGGACAAGCTTCTTACCGATGCGATAATGATGAAAAAGATCATTGCTGAGCTTAAGGAAGTTACGGGGATGGAGTTTGAGGACTCGGACAGTAAGGAAATCGATTTCTCTTTTGGCTTCAGCTCATCGAGAGTAAGAGGAAATTTCTTCTACTCAAATAAGCTTCCTGTGATAGCTCTGAGGCTCATTCCGAAAACAGTTAAGACTATAGATGACCTAGGTTACCCCGCCATTTTCAAAGACTTCTGCAAGCCGGACAAGGGACTCGTGCTAGTTGCGGGGCCTACAGGCAGCGGTAAATCAACCACTCTTGCAGCGATGCTGGAAAACATAAACAGAACAAGGAATGCACACCTCATAACTATAGAGGATCCTGTAGAGTATGTTTTTGAGCAAAAGACCGCTTTGATTCACCAGAGGGAGCTTGGACCCGATACCAAGTCCTTCTACAACGGCCTTAAGTATGCCATGAGGCAGGACCCGGACGTAATTCTCGTTGGCGAGATGAGAGATAGCGAGACTATGGAACTTGCGATGACCGCTGCGGAGACCGGTCACCTTGTTTTCTCAACGATTCATACGAATTCTGCCGCCACCACTCCCGAAAGGATAGTCGGAGTCTTCCCACCTCATCAGCAGAACCAAATAGCAATGCAGCTTGCAAATACCTTGCTGGCTGTCATTTACCAAAGGCTGCTGAGAAGAAGAGACGGCAAAGGGAGGATTGCAATTCTTGAGATTCTAGTTGTGAACCAGGCGATAAGGAACCTTATCAGGGAACAGAAGTTCCATCAGATAGAATCTATGATGCAAGCCGGCATTAAGTTTGGAATGGTTACCTTTGATGATGCGTTGATGGATGCTTTCAAGAAGGGCATTATCGACAAGGATCAGCTTCAGAACTATGCGAGAGATGCGAACGCCATGGCCAGGAGGGCCTTCTAATGGATCTAGAAAAGATAATGGAAGTATTCAGGGAGAGATTCAAGGAAGTTGAAAGGGAGCTCTCCAGACCAGAAGTTGCCTCCGATCCTGAGAAACTTATGGAGTACGGCAAGAAACATTCCGAGCTTTCCGAGATCATAAATCTCTACAATGACATAGAATCGATGAAAAGCGAGCTTGACGAATGGTATGAGATGAAGAATTCTGCCGGTGAGAGCGAACAGGAAGAGATAGCCCAGACAATATCAGACCTTGAGAATAGCATTGGGAAACAGGAACTGAATCTAAAGGGACTACTGGTTCCCGATCTATCAGACAATAGAAACATAATTATCGAGATAAGAGCGGGAACTGGCGGCGAAGAAGCGGCTCTCTTCGCTGCGGATCTATTCCGCATGTACAGCAGATATGCCGAGCGAAACAACTGGAAATCAGAGATCATTGATTCCAATGAAACAGACATCGGCGGATTAAAAGAAATCGTATTTCAGATAAAAGGTCGGAGCGTATTCAGCAAACTGAAGTATGAAAGCGGAGTCCACAGGGTCCAGAGAGTTCCCTCTACAGAATCCGGCGGAAGGATCCATACTTCGACCGCCACAGTGGCGGTTCTTCCTGAAGTCAGCGAGACGGAAGTCAAAATCGATCCTGCCGACCTAAGAATTGATACGTACAGAGCTTCAGGAGCAGGCGGTCAGCATGTTAACAAGACAGATTCAGCGGTCAGGATAGTTCATGAACCAACGGGAATCGTTGTTGCGGTACAGAAGGAGAGATCTCAGCACCAGAACAAGGCCAGGGCCCTCGAGATACTTCGTGCAAAACTCTACGAGATGTATAGCTCTAAGGCGGAAAATGAAATTGTCGAGACCAGAAGAACGCAAATAGGAACTGGAGAGCGAAGTGAGAAGATAAGAACATACAACTTCCCTCAAAACAGGGTCACTGACCACAGGATTAACTTCACTAGCTACAGACTTCTTTATATAATGGACGGCGACCTCGACGAACTGATAACAGAGCTTTCCGCTGCAGATATAAACAAGCGTTTGGAACTGCTCCACAGGAAACTTATCGGTTAGTCTAGAGCCTCTTCTAAGGAGACAGAGCATGAAGAATGAGAAGCCTCTAAGAACAAACGCAACAAGGATTCTGGACGGTCTCGGCATAGAGTATGAGGTTCTTGAGTACGAAGTTGACGAAAGTGATCTGGGCGCTGTTAAGGTCGCTTCCGAACTTGGACTTTCAGCTTCTAAAACGATGAAGACAATCGTACTCAAAGGTGATCGAAGCGGTGTCTTCGTGTGCTGTCTCGGTGGGCATCGGGAAATCGATATGAAGAAGCTTCCGGAGATAACTGGTGATAGGAATATCGAAACGGTCTCCTCAGACCGGCTTCTAGCTATTACAGGTTACGTCAGGGGAGGGGTCTCTCCTCTGGGTATGAACAAGAGCTTCAAAATCTATATAGATGGAGAAGTCTTGAGTGAAGAGAGGATTTCTATGAGCGCTGGCAAGCGGGGCCTTCAGATATGGTTAAGGCCGACGGATCTGGTTGTCGCTACGAAAGGTAATGTCGCTTCGTTCTCCAAAGAGAAACACTGAGAGCTCCGGGCTACGCTTGGCAATTAGATTTTGAAAATTATCACAAGAACGGAAATTATTCCGAAGAAAAGGGCCAGTAGCAGCAGAACCGTAGAAATCTCCATCAATCTTCTCTCCCTTCAAACTCCTGTCAATCAATTCTACATTTTTCTTTCCCATCTCAAAAGGAACTGTGAGTAATCTAAGTTGATCATATTGAAAGACATTGTACAATTGAATTGAAAGGACGGTGGTGAAATGTACATCCGCTCTGGTGATCCAGTGAGAACAGTAATCAAAGTTATCGGTGGAATAGTCTACGGTGTCGGCATAGGCTTGATAATACTTAGCTTTGCTAGTTTCTTTCTGGCTCCGTATCTAAGCCTTGTTTTTGGAAGTGTATTCGTTTTTATAGTGTTGGGCTTCATCGCAACAACCCTCGGGAGAATGCTTCTAGGCATGGCGAAGACGAAGAGCTTCTCCGGTCCTGTTAGTGAACAGGAACCCGTTAGCAGGAGCGAAGTTCAGGAGGAAATGACCTACGACTACACCTTTGTTTCCGATAGAGAGGCAAGACTCGAGAAGAAGAAGAGTAAGAGTTATTCTAGGTGTCCGGAGTGCGGCACAGAGAATGACGACAAGGCAACCAAGTGTTCTAGTTGCGGAACTTCTCTAACTGGTTACAAGAAATGTAGCCTTTGCTATATGTTGAACAAAAAAGAGAATCGTTTCTGCAAGAACTGTGGACACGATTTCAATCTTGACTGAGTAAAAAGACTCCGAGATGCATGGCAGCAGAAGACCCGCTGTGCAATTGGAAAATGACGTTGTACGCAATTGAGAAAACGGAGAAAGAGCATTGTCGAGAGCTTCGCTGCGAGAGTGCGAGAATTCATAGTTGACCGTCAACGGTCCACCGTTCTCGAGTTTATCCTTCAGGACTGATTTTCATCTCCCCGGTCTTCGATCTCGGAACAGTCCAGTGGAGTTCAACGGAGGACAAGGCATTTGCTCTCTCAATTTCGGCCTATGTCGCTTCTGCCCGGTATCACTGCAAGGTTACGGTGAGCTGGAGACTCTTGTTGAAGAGGCAAGTAGATGGGTGAAGGAGGAGTATGTAAGCGCGCTCTGGGAGGTAAACAAGCTTGCAGACGATAGAAAACGGAGTATCGCAGAGACTCTGGAAATGCTTACAGGGATCAGCTCGGCCGTATTCTATCAACGAAATCTAAGGATGAACCAGGTGGACTTCTGTACATTGCTGCTAGAAGAGAGCTACCGCTCCCGTAGCGTGTATGACTCAAGAATAACGGCCATCGGACCATGTATGGGGGACTCAAATGATGGTACAACGTTCACTCTTTCGGAGCAGTTGAAGACATGCGCAAATGATTACATCAAGAGAGAGAGGATATGAAACAATTCTGCCTTACCGAAATGAGCGGGAACGCAGAAGTGTATCTGAACAGGAATTGGGAGAGCGGCAAAGCTGAGCCGGAAATGCCTGACTCACTTGACCTGGGATTTCCCGATGCAGTGATGCTCTTTCACATGCTTTGACCAGAGCTCCCTATCTATGAGTCTTTGTCGCTGGAGGAAGGTTGATCTTGAGTACCCCTTTGAATCGGTTGCCTATAGCATTGATTATCTCAAGATCTCGGATTCTCTTCGTGCCAACATCATTCACAGAGTCTACGAGGGCGGCCATGATCTATGTTAATCCCGAGGCTCTGGAAGAGCTGAAGAAGGATTTAGAACTCTTCTACAGCAATTGAGGTTATCTATAACAACGAATGTAGGCTGAAAACTCGCATCTATTGATCTTGGGAAGTCTCACGGGGTTAGGATGAATCAAGTGTTGAAAAAACAATGTCGAAAGACATGAATCCGGTCTGGCGTCGGGCTACTAATTGGAGTTATTACAAACTGTTGTATAATTAAAGATAGAATCTTCTATTTCTCGTTTTCTAATTATGTTTTCCATTTGGGCGGTGATGCTACGAATGTCTTCATCTATTATCGTTGTAACCGGAATGTCCGGCGCCGGAAAGTCTTCGGCAATCGATGTTCTTGAGGATTTTGGCTTCTTCTGCATGGACAACGTTCCTCCTTCGATTATTGGAGAGCTTGTAAGAATAATCGGCGAGCAGGAAATCGACAAGAGTGCCGTCGTAATCGATATTCGTACGGCCAAGAAGTTCGGCGGAATGGATAAGGTAATTGAGAGCATTGAATCGCTTAAAGAGAGAGGGTTGGGAGTAACAACGATTTTCCTCGATGCTGAGGACGAGGTTCTATACTACAGATATCAGAAGACACGGAGAGCACATCCTCTCCAGGAAGAGATAGGACTTGAAGAAGCGATTCAGAAGGAAAGAAGTATCATGGAGCCGCTGAAACTGCACTGTGATCATGTTATCGATACTTCAAAAATGGATATGAAAGAGATGAAAGAGGCAATTGTTTCGATAATCAGCGGCAAGGGATATTCGCTTCCACCTATGAGAATAGAAATAGAGAGCTTTTCTTATAATGAAGGAGTGCCTCATGATGCCAACCTGATTTTCGATGTGAGATTCCTTCCCAACCCCTATTATTACGAGGATCTCATAGAGCTTACAGGAATGGACAAGCAAGTTAAGGATTATTTGGAGACCTATCCGGAGATCGAAAGCTATTTCAACACTGTTCTGAGACTATGCAGGATAACGATAGAGGGATTCGCGGGAAGCGGAAGAAACTTCATCAAGATAGCTGTTGGCTGTACCGGAGGCAAGCATAGGTCTGTGTATATCGCCGAACGTCTGTACGAAGCGCTCAAGACAGATAGCGTAAGGCTTTCGCTTGATCACAGAGAGCAAAAGATACATAAAGAGAACTCCTGATCCAAATTCTTAACTGATTTAGGAGGTGTTTTATGAAATTGAGGTCGTTCTTGCTCGTGCTAGTCATTATGTTAGGCATTTCTATCCTTGCTGTTTCCCCGGAGCTGCTCGAGGCGGCCAAGAAGGAAGGGAAGGTCGTTGTATATTCTATAACCAGCAGAATATCCAATGCGGCAGAGGCCTTCACAGCGAAGTATGGAATCGCCGTAGAAGCCTATAACCTGAAAGACTTCGAGATGATTGAAAAGGTTTCCAGAGAAGTGGGAAACGGAATCGTCGGCGCGGACTTTGTAATTGCCCAGGACGGTGGTAGAGTATTCGGGGAGCTTATCGAGCCGGGATACTTGATAAACTATGTTCCGGAAGACATGAAGGATCTAATTCCCGAGTCGATGCAGAATCCGCTTGTTCTATCGGTTATCACTAAGGTCTTCCTTTACAACTCCGAGACATTCACTTTCCCGCCCGTAACTAATGTTTGGGCGCTTACGGATCCTGCTTACAAAGGCAGGTTCTTCTTCAAGGACCCCTTCCAGGAAGGCGTAAACATGAATTTCCTTACGATGCTCACAACTCCTGAAGTTGTTGAAGATCTGGAAATCGCTTATGAAAGGTATTTTGGGGAACCAATTAAGCTTACAACAGAAAACGCCGGTTATGAGTGGATGAAAGGAGTTCTCGAGAATGGACTGGTCTTCATCAACAGTGACACAACGATGGCCGAGTCTCTGGGAATAAGAGGACAGGGGATTGACAAGGTCGGTCTATGCACCTATTCAAAGGTAAGATACAGAGACACCAAGAATCTCGCCCTGCTGCCGATTATGGGAATGGAACCCTTTGCCGGTTTCTATTATCCCAGCTACATGATGCTGACGAACAATGCCGCTCATCCTAATGCTGCAAAGCTCTTTATCGAGTATCTACTGACGGAGGAAGGCTTTGCTCCTTGGGCTGGGTCTGAAGGAACTTACTCGTCTAATCCAAATATCCTTCCGTATCCTGGCGACAATGCCTTCGATGTTTGGGAGAAGGTATTGATTGGTGAAGATCCTGAGTTCCTTTTCAGTCACAGACTTGATGTAGAAGACTTCTGGAATATGTACGCATATTAATCACATTCTCTAGACTCCCCCGATCGGGGGAGTCTTAGTCTCTTCAAAGGTGGTTGCTATGAAGAAGTTGCTGAACAAGTTACTCGGGTATTTGTCGAAGCCAGAGCACGCGATTCTGATTCTCCTGCTCATTATCCTGATATATTTGACGATAGTTCCTCTATTCTACATAGGAGTAGACACCTTCACTGTTCATTCTGCAGAAGTGAGAAGAATTAGGGGTTCAAGTGTTGGAGATTTCACGACTTACCACTGGGAGTACGTGTTTAAAAGTGCTGCAAGCGACAACTTGTTTTATAAACCCCTCATAAACACTTTGCTGGTTTCAATAGCTACCTGCGCTTTCGCGCTCATAGTCGGAGGCTTCTTCGCCTGGATGGTAACCAGAACAAATCTCAGATTCAAGAAGCCGATATCCACGATGATGTTGTTTCCATATATTATGCCCTCCTGGACACTGGCTATGGCCTGGCTGAACTTCTTCAAGAACAAGAGCATTGGTGGCGTACCTGGCATATTCACGGCCTTAACGGGCATTGAGACTTCAGACTGGTTTGCATATGGATTCATTCCGATAGTTCTCGTTCTGGGAATGCATTATGCGCCCTTTGCATTCATACTAATCGGTGGGATCTTGAGAAACATGGACGCAAACCTTGAAGAGGCCGCAGTGATTCTCAAGGCAACGAGATTTCGGATAATATGGAAGATAACTGTGCCAATAGTCATGCCAGCCATTCTGTCTACGTTCTTGCTTGTGTTCTCCAGCGCTATGAGTGCGTTTGCCGTGCCTTCATTCCTTGGAGGTCCGGTGAGGTTTCAGGTGCTTACAACGCAGCTGTACAGAACGATCAACGGAGTTAATCCCGGTGCCGGATACATTATCGCTTCATTCATGATAGTTGTTGGAGTGGCAATTCTCACGATAAATCAGTTGATTATCGGCAAGAGAAAAGGGTTCACTACGGTAACGGGAAAGAGCGGAAACATCTCGCTTGTGAATTTGAGAAAGCTTCGTACACCGATTTCCTCAATTATGCTGGTACTCCTGGTAGCAGTGGCGGTAATCCCGCTGCTTACCTTTGCGGCTCAGTCGTTCTTTGTGGAGCCCGGGAATTACTCTCTTAGCAATCCATCTACGATATTCTGGACGGGAGAGGGTAGTCCGGACATAGCAAACGGTGAGCCGGGTATCTTAAAGAATAAGTACGTGTATCAAGGCTTGTTCAATAGTTTCTCTCTTTCTATCGTAGTAGCGCTGATAGCAGGCACAGTTGGTATACTGGTCGGGTATTCCGTTGCCAAAACCAGAGGAAGATTCGGCTCCAATATGGTTGATAGGTTGGCCTTCTTTCCATATTTGATTCCTAGCATGGCTTTCGGTGCGATCTATCTATCGATGTTCTCGGTTCAGCGAGGTTTCATACCACCTCTTTACGGTACTTTTGCGATACTTGCCCTTGTTGGTTCGGTGAAGTATCTGCCTTTTGCATCGAGAGCGGGTATTAACGCGATTCTGCAGCTTGGCAAGGAAATTGAAGAGGCCGCAATAATACTGGGCATCAGATGGTGGAAGAGAATGGTGAAGATAATCATCCCAATTCAGAAGCCCACGGTAATATCCGGTTATCTTCTTCCTTTCATATCGAGCATGAGAGAACTAGCCCTCTATATACTGCTTGTTACACCGTCAACCAGCATTTTGACGACAATGCTTTTCAAGTACAACGAAAAGGGCTGGAATCAATACGCAAATGCGATTGTACTGCTGATAATCGGAATAGTTCTTGTGTTCAATTTCGTGATCAATAAAGTCACCGGCGCAAGTCTGGATAAAGGAATAGGAGGTTGACCTGATGCCTGAAATTATATTGAAGAACCTGACAAAGACTTTCGGAAGTGTCAACGCGGTTGACAAGCTTGATCTTACGATTGAAGACCGCGATTTTGTGACGCTTCTCGGTCCCTCCGGATGCGGTAAAACCACGACACTTCGAATGATATCCGGGCTTGAAACGCCAACAATCGGTGAGATAAGCATCGGCGGTAAGGTGGTTTTTTCAGGTGAGAAGCAGATTAACCTATCTCCGGATAAGCGGGATGTCGGCCTCTTGTTCCAGAATTACGCACTTTGGCCTCACATGACAGTTTATCAGAACATAGCTTTCGGTCTTGAAAACATGAAGTGGAGCAAAGAGGAAATAAGAAAGCGAGTAAGAGAGATGGGCGATCTCGTCAAGATAAGCGATCTTCTTGACAGGTATCCTTCAGAACTTTCGGGCGGTCAACAGCAAAGAGTTGCCATCGCAAGAACACTTGCTCCAAATCCTAAGGTCCTCTTGATGGATGAGCCGCTTTCTAACCTTGATGCCAAACTGAGAATGGAAATGCGAGCCGAACTGAAGCGGCTTCACAGGGAGATCGAATCGACGGTAGTCTACGTCACTCATGATCAGCTGGAAGCAATGACGCTGGCCACAAAGGTTTGTCTCCTTGAGGAAGGGGTTCTCCAGCAATATGCGCCCCCACTCGTAATATACGATCAACCGTCCAACGTTTTCGTCGGAGATTTCATCGGGAATCCTTCAATGAATTTCCTGGATGCCACAGTTAAGGGTGCTGAGAAAGATGGAGTCTCTCTTGAAACCGCCGAACTCACTATGGAGATGATTTTCAAGAGCAAAGAGGCAGAAGTTAAGAACGGTGACGAAGTAATAATTGGTTTGAGACCGGAGGACATCACGCTAAACCCGTACAGCGGAGCAAATAGTTGTGTTATCTACTCAACGCTTCCTTCTGGAATGGAGACAGTGGTGAGGGCAAAGATCAAGAACACGATGTTCTCAATAGTCGTCTTTGGAAGAGTCGATTTCGTAGTTGATTCGAAGATGGAGATCTCCTTTCCTTCAGTAAACTACTTGCTTTTCGACAAAGCTACAAAGAATAAGATAGGAGCAGGCTCTTTGAAGTTGACAGAGTAGAGGCGATACTTTTTGAGGAGAGGGATCTTGTAGTATTCCTCTCCTTGCTACTTCAGAGAGTAATCGTATTGAATCTATATCTCAGGAACCCACAAAACTCTTCTTCTCTTTCTTGCAGATCTTTTTGAGGTGTTCCTGCCCATCGCGGTACAGCCGTAGAGGTTGGTTCCTCCTATGGAGTGGCCGATCACGTAGAAGTTCTTCAGAGTCTTCAATACCAACGGCTTGTTGAGGAAGCCTCTGAGAGTGTCTTTCATTCGAAAGTCCTCTTTGCTCTCGTAGCCTCGTCCATTTGACGTGAACTTCTCTGTAGTCATTGGCTTTGTGACATCTGTTACTTCAACTGCATCGGTGATACCGGGAATGAATCTCTCGATTGCCATGATCGTGTTACTGGCAATCTTTTCCTTTACTTCTTCGTATTTTCTTTGGCCCTTTGAGAGTTCCTCCCAGTAAGACCAATAGGTGTCATACATAACTTTGAACTGGTCTTTTCCTTTGGTGCCATTGTTCCGTCATAACTGTAATTCAGAAGATTCACTTGGCACACCGTCACCTGCAATCTCAATCGGTTTATCCAGAAAGAGGGACATTGAATTCGGCAAGTGTGACAGGTCCATGTTAATGCCAAAAGACACGTGCAGAGCCATCATCATTCTGTCGATGGGCTTTGAATACATCGAGCGCAGCCGATCGGTGAGGTGTCTCTCACCTATCAGTTTCTTAAAAGTATCATAGCCGTAAACATCTGAAACCACATAGTCGGCGTTAAGCTCCTGACCACTTTTGAGCCTTACTCCGACTGCCCTTCCCTCCTTTTCAATGACCTTAACTGCTGACGAATCGTACAGTATCTCGCCTCCGAGGGAAGCGTATCTCTTCACGATTGACTCGATGAACTTGCCGGAGCCTCCGGAATACCTTCCGTATCTCTTCGCGTTGGAGCCTGCCATTACTCAAAGATTGAGAGTCATGGGGATATTTGCCCAACCGTATTGAATGACTGGAAAGAACATCCTTAAGGCAGGATTCTTGAATCTCTGAGCAAAAGCAATCATTGTGTACTTCGAGACCTTTCTGTTCTTTATGAGAACAAAGATGTTCTTGATCCAGTCTCTGAATTTCCAGAACCCCACTTCCATAAGATCCATATCGGAAAGTCTGCGGATTCCGTTGATATAGTCCTCTATTGTATGAGAGTCTTCAGGAGCGATTCTCTTCATTTCGGTTTCAAGTCTTTCGAGATAGTAGTAAACCGTGAACTTATTGCCCGATTGATCTTCTGCTTTCACCAACTCTTCGGGGAAGTGAACTTCTGAAGGCATGGCGCCCAAATCCTTCCGCATGTTGTAGAGAGAGGTATCCGGAGTAGCCCAGCAAGATGGCGAATACAGCCATCGAAAACATATCCGCCTCTATCCTATGAGGTGCATAGACCGCCCAATTTGCTTGACTTCTCAAGTATTATCGGGTCGAATCCGTTCATTCTGGCAAAACACCCCGTGGCCAGTCCGCCGATTCCACCTCCGATGATAACAATCTTTGCCATCTTAGCCTCCTTAAACTCTTCATTGGACGATTGGAAAGTACTCCTGCCGAATGTAACAGAGAACAGATGAGAGAAGTGGTAATTTCGAGTTAATTCTATCACTCTTGAATGTGTCTGTTCGCTAAGCGAGTTTTGTACTAGACTATTGAGCACTTTCTAGGGATTATTGACTCGACTTGAGATAGAATTGGACTATTCGAGGAGGTGTATGCTTTCATGAGGTTTGTCTGTATTGCTTTGGTACTTGTTATTTCTGCATCTGCCATTGGAATTGGTTTCGGTGTCGGCGTAAAGATACACGGTCATTTCGAGCCCTTTGCCGCAATCAATTTTGATACGTGGCTTCTTGGATTTCAGGCCAAGGCGGGAGTAATCTTTGATACAGATTCAATCGTATTGGTTCCGGGTCTGTATCTTTACAAAGATATCGCCTCCTGGAGAGTTCACGGTGGAACTGAGATCCTTTTTCACCTCGGTGAAATGGAAGGCCTCCTTCTTGCACGAGCAGGTGCGAGCTACGGGTTCGCCACTGATTTTGGAGAGCTTTTTATCGGTGCAGAACTGGGATTTCCCGTTAATCTGCCTGGGGAGTTTTTTGTCGATACTAGCCTGAAGATAGTTCCCACATTTCTCGTTCAGCTTGAGTTCTAGAGAATGGATTTCGCTTCTAGAGTCGTTCAAGTTCCGGCTTGTTAACAGAGAGCAATCTTTGATTCAAGGTTGTTCTGAGATCCCTTCAGTGAAAACTCTGCTTTCTTGGAACGAGTTCGCTGCTTGTCAATTCAGCCCTGCGGTCGGGTATTTTCCGAGCTTCGCTGGATTCCATGGAACGAGATACATCTCGACATCATCCAGATTGTGACACCACAGTTTGACTCCCTCAATCTTTTCGGGGCTGATTCCTTTGTCGAAGTCGAGAATATTCGAAGCCTGAAGCTTCACATACTTATTCTCGATGAATACTAGGCCGTTCTCGTCATACGTAACAAAGTCAAAGAACATGAAACCTCGATTGTCCCTGTCGAGCTCTAGTATAAGCATCTTTCTGAGTCTATTCTGGTCTGTGAGATAAACTAGAATGTCTCCGTCTTCCAGCATACGCTTCTCATTACGCGAAATATTGATACTCTCTGTTTTCAAATTCTCGCTGAATTTCTCGATATCGTAGTAGGTGACCGATTGGAAACGATCTCTGTAAACCTCAATCGTGGGATTCCTCGAAAGACAAGACATTGCCAGCACTGTTGCCACAATGGCCGTTGCAAGCAATTTCTTCACCTTGACCACCTCTTTTTTTATCAGAATCTATAGCCGATCTTGAAGTCATAGATCTTGCCGATAGTCTCGCTGAATTTCTGGAGAATCACAGCTGTGTTGAACTCTATGTAGTAATTGGGAATGATATTCATTCCAACTCCCAGTCTTAGAGGTGAAAAACCAAGCTGCAACTGCTCTCCGAAAGCGAATGTGTGACCGATGTCTCCCCCGAAATAGAAGACGCCCATATCAAGCTTCAGCCCGGCATATACTAACCACGCAACTCCAGGAATCACAAAAGAGGTCTTAATGCCGGTGTCTTCAGAGAGAGTAAACATCAGAAATGGAGTTGCTACTCCCAACGATAAAGGTCCAAGATCGTACCGCAGATCTATGCCCAGCACGTCTATTCCAACGAAGCCGGAAAGTGGAGTGTTCGAAAGAGACTCGGTCTTTGCAGCTACATTGATCAGTCCCAGAGAAAGGCTGCCGAGTGAGAGCGAAGCAACAAGCAGAATGAAAAGTACTAGAACGGACTTCTTCATGGGTTTCACCCCGTAACGTTCATTGTACGTCTGCAACATCCATAAGCGATCTTCTTTCCAGACTGTCTGCTCAATCGCTAATCAAATTCTGTGAGCGGCCAGAAAACGTTAATCTGCTCTAGATCCCTTCCCATTATCCCAGAGAAGGATTCGTGGGTCGATTAAGGAATAGATAATATCTACAACGATATTCACGATAATCATCATGGCGGCTATCAGAAGCACACAGCCTGAGAGTGTCAGCACTTCAACGCTTATTGCTGCGTCAGTTAGCAGCCTTCCTATACCCGGTCTCGCAAAGATGGTTTCAACAAAGGCAAGTCCTGCGAAAAGCGATGCAAAGAGCTCGCCTCCAACAGTTGCGACAGGGATCAGAGCATTCTTTCTAACATGTTTTAGCATTATCGTTCTTTCGCTCACACCTCTTGATCTTGCTGCCCTAACATAATCTCTTTTCTTGACATCGAGAGCAGTTGCCCTGCTTATCTGGAAAACGTAAGCCGAATGCACGATGAAGAGGGTCAATACAGGTTGCACAAGATTGATTAGTTGAGACAAAAGGATATCGAAGCGCAGATTGAGAACTGAATCGATTATTAGGGAGTTAGTGTAGGAGGTCCAATTCGTAATTAACCCGGTGGTCAGGCTGCCGATAGGAAGCCTGCCGAATATGGTGAAGCTGCCCACGAGAATGAGCAGAGCCATTACATAATCTGGGGTTGCCCAGCCTACTATCGATAAAAATCCAAAGACAGAATCTGCGAGCCCATCCGGATGCATCGCCGCTCTAATACCAAGCCTTGAACCTACCAAGAGTATCGGAATGAGTGCAAGAACCAGTAGTTCTAGGCTTGCCGGAAACCTTGAGATAATCGCTTCAGAAACCGATGAGTTGGCAGTCAATGAGTATCCCAAGTCGCCTTTAATGGTATTACCAAGCCACTTGAAGTACATGCCAACTGCCGGTTTGTCGAGCCCGTATTTCTCGATTATCCTCTGTTCAGCATTCGGGGACTTCGAAGCGTTTCCCGTCATGTATGCTCTGAGCAATACGTCCGGTCCCATTGACCAGATGACCGCAAACACAACCAACGTGACAACGAAGGCAACAAGTGGCAAGAACAGAAGTCTTCTAATAATGTAAGCGGCCAAATTGTACCTCCTACAGCTAAGGAAGATGACTCACCCGGAAGCAGAATTCCAAAGTCAGACTCCAAAAAAGGGAGTTCTTCAAGACCTTATGAAGACTGCCCAATGAATTGTATCACCAAGTAGATTCCGGGTGAGAGATTGGCCAGTGAAAATGCGATAGAGATTGTCGATTTACTCTACCCCCTTGACTAATCAACGGAGCAAGCTAGTTACTGCAACAAACAGTTATTAAAAGAAAACCCAATTAATCTGAAGTTCTCAACTTTACTGTTTACTGTTTTGTTGAAGGTCTTCTCTGCAAAAAAGAAAAGAGGGGCAACGCCCCTCCGGATTCCCATCGGATAGTCTCAGTTGGTTCTTACAATTCTGCTAGCCCAGAACTTTATCGTTTCGAACACCAGATCAACGATCAATACTATAGCCATTAAGAATAGTATTGCGACAAGCATGGGATGATCGACACTTGAAGGGTTCAGACTTAGGTAGGATGCGATATCTGATTTGTAATCGGGCGAGACTGCAAGAAAGAGAAAGACAAGGCCAAGAGTATTTGAAACGATTTTGCTGAACCTCGAGTAATTGAAAATGTTGATCAGATTTGATACTGAATCTATTATCAGCAATCCAAAAGCCAGGAAGAGACCGAACTTGAAGGAGTCAAGTGCAACAATCGCGATCTCTGTCAACTCCCCGTTTCCAAGATAGAACGGTCCGTATGTGAAAGCCAGGAAGGTTATCACGGCGCCAGCAGAGGTTCCTATAAGAGATCCAATCCTCTTGCCAATGGAAGGTGTCTTCTCTTCTCTGATGAAATATGTGAAATGGGGGAGCTTTGCAGTACCCTTTGCCTGCGTCACGAAGTAAAGAATCAAGCTCACAAGGCCGAAATCAAAGATAAAAGTTACCGGCAGCTGTGAGACAAGACTTATCAGATCTGTACCTCTGAAGCTAAAGATCGCTCCATTTTCACCAAAGACAAAGGCAATTAGATGCAGTCCGAGGTGAATCGCGAATAGGATTCCCGTGTACATGAAGAGATAGTTCTTAAGATGAGGGGCAATTATCGGACCGCCCTCGTAATACCTTGCTGCAACCTCTTCGGGTGAACCGTATTCCTTTATGGACATAGCGACCGTGGTGTCGTTGATTTCGCCGTGTTCTCGCTCTGCTCTTTCAAGAAGGTAGCTTTCGATTTCTTTTAGAATCTCATCTACCTTATCCGGATCAGTTCCAGGCAGAAAGGTTCTTACATCATCGAGATGCTTCTTCAGTCTTACCATTTTCATTCCTCGCCAGCAAAGCTCTTTAGAAGTAGTTCCTGTTCCTTCCAGATTCTCAGTAATTCCTTTCTCACCTGTCTCCCGGTTTCCGATACGAAATAGTATTTCCTGGGTTTATTCTCCTCGACTCTCCACTCGCTAGATAGAATCTCTCTTTCTTCAAGTCTTCTTAGAAGAGGGTACAGGGTGTTCTCGTCGATTGGGAAGTTCCTTTCCCCGAGTGTTTTGACGATATCATAGCCGTACATTGGTTCGTCAAGCATAACCATGACTAAGAGTTGAATAAAGCCCCTGTTCATTTCCGTCGCCAGTTTCCCTATGTCCACAACATCACCTCTGTACTATGTTGATATCATTGTACTGTATGATACCTAGTATTAGTATAACGATATAGTATAGTGTCGGTTAAAACCTCATGAATGCGGGCTTGTTCTTCGAGAAAATAAGAGAAGCCAGTCTGCTTACGCAGGCCAGTCAGGCTTCGCGGGCGAGAAGAGATGCTGTAAGCTTTGAGGAGACGTCCTTGGTCCTTCGTCCCAGATCACGAACCCGTCCTTCGAAGAGCAGTTGTGAGTTGCCTGTTGCAAGTTGCAAGGATAAGAGTCGCTGTGCTCTTAAGAGCAAAAACCCGCTGAGCGCTGTGAAAAACCGTTCTTCGTCAAAGAGCATGGCCGTCCACCGAAAAATCGGCCGAGAAAGATCATTGTCGAGAGCTTCGCTGCGAGAATAGGAGAAGAGAAGCCAGTCTGCTTACGCAGGCCAGTCGCACTTCGTGCGGCCAGTCTCGCTTTCGGCGAGGCCGGTTCCGCTTCGCGAGCTAAGAGCCACTAATCTCTGAACGCTGCTGAGTAGAACGTTGACCGGCACCGCTCCGCCGTCCTCCTGGACCGACTGAGACCCGTTCACCGATAGGATATGAAAGCTGCTCTGGCCAGAAGCACGCCAGATGACACGAATCAAGAAAAGACTGTCATCCCGATATGAAACTGATCGGGATCTAGTTCTTTGAAAAACGTTTCCGAAAACATGCTGAGCGCTGTGAAGAACCACTTCCGCTTTAAAGAGGCGTCCTTCGTTGGAATCAAACTCGAGAACTGCCTTCCTAGCTTATGCTCTAACAACAAACAAATCGCAACTTGTCACTTGCAGCTGAGCTTTTACAAGCGATCAGCGAATTCCAAGAACGAAGAACAGATCCTCGCTCTGGAACGAAGAACAGGTTTTTTCGGAGAACGGAGAACCATTCAACGGCGAAATAGTCTTTTTCCTCTCCAAGAGTTTTCATCCCCGCGAAGCGGGCCTTGCGTCCCCGTATGCTTCTCCGGGCATTGCGACCTGGCGTGGTCTTCGCCAGCCTTGCGTCCACTGATGCTTTTCAGTGCAATGCATCCCACCGAAGGTGGCATCACTTCCGCCGATGCATTCCGGCGCCTTGCGTCTTATTCTGCTCTTTCCAAACCCCAATCTACACAATCCCCGACCCCGGTTTCACATACTCTTCTCAGCTATCGAAACATGACTGAGGGTAACCGGACATTCCTCTGCACTAAGGACTACTTCCCAGTTATTCCCTCCGTCTGTTGTGCGCAAGATTTTACCGAATTGCGGGTATCCGGCCGAAGAACCGACGACTAACGCGTTGTTTCTGTCGAGCGCATCTATCCCTAACAAAAAGGAGTTGCTTGTTCCTGCTGACGGTTGCTCCTCCCAGCTTATACCACTGTTCTCAGTAAGGATTATCGTATCAAAATCGCAGGCTGCCCAGTAAGTTGAACCGTCCATCATTACCAGAGAGTTCAGGTCTTTTGGAAAGAGCGGGCCTCCTGTAACCCATTGTTTCCCACCATTGGCAGTCACGGCATAGTGGCCTTGGCCACCGTAGATGACTATATGATTTTCATCCGTAGCCTTAACGCCAATCCACCCATTATCGTTGTAGTTGTTGGGGAGATCAATCTCGTCCCAGTTTTGGCCACCATTTTCACTTTTCAGTACTATTCCGGCTCTGGGTGTTGATTTGTTTCCAACCGCATAGATCACATTCTGGTTTATTGCGTGGATTCCCTGAATCAAGTAATCTGCGGCGTTTTCGGGAAGGTCGCAAACAGTCCAGCTATCGCCATTGTCCTCAGAGAAGATGACAAGTCCGCTGTCGCCGCTGACCCAAATTCTGTCTTCAAAAATCGAAAGGAAAGCAAAAAAGGAATCAGTGGCAACTTCTGAAACTTCAACTATTTTCCAGTCGGAGCCACCAATGACCGTTTTCATTAAGAGCCCGTCTGAACCGCTAGCCCAGACTCTATTCTGATCTACGGAAAGAACATCCTCCAAACTCTTACCTTCAGGCAGGATGTCCATGGCCTGGCGCGTCCAGGTTTTACCGGAATCGTCCGAGAAGTAAAGCATTGCGATTCCGTTTGTGTCTGTCTGCCCCACTACCCATGCGCGGTAGGTTTTCGCTTTCGGAAAGGGTATACAGCTGGTGATGGCAAACACGACTAAAAGAAGACTTGTAGTCCAAATCAGACTTCTCTTCATCATTTTTTCCTCCTTTATACTAGGTTTATGAGAACTTCGTTCCATTCTTTGAAGATAATCATCGGCACTTTTCTGGCCTTAGCCCTTTGCGGTCTCTAAGACTAAATCAAGGCCCGCCTGTTCATAATGTTTGGCAAGACTAAGTAGGGAAAGCCCTTCAACAGTGAAATAATAGCACTTGCGTTCTTCATAATGTATGGTAGGTTAGTCTACGAGAAGTGGATCGTTCACTCAGACGTTTATTGATTCGATGTGCATTTGAGAATCTGTAGTCAAGGTTCTTGGAGGAGCGAAGTAGATGTCAGAAAGATTCAAAGTCCGAATTGAGTATCTCCAGCCAAGCCAGCTATATATATCAAAGGACAAACTCAGAGCGATTCGGAATAAGGAGACTCTCAAGAGCGTTCCGGTTCCGGTAATCGATTTTGACGGTAAGCTCGTTATGGCCGATGGGCATACACGAGCCGTAGCAGCGATTATCGAAGATCGTGATTCGATCTTCATCGAGATAACAGACGAGAAGCTAGACCTAGAGGCGTATGAGGAATGTGTGAAGTGGTGTGTAGAGGAAGGAGTTTTCACTCCGTATGACCTTGTTGGCAGAATAATCAACCACGAAGATTACAGAGTACTCTGGTACGAAAGATGCGAACGTCTTCACGAAGAGCTCAAATCCAAACGAAGATGCCTTGATTGAATGTCTTCCTTTTCATTCGATTTGTTTTTCAGTTGATAATCACTCCCTATGTTTTGTACGTCTCATGTTATGAGACGGTTTTTCGACAACATAGCGTACTCATGACGAAAAACACGATTGCTACCGCGAACCCTGCTGCGACGAAAACGAAGGCAAGGTTGTAACCACTCAACGATATCAGAGAGCCGATAAGACTCAGAGCGAGCGATTGAGATAGGACCATAACTATGTTATTGAGACCGAAGATTTTCCCCTGATTTGCAAGGGAGACTGTATCTGAGACTATTGTTACGTTTAGAGCGAGAACTATTCCTAAAGCAAAGCTAAAGAGAATCAACACGATAAGCATCAGAAATGGGTCAAGACCCAGGAATCCAGAGTAGAAGATACTAACTGACAAGAAAACGCCGGCCAGGATAGAAAGCGCTGTAATGTGCAGCCTTTTCTGCCCGAGCGTTTTGCTCAGAGTACCAGTCATGAGAGAAGTCACGCCACTCACAAGAGTTGATATTCCCATTATCGATGATGCAGTGCCAAGAGACACACCAATATCACTGCTTATGAAAGATGTCAGGTAGGGAAGTATCCCGCCCATTGAAAACCACAGGCCAAACTGTGAGATCATCACACACACTATCTTCCTGTCAACTCTGAACCTCAAATCTTCTTCTTTGATGCCCACAGCAGAATCAACTATGTGGGACTCGGCTCTATAGAAGAAAAGCGGAACAACGAGAACTGCAGCGGCTATTGAGAAGACCACAAAGGCTGTCTCCCCGCTTCTTGAAAGTGTGACTCCTATAAAGAGAGAGGAGAGAAAGGTGGCGATGTTCATAATACCCATCATGAATCCATAGTTTCTGTCCTTTCTGCCCGGTTTACTTACGTTGCTGACAAGGGCAGAGTAAGGTGTAAGCAAACTGAAAATCGACATGGTGAAAACTACAGCCGCAATACCCAACAGGATCTCGTTGTTAGTGCTGAGTATGAACATACTGATAATCGTAATGATGAAGAGTCCTTTAATGAAGGCAAGATACTTTTTGCTTCGGTCACCAAGATAGCCGATAAGCATCCCTGTGAAGATCGTTATGATCATTCCGGCCGAAACGAGATTACCAGCCAGAGCAGTTGAGTGAAACTTGCCGTTGAGATAGGGTATGAGAACGAAATTGAAGATTCCGTAGATAATTCCAACGGAGGCGCTTCCGGAGAGGAGTTTAATCATCTATATCACTCATCTTTTCGATGTATCTCGCATGCTTCTCAAGATCAAGATCTTCATTTGCCTTCAGGACTCTCTGGGTTATGAAGTGAGGGATGTTGTTTGCATCGCCCTGAAGAGAAGACAGTGCTCCAGCTATTGCGGCTATAGTATCGGTATCACCACCTATCGAAGCGCCCATTCTTATTGCCAGCCAGACATCATCTCTGCAGAAAAGGCCTATGGCAATCGCTGCCACGGCGACATCCACGGCCTCCATAGTTGTTCCGAATACATAGTAAAGCCTGTCCAAGAAATCGTCAGGATGTTGCCCACCGATGAGACCTTTGATAGCAGCAAGTCTTTCGCCGGCCGAAGGTCCTACAAATTCTGCACAGGTGAGTTTTTCGCATACTTTTGAGCCTCTTATTGCGGCCTCGGCAATCCCGTCGGCATTCAACCCCCTCGCAGCGTAGTAATAGGCAAATCCGACTGCCAGAGAAGCTTCAAGAGCAAGATTTGTGTTGTGAGTAGGGACAGTACAGTTTCTTATTGCTTCGACAAGATGTTTCTCGCTTTTGTCTAGATTACATAACACTGGAGCTAGCACTCTCATTGGTGCCCCGCTGGTTGTACCAAGGCTTTCGAAGTCCTGCCTATTTTTGAAGGCTTCGATAGCTCTCTTAGTGCTCGGTCCTATGTAGCCTTTCGCGACAGGGTCGCACTCGTCCTCCCACCTGCAAAGAGCTTCTTTGACTGTCTCCTGTGAGAAGTTTCCTTTCTCATGATAAAGTCTGGTTAAATAAATGACCTGCTCCGTATCGTCAGTTATCTGACCTTTTGTTAGATTTTTGTGGATAGGCGAGTGTTCTGGTTCTAGCAAATCACTTACGAAGTCGAACCTGGTAGAGATTTGGCGTCGGGTCATGAATTCCGTTACCATCCCCATCGCATCGCCAACTGCGAATGCTTCAAGTGCCCGGAGAATCCTGCTCACTTTCCATCACTTCTTTGTACACAGAGTCCTGCTCTGGCATTTGTTACCACTTCAATCCCGACACTCACTGAAAGATCCACTCTTGGATTGCCATCTATTACGCAGAAGGCATTGAAGCCTGATAGCCGCACTGTATCAGTGCTGGCAAGGATAAACTGCTTGAGGTCCGCGGAAACGGTCTCGCCCGGTTCCACCATAGTTATTATCGGCCTCGAAGAGACAATCATTGCCGAGTTGCATAGTGAATACGGCAGCCAGCAAAGGAGCCCATTAACTGCCCTGTATGCATATAGAGACTTCATGTCTTCAGAGAATGGAGAGATGATTATCTGAGAGGGTTGAAACTGCGGCGTGATCTCTTCGCCATTGATCTCCAATCTGCTTGCGGCTGAAGCAATTGATTTAGGTTCTCGAGGTGTTCTCTTGTTTTTGTAGAAGAAGTCTGAGGCATCGATAGTGCAGGTCTCTCCCTCAACTGTCGAAATTAGTGTCTGGGAAATGACGATATCGTTGAATGCCGAACCCACGTACCTTTCTTCAAAGACATCCAGTCCCGTTACCCATATGGGCTCAATATTCAGGAAGTCGAATTCATGTATATCGCTGACCGATCTCAGAACTATGAAGGGTCCGCAATTTGACGTTCCTAGAGCTACGCCTACAACAGGCACAAGCCTTCCGATCTTGCGCATACCCGCAACGATATCGGATGCAGTTCCGTCTCCCCCGATTGAGATCACTAGATCTGTCTCTGAAAGGACTTTGCCGGCGTTCACGGTGTCCCTGTAGTCGCTGAGTATTGGCTCCGATCCTATTACTTCCAGATCGAAATACTCTTTCAGGTGGAAATGAGTTGATCCGGTGCAGCAGAGATGCATGCCCTGAAGCTTTGAGGCGAGAGCCTTCATGAGACCTCGATCATTCTCTCGCTTACCGGAGTTTGGATTGTAAACTAATCCGATTCTCATATTACCTCTCCATCCGGAGTATCTGGAGAGCGGTACTCCGATCCGTGACGATTGAATTGATGTATCCGGCCTTAATTGCCGCGTGAATCGCCAGAGCCTTTTCCTTTCCACCGGCAATTCCAATTACCTCGGGAACTTCCTTCAGCTGCTCAAGAGAAATCCCCAGAATGTTTTCGTTTCCGGAAACACAAGGTATTCCGCTGGCATCAAAGAACCTCGCTGCTATGTCGCCAACCGCTGCGTGTTTCATAAGATTAGCAAGGAACTCCTTGTCGTAGATGTTCTTGAAGGCGTTGGATAAAGATATGGGTTCACCTATCCCTACAATTGCCAGATCCAGCCTCTTCCACATCTCCGACATGAATCTTATTGAGCCGTCTTCGAGCATCATATTCAGAGTCTTCGAGTTCTCTATGAAGGCCGGAGCGAAAAGGTAGTAACGATTACTGTGAAAGGAATTTGCGATCTTCTCAACTATTGAATTCATCTGATACTCATGGCGCAACTGGCCAACGCCGCCGATTAAGGGTATGAATGTTGTGTTTGGAAGCTCCCCGTTGAACACGACTCTTTCAACTGTCTCGTACAGAGTTCGACCCCAGGAGATCCCCACAAGCTGTCCATTCTTCACGTAATCGGGAAGAAATTTAGCTGCAGATATAGCGATCGAGGTTATTGTTCCTACCTCCGTTCCTTCATCCGCAACGATAACGTTCTTCAGGCCGAATCTCTCTTTCATCTCCATTGAGATCTCTTCAGAATTTCCCAGGCTTCCCGAATCGATTTCGATCCTCACGATCCCCTCGTTCTTGGCTTTTGTGAGTAACCTGCTCACTTGAGGCCTGGATATTCCGACCAGTTTTGCTATTTCACTCTGTGTCAGGTCTTCAAGATAATAGAGTTTGCACACCTTTATCATTGTGTCTCTATCGGCCATCAGTCCTTTCATCGTAGGTCTTTCCTCCCTTCCACGAGGTTTGGCCCAATTACCGAGATCACTTCCGCAGCCTTCCTGTGAGCATGGTAGATGCTTTGGACCGGATCCCCGCACTTCATGAACTTCTCTATAAATCCTGCGGCAAAAGCGTCGCCGGCACCTGTAGTGTCCGCGAGCTTTCCTCCAGTGTTCTCGACTTCAAATGAACGACGGCTCTTGTTTCCATCTATCCAGAGCGTCTCGGATGATCCTCTGGTTATGATTACGTTTGAGGTTATCTCACTTATTCTGTCTTGAATGGTCTGCGCTTCACCCTCCGAGAGTATAGTGAAATCCGACAGACAGGATACCTCAATAACGGCATCTACGCCGAAATACAGACCACAACCACCAGGCACATAGACCTTCAGAGATTCAGAGGCCTTTCGGAAAGCATCGACAGCTACTTCCTTGAAACAGTCGGCTACGCAAATCGCATCGTATCTCTTTTCATCGATTACGCCGCTAAAGAGAGCGTGGCCTCCAAGCGATATGATTCTTCTCTCTCCGTGAGAATCCAACATCACTATCGTCTCAGCACCAGGTCCATCCTCGATTTTGTAGCTTAGGTTCAGTTCCGAAGAAGAAAGCCTCTTGAGAATCCACTCCGAAGTTAAATCATTTCCTGTACCAAAGTAGAAGTCCGTCTCAACATATTTCGAGAGATTCAGCGCGATATTTGCTCCCGATCCCCCGATGAAATTGTGTGTGCCTTTTGCAAATACCATGGAATCTCTTTCAGGAAATGAATCGAGAATCAAGTATCTGTCGATTGAGGCCGCACCAATAACCGCAGCTCTCATTTGACAGCACCTCTCGTTAAGCCTCCGATCAAATACTTCTGCGAGAGAAGAAATAGAAGGATAGGAGGAAGAGCAGTGATGAGAGCTCCGGCCGAAAGCGCACCCCACTCAACGGCGCCTCCAGTTCCAACAAACCTTGAGAGAAATACTGGAAGGGTGTAATTCGCATTCTCTCTCATGATTACAAGTGCGAAAAAGAACTCATTCCACGAGAGAAGAAAGGCAAACGTTCCGACAGCAACAATCCCCGGAACGGCCATCGGTACGATTATCTTCCTCATTGCCTGAAAGCGAGTACAGCCGTCTATCATTGCAGCTTCTTCAAGTGCCTGAGGAATCTCATCGAAGTACCCCTTAAGAAGCCAGCTGCAGAAAGGGATAGTAAAGGTAGTGTACAGAATAATCAAACCTATGGGATTGTTCTGAAGAGAATATCGGTTCAAAAGAGAAAAGAGGCCAATAATCATAAGAATTCCCGGAAAAGCCTGGGAAGCTAGCAACCAAAGTATCAAGGGATTCTTTCCCTTGAACTTGAATCTAGACATGGCGTAACCTGCCAGCGTTGTTATGACTATGCAAAGCAGAACGGTGACGAGGGTAACTGTCATGCTGTTCGCAAAGTTCCTGCGAAAACTGGTGTCCTGGAAGATCTTTGAGTAATTTCCAGTATATAACTTCTCGGGAAGCTTTAGGGGATTCTGATAAATATCCATAGTCTCTCTGAAAGAGTTTAGTACTAGCATCAAGAGAGGAGAGAGGATTAGGAGAACTACTACAAAGGCAACGATGTTCATTGTAATTACTACGCTTCTCTTAGGCCTCATTTCTTACCTCCCTAATGTAAAAGGTTACTGGTAGAAGGAGAATAAGCAGACAGATTACGCCGATTGCAGAAGCATAACCCTGCTGAAAGTAGGCGAAAGCGTTCTGATAGGAGTACAGCGACAGCAACATAGAAGAGTTTCCAGGTCCACCGTTTGTCATTGAGTAGACGATATCGAACATGTTGAAAGTCCAGATAGTGTTCAAGGTAACAAGGATCAGAATCAAGCTCTTCATTAGAGGCAGAGTGAGATGAAAGAACCTCTTCAATACACCGGCACCATCTATTTCAGCGGCCTCGTATACATCAGACGGAAGGGACTGCAGTCCCGCCAGAAGAGTCACAATAACGAATGGGAGGCCTATCCAGATGTTTGCGACTATACAGGCGAACAGAGAATAGCCGGGGGTTACCAACCAGTTGGGAGGATTTGCAAATCCCACAGCATTCAGAAAGGAATTCAGCGGTCCCATTACCCCAAAGATGTATCTCCAGATCAACGCCGCGACAACGGGAGTTGTTGCCCAGGGAAGAAGGATGAGTGCTCTGTATAGCCCTCTGAGCTTTATGTACGGAAGATTGAGCAACAGCGCTATCAGCATACCTATTGCAAGCTCAAATCCCACACATGCGGCCGACCATATAAAGTTGTTCTTCAGTCCGGTCCAGAAGAGGCTGTCAGACATCAGGTCTCTAAAATTCTCAAGGCCTGAAAAGTACTTTCCACCTCCGAAGACAGCATCGGAAAAGAAACTGTTGTATATCCCGTTAACAAATGGGTATACACTTATGAGCGCTACTACGATCAATACCGGTAGAATATACGGCAGCGCCTTGGCCGTTTCGCTTTTTCTGATTTATCATCACTCCCGACAGTTACCGAGTTAATCGGTAGCATGTTTTTCACAGATTGCCAGTATCACATTAGTACTGGCGAATACAAGCTCTTAATAAGGAAATGATGAAAGGAGTCTCTCAAAAGAGCTTAGATCAAACAGTACACACAACCTCTGCAGAGTCCTTTCACTCTCCTCAAGCTATAACTGATTATTGAAGCCCGAGTTTCTTCAGCATCTTGTTTCCTTCAG
>Ga0334899_1000713_pt1 | contig 38031 bp, 30 predicted proteins | sample GraSluR3_MG_FD_207219 | JGI IMG/M metagenome (GOLD analysis project Ga0334899, IMG submission 207219) | Sludge microbial communities from methane-producing bioreactor in Wageningen University, Netherlands - Granular Sludge_8_08-R3 | ecosystem: Engineered > Bioreactor > Anaerobic > Unclassified ...
GGACACCTCCAAATCATTGTGGTGCCCCAAAGAATGACAGGTGGCTATTCGATTGTCAGAGAACTTTTAACGATGTCTTGGCACATCTTTTTGTTAACGATGTCCTGGCACTCAGCACGTAACCAGTACCGTGGAACTGCTCGGCGCCTTACGGCGGATCGGCGTCCGTCTGGCCATCGATGATTTCGGTGCCGGCTACAGTTCCCTCAACTACTTGAAGCGTTTTCCCTTCTCCCGCCTTAAGATCGACCAGAGTTTCGTCAGCAATCTGGTGAGTGATGCCAACGATGCCGCCATCGTTGCGGCCATCATCGCCCTGGGGCGCAGCCTGCGGATGGAAGTCCTGGCTGAAGGCATCGAAACCGTCGAGCAACTGGAGATTGTGCGTCGGCTCGGATGTCGTCAGGGACAGGGCTATCTGTTCGCCCGGCCCCTCGATGCAGCGGCGACCGAGGCTCTGCTGCTCCAGGTGCGGGCCGGCCGGGGACTGGTCATGGCTCTGCTGACGGACACCGAACCCTCCTCCCGGAATCCCTGAACCGGAGTCCGGCGGTCCGTTGCCGGCCATGGACGGTCTCCTCAGGAATCCGGATCGGCGTCCGGGAGGCTGTCGAGTACGGTTTGCAATTCGGTGCGAATCTGCCGGCTGTCGCTCAGCTGCAGCACCCGCCGCGCCGTCTGCCGGGCAATCTGGCTGGAAAGGCGTCTCAAGAGAGCCTTGGTACGAGGAATAAAGGGTGCTGCCATGGAAAATTCCCGTAATCCCAGCCCGAGCAAAAAAATGAAATTCAGCGGATCGCTGGCCATTTCCCCGCACAGGCAGAGTCCTTTGCCCTGTTCAACGGCGACCCGGGTGACCTGGGGCAGAGCCTGCAACACCGCCGGGTGCAGCGGATCATAATAGCGACTGACCAGCGGATTGTTGCGATCGGCGGCCAGCAGGTACTGGATCAGGTCGTTGGTGCCGAGGGCAAAGAAATCCACCTCCCGGGCCAATTGCGCGGCCAGCTGCACGGCCGCCGGCACTTCCACCATGATGCCCAAGGGCAGTTCGGCGGCGCAGGCGATGCCTTCCTGTTCCAGTTGCCGCCGCGCCTCCCGCACCACCGTCTTGCAGGCCTGGACTTCCTCCGAACCCGAAATCATGGGGAACAGCAGTTTCACCGGGCCGTGCACGGCCGCCATGAGGATGGCCTCGATCTGGGTGCGGAAGATGTCCCGGTTGTCCAGGGAGACGCGTACCGAGCGCCAGCCCATGAAGGGATTGTCTTCACGGGGGGGCGTAAAATAGGGCAAACCCTTGTCGCCGCCGATATCCAGAGTGCGAATGGTCACCGGTTGCCCCTGGAAGCCCTGCACCACCCGCGCATAGAGCTGGTACTGCTCTTCGCGGCTGGGAAAATCCGAGCGAATCATGTAGGGAAACTCCGTGCGATACAGGCCGACTCCGGCGGCGCCGTTGCGCAGGGCGACCGCAACGTCGCTGAGCAGGCCGATGTTGGCACGCAATTCCACCGATACCCCGTCGGCCGTCACCGCCGGCAGATCGCGAAACTCCTCCAAGCGGTGCAGTTCGCGGCCGGCATCCTCCTCCAGTCGCCGGTACTCCTCCAGCACCCGGGCCGGAGGGTTGATGTGCACCAGTCCGGAATTGCCGTCCAGCACCAGGTGATCGTCCGGGGTGATGTGCTGCAGGGCGCCCTTGACCGCGACCAGAGCCGGAATGCCCAAGGATTTGGCCATGATGGCCGCGTGGGAATTGCGTTCGCCGGCTTCCGTCACCAGACCGCGAATCATCTGGTGGTCCAGCATTGCCATGTCCGAGGGCAGAATCTCGCGGGCCACCAGGATGCCGGACGCCTTTAGCTGCAACGGCAGAGGGTCGTCCCCGGCCAGATTGGCCGCCAGCCGGCGGCCGATATCCTTGAGATCCGCCGCCCGTTCCCGCAGATAGGGGTCCTCCATCTTTTCGAAGGCCTCGATATATTGGCCGACCACTTTTTTGAGGGCGAAACGGGCACTGTGGCGCTGGTCGATCTGGTCACGCAGGCGCTCCTGAAAGGTGCGGTCCTCGAGGATCATCAGATGGGTATGAAAAATGGCGGCATCCTCCTGGGACAGCCGCTCCGCCACCCGCTTTTCCAGGAACAGGGTCTGGATCAGGGTTTTTTCCAGGGCCGCTTCCAGCTTACGGTGCTCATCTGCCGGGTCCACCAGATGTTCGTCGAGAATGTCAGCCAAGCCGTCCTGGCTCATAAGGACCTGGGCCGGGCCGGAGACCAGACCCGGATAGGCGACGACGCCGCGCAGTACGGTCGTGGCGGCTTCACCGGTCGGTTCCGCCGTTTCGCTGCGGGCTTCGCCGGCCAGGCGCAGAGCTTCGGCATAGCGGCGTGCCTCGACCTCCTTGCGGTGAATGGAATCCAGCAGCCGGGCATTGACGACGATGGAGGAGACCTGGAAGGCGATGGTCGACAGCAGGCTGATTTCCTCCCCGCTGAAGCGGCGCGGCTGCCGGGTCTGCACCACCAGCACGCCGATGGGCGCGGCGCGGTCCAGCAGCGGGATGCCGAGAAAGGAGTGAAAGCGTTCTTCGCCGGTTTCCCGGAAATAGCGAAAGCGGGGATGGTCCTGGGCTTCTTCGATGGCTACGGCGCGCCGCTCCTCGGCTGCCAGGCCGGTCAGACCCTCGCCGATTTTCATGGTTACCTGACCTACGGCCCGCCGCGACAGTCCCTTGCTGGCGCGCAACCGCAAGGTCTGTTGATCCTCCTCCAGCAGGTAGATGGAGCAAACCTCCGAACCCATGCGCCGGGCCACCATGGCGACAATGTTGTTCATGGTTTCAGTCAGATCGTGGGAGCGCAGGATCAGAGCGCTGATATCTTCCAGGGTGTGCAGATCAAGACGGGGAGTGGTTTTTCGGTTCATGAGCATTTCCCGGGCATGAAATGATAATGGCAACAAGGGCCTGACCGCCAAAGCGACGGACTCAGTCGTTCCCTTTACGGGGCGCGCCCCTCGGACTCTCCCGCCGCTGCAGGCCATGCCGTTCCAGCAGGCGGTAAAAGGTGCGTCGCGGCAGATTGGCGCTGCGGGCCGCGGCGCTGACGTTGCCGTTGTTTTCGTGCAGAAACCGTTCCAGAAGACTGTGCTCGATGCCCTGCAATTGTCGATCGCGGCTGGCACGAAAGTCCCGGTGGCACTCCGCCGAGTCCGCTGCCGGACCGGCGGTTGGCAAGAGGGGCAGGTGCTCCGCCCGGATGGGGGCGCCGTCGGCCAACAGTGCCGCCCGCTCCAGAACGTTGGCCAGTTCGTCCAGGTTGCCCGGCCAGTCATGGTCCTGCAGAATCTTTAGCACCGCCGGTTCCATATCGGACACCTGAAGGTGCAACCGTTGCGCGGCTCGTCGCAGCAGGGTCCGGACCAGTTCCGGCAGGGAGTCCCCCCGGGCTCGCAGGGGCGGCAGGTTCAGGCTGCAGAGGCTGAAATGCACATACAGGTCGCGGTTGAACCAGCCCTCCTGCAGGCCCGCCTCCAGGTTGCGCGAGCTGGTGGCTATCAGCCGCACGTTAAGAGGCTGCTCGATTTTGCCGCCCGGCAGGGAAAAATGGCTGCGGTTCAGGACCTCGGCCAGAAAAGATTGGATTTCCGCCGGGGCATCGCCGATTTCCTCCAGCACCAGGGTACTGCCGGAGGCCATCAGCAACAGCCCGCCGGGCGGTTCGGAACCTTCGATGCCAGGCGCGTCCGGTCCGCGCAGCATGCGCAGCAACTGCTCGGCAGTCCGGCCGCTGCAATTGACCATCGCCATGGGCAAAGCCGCCCGCGGGCTGCTGTCATGGATCAAGCGCGCCAAGGTCTTCTTGCCCGTGCCGGGCTCGCCCCGCAGCAGCAAGGGGCTCTCCGTCGCCGCCAGTTCCCGGCCAATCTGAAGCAGTTTTCGGGTTGGCGCGTCCCGGGCCACCAGGTCGCCCACCTGTTCCCGGCCGGAGAGGACCAGCCGGGCCAGCTGGTAGCGCTGCTCCATCTGCCGGCTCTGGGCGCTCAGCCGCTTGATGAACCAGGGCCGGCACATGTCCTCGCGGGCCAGCCCCCGGCAGACCGCCGCGGCATGCTCGCGGCAGGTCGGATAACCGCAGGCGCCGCAGTTCAGTTCATCCCCTATGGCATACTTGTCGGTGGCCTGCAGGATGCGGCGGATATGTTCGCCATCGGGCAGATCCCGCGCCGGATGGCGGTGGGTAAAGCGGCGCTGCAGGTCGGACCGGGGGAGTACATCATCGACGCCGATTTCCCCGGCCGGTTTGGCCGTGGCGGCATAGTGCCGGATCAAGGGCGCCCGGGCAAAAGCGCTCAGCCGGCTGCCGCCATCGCTGCCCGCCAGGCAGCCGCCCCGACACCAGCGCAAATCCACCAAACGCGGGTGGATACGGCCTGCCGCCAGGTCGCGCAGGATTTCCAGGACGTTGTCCGCGCCTTCGGCGCTCAGCACCTCGGGGTCACTGGCGGTCCCGAGTCCCAGTACGGACAGGGCCGCGGCCGGCAACGGGAAACGCCGTCCCGGGCCGCCGGCCGGCCCGGAAAAGTCTTCCTCCCCAAGGCGCTGCGGGGTATGGCCGGCATCGCTCAGCAGCAGATTGAGCTCGGCAAAGGTCAGGGCGGCATCGACGGAATCCGCAATCTGGTCGTCGGCCATTTCTCCTTTGGTGGCGAAACAGGAACTGATGAGGACGATGCGCGGGGTCTGATCCAATGGCTTGCGGATCAACCGGGCCGCCGCCACCAAGGGGGTAACCACGGGCAGCAGATGGCGCAGCAGTTGCGGAAAATGGCGTTCCACCAACGCCACGACCGCCGGGCAATGGCTGAGAATGCAGGGCGGTTGGCCCTGGGCGCTCAGCAGGCCCGGCACCACCCGGGCCAGCAGGTCGGCCCCGACGGCGCCCTCATGAACCCCCTGAAAGCCCAGTTGGCGGATGGCTGCCACCAGGCGACCAGGCTGCCAGTCGCCGTAGAAAGCCGGAAACGCCGGACCAAGCACGGCCACCGTCGGTTCGCGCCGGTCCAGCAGGCGACGCACGCGCTGCAAGGCGCCACCGGCGGTACGCGCCTGGGGACTGCAGGCCTGCAGGCAGCGGCCGCAGGCAATACAGCGTGCCGGGTCGGTGGCGGCACTGTCGGCCGACACCCGGATTGCCTTGACGGGGCAATGGCGCACGCAGGCGTGGCAGGCGCGGCAGCGGTGCGGATCGGTCTGGATCAAACCCATGGGAAGCAGCTTTCTGGCAGGTTGTAGCCGCTGATAGTCCACGCCCGGCAGGGAGTTGCCACGGCCGTTCAAATTCGGAAGCGGCCGACTTCCGAGCTGAAATGGCAGGCCGCCAGATGGCCGCCGCCCTGGTCGGCCAGGGGCGGTCGCTGTTCCCGGCAGAGGTCCCGGGCATAGGGGCAGCGCGGATGGAAGTGGCAACCCGGCGGCGGCGTGATGGGCGAGGGGGGCTCGCCGAGCAGACGGGGAGCCTGGCGCCGCAGCTTGGGGTCGGGTACCGGCACGGCGTTGAGCAGGGCTTCGCTGTAGGGATGGCGCGGCGCGCGGTAGAGGTCCGTGGCCGGCGCCAATTCCACCAACCTGCCCAGGTACATCACCGCCACCCGGTCGCTGATATGCTCGATGACCGAAAGGTCGTGGGCGATGAACAGGTAGCTGAGTTCGAACTGCTGTTGCACGTCCTGCAGCAGGTTGATGATCTGGGCCTGGATGGAGAGATCCAGTGCCGAGACCGGTTCGTCGGCGACGATCAGGTCGGGACTGACGGCCAGGGCGCGGGCGATGCCGATGCGCTGGCGCTGACCGCCGGAAAATTCATGGGGGTAGCGATCCAGATGCTCCGGCCCCAGGCCCACGGTTCGCAGCAGTCGCAGCACCTCCCGCTGCAGTTCGGCGCCCTTGGCCAGGCCGTGAATCCGCAGCGGTTCGCCGATGATGGCGGCCACCGACTGGCGCGGGTTGAGGGACGAATAGGGGTCCTGGAAGATCATCTGCATGCGGCGGCGCTCTTCGCGCAACGACCGGGCCGAGAATTGCAGCAGGTCGCGCCCGGCGAACAGCACCTGGCCGGAATCCGGTTCGACCAGTCGCAGGATGGCTTTGCCCGTGGTCGATTTACCACAGCCCGATTCCCCTACCAGGCCCAGGGTTTCGCCGCGCCGCAAGGTGAAGGATACCCCGTCCACCGCCGTCAGGCGCAGCCTTTTGCCGGCCAGGGGTGTGCCACCGACGTTGAAGCTTTTGTGCAGGTCACGAACCTCGAGCAAGGTCTCCATTCACAGGCTCCAGCAGCGGACCAGGTGGCCCGGTTCGACCTCCTGCAGCGGCGGCAGTTTGCCCTCCTGCAGGCCGAAGGGCGGCGGGCAGAGATCCAGAAAAGTGGCGGCGTCATGGCTCTCGACGCGCATGGGCGTCTCCAGGCGCCGGCGTTTTTCCCCCAGACGCGGCAGGCAGGCCAGCAGGCTGCGGGTGTAGGGATGGCGGGCCTGTTCGAACAGGGTGAGGGTGGGCGCGTATTCCATGATCAGGCCGCTGTGCATGATGGCCACCTGGTCGGCGCTTTGGGCGACCACCCCCAGATCGTGGGTGATGAGCAGGGTGGTCATGCGGTACTGTTCCTTGAGTTCGTTGAGCAGGGCCATGATCTGGGCCTGGATGGTGACGTCCAGAGCCGTGGTCGGTTCGTCGGCGATGAGCAGGCGCGGATTGCAGGCCAGAGCCATGGCGATGACCACCCGTTGCCGCATGCCGCCGGAGAGTTGATGGGGATACTCGTCGCGCCGCCGGCGCGGTTCGGGAATGCCGACCTTGCTCAGCAGTTCTTCGGCGCGCTCCAGGGCTTCGCGGCGTTTCAGGCCGCGATGCACCCGCAGCACCTCGGCGATCTGTTCTCCGATCCGCAGCACCGGGTTGAGGGAGGTCATGGGCTCCTGGAATACCATGGCGATGTGATCGCCCCGCACCCGCTGCATCTCGTAGGGCGGCAGCAGTCGCAGGTCCTCACCGCCGAACAGGATCTGGCCTTCCACCACCCGGCCCGGCGGGGGCACCAGGCGCAGCAGAGACAGGGCGGTGACCGATTTGCCGCAGCCCGACTCTCCGACCAGGGCCAGGGTCTGCCCCTCTTCAATGGCGAAATCCACCCCGCGCACTGCCTTGACCAGGCCGCCGCCGGTAAAAAAATAGGTGCGCAGATTGCGGACGTCGAGCAGTGGCGCCATGGAAACTCCCCGGAAAGGTGTCGGAGCTCAATCTACCCGGAAGCGGGCGAGCGGTCAAGTGATCCCGCCGTGGAACACTTTCCACGGATGGCGAATAGTTACACCCAACCTTCCCCTGTCCGGCCCGGCGTGGTACAATCGGCCCCTTCAATCCACCACAGCAAGGAGTTCCCATCCCATGTCCCTTGATGATATCCAGTTGTCCCGGGTTCTCGCCTTTCTGATCGAGGAAACCGGACTGCAGCCTTTTCAGGTGCAGCAGACCGTGGCTCTGTTGCGCGAGGGGGCCAAGGTGCCCTTCATCGCCCGCTACCGCAAGGAACGCACCGGCGAACTCGATGAGGTCCAAATCCGCACCCTGGCGGACCGTTGTGCCTATTTCAGCGAGTTGGAAGAGCGCAAGGCGACGGTGTCGGCCACCATCGACGGCCAGGGCAAGCTGACCCCGGAGTTGCGCGCGCGCATCGAGGCGGTGCGGCAGAAGAACGAACTGGAAGATCTCTATCTGCCATTCAAGCCGCGTCGCCGGACCCGCGCCACCATCGCCCGGGAGCGGGGGCTGGAACCCCTGGCCGATCTGGTGGCCGCCCAGTCCCTGACCGCGGGTCGGCCGGAAGAGGCCGCGGCGCCCTTTGTCCATCCCGAAGGGGAGGTGCCGGATGCCGCGGCGGCCCTGCAGGGGGCGGCGGACATTTTGGCCGAGCGGCTCAGCGAGCAGGCCGAGGTGCGGGCCTGGGTGCGCCGCATCACTTGGGAGCAGGGGGTGTTCTGTTCCAAGGTCGCCCCTGAGCAGGTCGGCCGGGTCAGCAAGTACGAGATGTACTACGAACATCGCGAACCCTTGCGCGAGGTGCCTTCCCACCGCATGCTGGCCATGCGCCGCGGTGAGAAGGAGGAGGTGCTGCGCCTCGCCATCGAAGCTCCCGAAGAGGCTATTGTCCAACACCTGCGTACTTTTCTGGTGCAGCGGCCGAGTATTTTTCAGAACCTGCTGGCCGCCGTGGCCGAGGATGCCTATCGGCGGCTCATCGCCCCCTCCATTGAGGTGGAACTGCGCCTGCAGGCCAAACAGCAGGCCGACGAGGCGGCCATCGCCGTGTTCGCCGCCAACCTGCGCAATCTGTTGTTGCTGCCGCCGGCCGGCGGCCGAAGGGTACTGGGGGTCGATCCGGGGCTGCGCACCGGTTCCAAACTGGCGGCGGTGGACCGTACCGGCCGCTTTCTGGCCGAAGCCACCATCTATCCCCATGCCGGCAAGGGCCGGGTGGACCCGGCCCGGCAGACCCTGTTGAGCCTGCTGCGCGACCACGAGATGGAGATGATCGCCATCGGTAACGGCACCGCCGGCCGCGAAATGGATCTCTTCGTCCGGGAGACCCTGCGCGAGGCAGGCATGGATCTGCCGGTGGTGATGGTCAACGAGGCCGGTGCCAGCGTCTATTCGGCCTCCGATATCGCCCGTGAGGAATTCCCGGATCTGGACGTCACCGTGCGCGGCGCCATTTCCATCGCCCGGCGTCTGCAGGACCCCCTGGCGGAACTGGTCAAGATCGATCCGAAGAGCATCGGTGTCGGCCAGTACCAGCACGACGTCAGTCAAACGGCCCTGAAAAAGGCCCTGGACGAAACGGTGGAAAGCTGCGTCAATTATGTCGGGGTGGATCTCAATACCGCCTCCTGGGCGCTGCTGTCCTATGTCTCCGGCATCGGCGAGTCCCTGGCGCGGGCCATGGTGCGCCGGCGGGAGGAGCAGGGCGCCTTTGCCTCCCGAAGGGAACTGCTGCAGGTGCCGCGTTTCGGGCCCAAGGCCTTCGAGCAGGCGGCCGGCTTCCTGCGCATCCGCAACGGCACGGAACCCCTGGACAACACCGCCGTCCATCCGGAGAACTACGCCGCGGTGGCGGCCATGGCCGCCGATCTCGGTCGCTCCGTCGCCGCCCTGGCCTCGGATCCCGCCGCCGTAGAGGGTATCGATCCGGCCCGCTACGTGACCGCCACCGTCGGCCTGCCGACCCTGCGGGATATCCTTGAAGAACTGAAAAAGCCGGGCCGCGATCCGCGGCGCCGTTTCGAAACCGTTGCATTCCGTGAGGATATCCGGGAAATCACCGACCTGCAGGCCGGCATGATTCTGCCCGGCACGGTGACCAACGTCGCCGCCTTCGGCGCCTTCGTCGATATCGGCGTGCATCAGGACGGCCTGGTGCATGTCAGCCACCTGGCGCACCGCTTCGTCAAGGATCCGGCCGAGGTGGTGCGGGTCGGCGATGTGGTACAGGTCAAGGTGCTGAGTGTCGATGCCGTGCGGCGGCGCATCGGCCTGTCCATCAAGGAGACGTTGCCCCAACCGGTCGCGGGTTCGGCCGGCGGCAAGCAGCGTGCCCCGCAAGGTGGCCGTAACGCCGCCGATACCGCCGGCTGGGAGCAGGCCGGGTTCCGGGTGCGGCGCAAGTAGCCGATATTTATTCAGGGGTCTCTGTTCAGCAGCCGCAGAAAAGGGACTCGGGGCGCCCACGCCGAGGGACGCATGAACCCATCCCTGGGGCTTGGCCGGCGCCATCCGGGCGCCAGACACCCTCGGCATGGACACCCCGAGACCCTGTGCTGAACATTTACCTTTCAGGGAGATTTGCCATGCCACGCTGGGTCGATCTGCATCTGCACAGCACCTGTTCCGATGGCCGTTTTCCACCGGCGGAAGTCATCCGTCAAGCCGCCGTCGCCGGCCTTTCCGCCGTGGCCCTGACCGATCACGACAATGTCGACGGCATCGACCAGGCCCTGGCCGCCGGCGCCGTCCTGGGGGTGGAGGTGCTGCCGGCGGTGGAATTGTCCGTGCAGTGGGAAACCTGGGAGGATATTCACATCCTCGGCTACGGCATCGATCATCACCAGCCGGCCCTGACCGCTGCTCTGGCCGAGTTTCGGGCCTTCCGCGGCGGACGTAACGAGCGCATCGTCGCCAATATCAATGCCCGCCTGCAGGAGGAAGGGCGGGCGCCCATCGACTTCGCCGAAGTCCGGGCGCGGGCCGCCGGCACCCCCGGACGCCCCCATATCGCCCAGGTGCTCATGGAGCGGGGTTACGTCGCCGGCCAGGAACAGGCCTTCCACCAGTATCTGATCCCCTGCAACGAGCCCAAGCGGTTTTTCCCCCTGCAGGATGCCATCGGCCTGCTGCACGGCGCCGGTGGCGTGGCGGTGCTGGCCCATCCCTCTTATATCAGCGACCAGCGCGCCGAGTTGTTGCAGCTGTTCGACGCCTTCGCCGCCCTGGGGCTGGACGGCATCGAGGCCTACAACAACCGCGCCACCAATGACGACATCGACTGGCTCATCAGCCAGGCCCGCCGTCGCCGGCTCATCGTCACCGGCGGCTCCGACTATCACGGCATTCCCGGCACCGAAATCGTCATCGGCGGCGGGCGCGGCAACCTGCGCATTCCCTACAGCTGTGTCGAGGAGATCCGATCCGCCCTGAAGCAAGGCTGCCGTCCTAACTGATAAACAGCTGAATCTTTTTTTCATCATCCCCTTCTGGTTGGAATAAAAATCCATTCCAGTCACTGTCTCGTAAAAAATAGCCAAATATTATAAAAAAAGACTTGAATTTTTTGTCTCGCAGAAGTAAAACAATAACCAAATAAATAGCCAAACATTTGGCTTGCCGAGGGGTGGCGACTCGTCACGCCTCAGGAATGCATTGACCCACACCCGGAAGATTTGCTGAGCATCTCCGAGCCCGATTGCCTAACAGGGTGTTCCTTATGGCAATCGGGCCGACAGGGTGGCACTGGAAACGGTGCGGCCTCCCAGGGGGAAAGGAGAAATTGGCTAGCGCACTCACGAAGGGAGACTGAGCAATGTTGGGAGGTTACTGGCAAAAAATCGCGGTTGTGGATCTGACATCCAAAAAAGTGGATTATCTGCATCCAAGCAAGGAAGATTTGCAAAGTTACATTGGCGGCAGCGGCCTGGGCGCCAAGTTGCTGTACGAGAATGTGCCGGCGGGAATCGATCCGCTTGGCCCGGAGAACGTTTTGTTGCTCATGACCGGGCCTTACGTTGGAACAAAAGTTTTTAATTCCGGTCGCTTCGAGGTTGTGACCAAGAGCCCGCTGACCGGCATTTACCTGGAATCGGATTGTGGCGGCAAATGGGGTCCGGCCCTCAAGGCTTGCGGCCTCGACGGTATCATGGTCAAAGGCAAGGCCGAAGAACCGGTTTACATCCTCATAGAGGACGATCAGATCAACATCAAATCGGCGGCATATCTTTGGGGAAAAGGTTCTTTCGATACAGATCACCTGGTTCGTGAGGAATTGGGTCGTGGCTCGGAATGCGTGTGTATCGGCCAGGCCGGCGAACGTCTCAACAAACTGGCCGGCATCATGACGGCTGGTCGCGAGGGACGTACCGCCGGGCGGGGCGGTTCGGGGGCGGTCATGGGCTCCAAGAACCTGAAGGCCATCGGGGTCAAGGGCAGCAAAAAGGTGCCCATTGCCGACCAGCAGGCTTTTGATGCCCTTTGGCAGGAAATCAAGCCTCAGATGATGGAAGTCCACGATGGCCCCCTAGGTACCTATGGTACCTCTTGTGCCGTGCAGATATTCAACGACGTGGGTGACCTTCCGATTAAAAACTGGCTATGGGGCACTTGGGACAAGGCTTCCAGGGTTTCCGGACAGCATATGGCGGAGACCATCCTCAAGAAGCGCTACCATTGCGGTGGCTGCCTCATCGGTTGCGGCCGGACTGTGGAGATCCCTGCGGGGAAATACAAGATGGACATCGGCGGCGGACCGGAATATGAAACCCTGGGCATGATCGGTTCCGGTTGCCTGGTCGATGACGTCGAGGCCATCGCCAAGGCCGGCGAATATTGCAATGACTACGGCATGGACACCATTTCCGTCGGTTCCGCATTGGGCTTCCTTATGGAGGCCTGGGAACATGGCATGATCGATGCCAAAGATACCGGCGGCCTGCAGATGACTTGGGGCAACGGTGAAGCCATGGTGGAGATGGTGCGCAAAATCGGCGAGCGCGAAGATATCGGCGACACCATGGCGGAAGGAATTCTGGCCGCTGTGGATCGGGTCGGCCCCCTGAGCGCGGAATTCGCCATTCACACCAAGGGGATGGATTTCCCGGCTCACGATCCTCGCGGCCGCGGCGGTCTGGCGGTGGCTTATGCCACCTCGAACCGAGGAGCCTGTCATATGCAGGCCTACAACCAGGACTTTGAGGGTGAAGGTTGCCTGCACATTTCCGACCTTGGCTACGACGCGCCCCTGCCGCCTTACACCAACGAGGGCAAGGGCAAGTTCGTTGCCGACCAGCAAAACTTCATGAGCATGTGCGATTCCCTCAAGTTGTGCAAGTTCGTGGTGTTCGGCGGCATGACCGTAGGTCCCATGACCCGCTTCCTGAACGCGGTCACCGGCTGGAATTTCACCAATGAGCAGTGGCTGGAATGCGGTGAGCGGATTTTTAACATCAAACGGCTGTTCAACAACCGGGAAGGCATCACCCGCAAGGACGACACCCTTCCGGCCCGCATTCTGACCAGCCCGCGTCAGGGAGGGGCTGGCGACTATGTCCCTGATCTCGGCTATCAGTTGCGGGATTACTACCGTGCCCGGGGTTGGGACGAGTGGGGGATTCCCACCCCGGAGACCTTGCAGCGCTTAGGTCTGGATGGCTACGACTATCGCCAGGGGTCTCGTACCACGGAGAACCAGCGTTGATTCCGGTGACTTTCTAATTTCGGTTGTTTCCGTCCCCATCTGCGCTTGCGGATGGGGACAACCCCGTCCAGAGGCCGGCTTGCGTTGCCCCGGGGATTATCGGGTCGGTTACCGAAATGACGCCTTGGAATGACAAGCAAGAAGCAAAGTATTCAAGGAGACCGATCATGTCGGTGGTTATTGTTGATACTGAAGGCATTCCGGAAAAAGCCAGTAAAACAGTGGCGCAGTTGCTCGAAGAGCAGGGTCTGGAAGCGGCCTTTGTCATGGTCCGAGTGAATGGCGAGGTGGTTCGCAGAGAGGAATATTCTACCTGCGAGGTATGCCGGGGGGCGCTTGTCAAGGCCTACCCCTTTGTTGGCGGCGGCTGAACAGGAGCCTGATGGCCGGCGTTCACGGTGCAAGGAGTGTTGAACGTGCAGCAAGAAGAATTTTTCGCACGCCACGATGAAGAGTTGTTGCCCCGATTGCGGCAGGCCCGTATAGGCATTGCCGGCGCCGGCGGCTTGGGCTCCAATGTCGCCTGTTGCCTGGCTCGGGCCGGCGTGGGACAGCTGGTATTCGCCGATTTCGATGTCGTTGAGCCTTCAAACCTCAATCGGCAACAGTACTTTCTAGATCAAATCGGACAAGCCAAGGTCGACGCACTTCAGGAAAATTTACGGCGTATCAATCCTTTCAGCAGTTATGAAGGGCACCGTGTACGCCTCGACGCGGAAAACATCCCGCAGCTGTTCGAGGAGGTCAACATCATGGTGGAGGCCTTCGACAGCGCTGCCATGAAGGCGGTTCTGGTCGATGCCTGGGTGGCACGCTGGCCGCAACGCCCGATCATTGTCGGCAGCGGCATGGGCGGATTCGGTGGCAACAACGACATTCGTTGCCAGCGCTTGTTCGGGCAGGTTTATCTGTGCGGTGATGGTCGCACTGACTGTGACGACCGCCTGCCAATGGCTCCCCGGGTAACAATTGTGGCGGCTATGCAGGCCAACCTGGTGCTTGAGTTGCTGGCCGGGAAATCTTCCATAAGTTGAGTAGCGCATCTTTCACCGCCACGGTGGAGGGTCTGTGAGATTGCCGCCCTGCGGCCCTGGGCAAAATCCTTCTTCCGGGTGGAGGGTTTTGCCCGTTTTTTCGCTTGCCGATGGGATACGTGAATGGGCGAAGAAGGCCAAAAATAAATAGCCAAATATTACAAATATTATCTTGACACGTGGAGCCTCCCATTTTATGCTGTAATCGACAACGGGGTGATACGCGACACCCTGCCTGCTACCCCCATCACGGTACCTCCTAGGCTGTGATGGGGGTTTTTTTAGGGACCACACAGCGATTTTTTTTGGGAATCCAAACAACTTAAAATTCAATTATTTGTACCTCATAGCCGGGCTTAACACGGCCATGCATGAATCATCCCTGGTTGTGTTGCCGCAGCTATCTTGCATAGCGCGGGAAGCAAACAACCAATACCTGGTGAAAGGAGATTGAAAATGGCGAACACACTGTATCATTTTATCAACGGGCTCCGAGTTGAAGGGCGTAGTGAGCGCTTTGGGGAGGTTGTTGATCCGGCAACCGGACAGAGCATCGCTCGGGTTCCTCTTGCTTCGGCGAAGGAAACCGCCAGTGCGGTCGAGGCCGCCGCCGCGGCCTTCCCTTCCTGGCGGGATACGCCGCCCATGCGGCGGGCCCGGGTGCTTTTTCGATTTATTGAACTGCTGAATGAAAATATGAACGAGTTGGCCCAATTGATTACGGCCGAGCATGGAAAGGTTTTGAATGACGCAATCGGTGATGTCACGCGCGGCATGGAAATCGTCGAATTTGCCTGTGGCGCACCCCATTTGCTCAAAGGACATTTTTCGGAAAATGTGGGAACCGATGTCGATAGCCATTCCATCAGACAACCTCTTGGCGTGTGCGTGGGCATCACTCCATTTAACTTTCCCGCCATGGTGCCCATGTGGATGTGCCCCTTGGCGATAGTTTGCGGCAATACTTTTATCCTCAAACCGTCCGAAAAAGTACCATCCACGGCCTTGCGCTTGGCGGAACTGATGCACCAGGCCGGTTTACCGGCGGGGGTTCTGAATGTTGTGAATGGCGATCAGGAAGCGGTGAGCGCGCTTCTTGAGAACCCGGGAGTGGCGGCGGTCAGTTTTGTCGGTTCCACTCCGGTCGCGGAGCGCATCTACCGCACAGCGACCAGCCAAAACAAGCGGGCGCAAGCGCTGGGGGGAGCCAAAAACCACATGGTGATCATGCCGGACGCGGATCTCGACGGTGCCGTTAATGCGCTCATGGGGGCGGCCTACGGGGCTGCGGGAGAACGCTGCATGGCGATTTCCGTAGCCGTTGCCGTGGGCGATAAAACCGCGGATGCATTGATCGAGCGTTTGATGCCCAGAGTCAGAGCTATCAAGGTCGGCCCTGGTACCGATTCCGAGGTGGAAATGGGGCCGTTGATCACTGGCGAACATCTGGCCAGGGTCAAGGATTATGTTGCTTGTGGCGTGGCAGAGGGCGCCAAATTGTTGGTGGATGGTCGTGATATGAAACCTGTGGGTTCGGCAGGAGGGTTTTTCCTGGGAGGTTCCCTGTTTGACCACGTTGCGCCGACCATGCGAATCTATCGGGAGGAAATTTTCGGGCCGGTGCTTAGCGTGGTGCGGGCTCCCGATTTCGCTTCCGCTCTGGAGTTGATCAATGCCCATGAGTTCGGCAATGGATCGTCGATTTTTACCCGGGACGGCGACACGGCCCGTGCCTTCAGCTCTCAGGTGCAGGCCGGCATGGTCGGCATCAACGTGCCGATTCCCGTGCCCATGTCCTACCATAGCTTTGGCGGGTGGAAACGCTCATTGTTCGGGGATGTGCACATGCATGGGCCGGAGGGAATCAGGTTTTACACCAAACTGAAAACCATAACTTCTCGCTGGCCAACCGGCCTTCGAAAAGGGGCCGACTTCCATATGCCGACTCTTTAGCACCGAGTGGTAAGCCAGGTTGGGAGATGCAAAGCCGGGCGAGTTGAAAAAACAGGCTTTTCGTCCTAGATTTTGAAGGGCGCCGAGAAGTCCTTGTTAATTGTTGGTCTAAAAACAGGCCCCCCAGTTATTGGGGGGCCTGTTTGGCGTGGAAAGTTTGGCAGTGTTACCAGGTGAAAAAGGTGCCCAGCGCGATCATGTGGGTGTTCTGTCCCCGCCCGTCAAACCACTGATTGTCGGTGTAAATGTACTCGGCAATCAGTTTCAGATGCGGATTGATGTCGTGGTAAATCCCTAATCCGGCCATTTTCTGTTCCTCGATCTGCACCTCCGTTCCGGCTAGACGATCCTGACGGTCGGCGCGGGTTTCATCCATGATGTTGGCCCCATAACTGACGCCGAACTTGGTGTGGCCCCAGGCATTGTCGAATCCGTACATGAGCTGAGCGATGAAACCTCGTCCATCGCGTTCCTTGCCGGCCGAATCCAGGGAATCCTGGTCCAGCATCAACACTGAACCGACCCCCTGGTTTTCGAATCCGGACAGGACCAGTTCAAAACCCTTATGCAGAACTTGGATTCCCCCGGCAACCCCGTAGGCTTCCACATCGCCGGAAAAACCGCTGTCGCGTTTGAATTTGGCGGTTTGATACATGCCTGACAGCCAGGTTCTGTAGCTGCCCCCACTGTAGGTTCCGGCGTGGCTCAGTTCCATTTCCATACGCGGGCTCTTGGTTTCTTCCGCTTCGGCGTTTGGTCCGACAATGACGCTGGGATCGTACAGTCCCAGTGCCAGCTTGAAGCCGTTTATTTCGGGGGTGGTATACCGAACCTGGGCATTGAACTGCGGATAAACATAGCCATAGCCGATGCGACCGAGAGGCGTGCCGCCACCGTCGATGGCGCCGTTGGTGCCATAGCCCCAGATCAGCATATCGGTGGTGAGGTTAGTCCCCTGATAAAGACTCAGGGTCTTGCCCACCAGAATCTGTCCGAAATTGCCGTCAACGGTGAAGAAGACTTCCCGCAGGTCGATCTGATCGTTGAAAGAGTTTTTCGATTTGCCGATTTCCTTTGAATCGAAGGTCGGACAAAAGCTGATTCTGGCAGCCATGTCCAAACCACCCATGGTAGGAGCCTTGATGTTGAAGGCCAGCCAGTTGGGGACAAAGCCGACCCGCTGGCGATAGCCTTCCTGGCCATCGGGCAAGGTCCCGCCACGCCGGATGCCGTCCCCGAATGTCGGTCTCTCATCCGCCGTCTCGTAAGCCATAAACATGTTGACATTGCCATCGGTGCTGAAAGTCCAGCCGTCCTCGCCCCCGACAACAAATGCGGCCAAGCCGGATGTTGTCCAGCCCGTGATCATAAGTATGCTCACCAGTAGACACATAAGTATTGATTTTTTCATTGTTTCTCTCCCCGTTGCCTCCAATGGAATGGTTTTTTTGTCAGTGTTCTGACCTAGCCTGACATGCTGACCCAGGTGCTGTGCTGGACTGGTCACGGAAGCGGTGCGCCTTCGTCCGCTATTTCACCTCCTCTCCAAGGCGATGCTGAAAAAACAGAAACCGTGTTTGTTTGGAGCACTATACGAAATGGCAGGTTGTTGTCAATAATAATTTATATGTTTGGCTATTTAAAATATTTGGTCAAAATGGCGATCCTTCTACAAGTCCCCGTAATTGAAAGGGTTTTATTTTTTGAATGTTTCTTCCGGCTTGGTTGCTTGCCATGACTTTTTGTCAGTGGCAACAAGAAAAATATAAAAATGTAGTTAAATCAATATGTTATAAAAATAACCAAATATTTGAAAAATAATGTTGAAATATATGGCTACTTGTTGTAGAAGTGAAGACAGGTTGGCTAGAACGGTGTTTATCGCTGTTCATGCCAATCCTTTGGAACCGACCTCATTTCGCATCTAGGGAAAATTTTAAGGAACTTAAATAGCCATATATTTAATTAATTATTATATTGTAAGCGGAAAAGTTTGAATTTTTAAGCCTTGAGGGAGGAGCAGTATTTGCCGAGGAAAGGAGGACTTAACCGGGTAAGACAAGGGTGGTAAATGGCGTCAACGCCACCGGGTCTGGTTTGGGACCAGAAGCCCGGATTAAATCACAACCTGTGTATGAGGAGGAAACAATGGCTGACTTTTTGTGTCCCGCAGTAAATTTCATCGGTAAGGGTACGGTCGCTGAAACAGGTCCCCGTGCTGCCATGTTCGGCACTAAAGCCTTGATTGTCTGTGACGGATTCCTGGCCAAACTCGAGGGTGGGCCGGTGGCCAAGGTCAAGGATTCCCTGCAGCAGGCAGGGGTCAAGTTTGCGGTGTATGACGGTGTCGAGCCGAACCCCAAAGACACGAATGTTGCGGACGGCCTTAAGGTCTATCAGAAGGAAGGCTGCGATCTCATCGTCACTGTCGGCGGCGGGAGTTCCCACGACTGCGGTAAGGGCATCGGCATCGCGGCGACCCATGATGGCGATCTGTATGAAGATTACGCAGGCATCGAAATGCTGACCAACGAACTGCCGCCAATCATCGCCGTCAACACCACCGCCGGCACGGCCAGTGAAGTGACCCGCCATTGCGTCATCACCAACACCAAGAAAAAAGTCAAGTTTGTTATCGTCAGCTGGCGGAACCTGCCCAAAGTATCCATTAACGACCCGGAGCTGATGGTTGCCAAACCGGCCGGCCTGACCGCAGCCACGGGCATGGATGCCCTGACTCACGCCGTGGAGTGCTACGTAACCAAGGCGCCCAACCATGTCACCGACGCCGTGGCGATTCATGCCATCAAACTGATCGGCAAGTACCTCCGTCGTGCTGTTGCCAATGGCGAAGATATTGAGGCCCGCGAGGGCATGGCTTACGGTTCGTTGCTGGCCGGTATGGCTTTTAACAATGCCGGACTTGGCTATGTGCATGCCATGGCCCACCAGTTGGGCGGCCTGCTTGATATGCCTCACGGTATCGCCAACGCCGTTCTGCTGCCGCACATCGAGCGTTTCAACCTGATGGTCAACCCCGAGAAGTTCGCCGATATTGCGGTTGCCTTGGGCGAAAATATTGAAGGGCTCGGCAAAATGGAAGCTGCCGAAAAAGCTATCGACGCCATCGTACGCCTTTCCAAAGATGTTGGTATTCCTCAGCACTTGGCCGACTTGGGCGTAAAGGAATCGGATATCGAACCCATGGCGAAACTGGCCATGCAGGACGGCAACGCCGGCACCAACCCGCGTATTGGCAAGGTCGAGGATATTATTCAGTTGTTCAAGAACGCCATGTAATCTGAGGCAAGATATGGCATCCCTGCTTTTGCAGGGGTGCCATATCTTTTTCTGGGGAGAGGCAGTTTTCGATTGGCATCAATGAAAAATTTATCAACGGAGTGAAATTATGGATGCCTGGAGTTTCAACGCTATGTTGCTGGCCTTTGGCGGCGGCATGTTCGGCGCGTCGCTCGGCGCCCTTTGGGCTTTTTGTTTATGCGGCCTGCTGACCATGCTGGGCTGTCTGGTGGTGCTGGGCGGCGGGTCCGATTTCCTCCTGCTGCAGGTAGGCCTGGGTCCCATTTTCGGGCCCCACACGGGAGGTTTCGTGGCAGCCGTGGTGGCTTCGACCTATGCGGCAGGATTCAGGAAAAATCATCCATCCGGCGCCGCCAAGGATATTCTTTCGCCACTGGTGGATACCTCCTGGGACGTGCTGGTGGTGGGCGGCCTGTCGGCGGTGTTCGGGTTGGTGCTGGTCCCGGTTTTAGCCAAAATTCCCATCGTCCGCGAATTCGATCTGTTGGCCCTGTCCATCATTATTAACATCTGGTTGGCGCGCTATCTGTTTCAGAAGGAAATGCCTTGGGGAAACATGGAGTCCATTCGCAAGCACGGCTGGCTGAAAACCGACAATTACGCCATTTCCTGGGTGGGCTGGATGTCGCCACCTTCGCGCCTGGTCACTATCGGAGCCGGCATGGGGGTGCTGTCCGGCGGCGTGGCCATGGGGTTCCGCGAATATCTGCTGCCTTTGGCTGAGCAGGGCGTGGTGAGTGAAGCGGCAGCCTTTGTTGCCCCCCTGATATTCTGCTGGGGCTTTTCTGCAATGATGCTGACCATGCTCAATTTCGGCCAGAATACCATTCAGAAGTCGCCGGTGACCCACTGCATGGCCATCATGGGAGCCTGGGGCTATCTTCAGACCGGTTCTTTGGTCATGGCTATGATCTTCGGAATTGCGGCAGCTTTTATTGAAGAACTGACGGCACGCATGTTCTACAATCACGGCAGCAATCATCTCGATCCGCCTGCCGCCGGTATCGCCTTCGCTACCTTGATCATGAATCTGCTGTTCAAGCCGGAGTTTTTAAACCTTGGTCAGTTTTTTCAGTAATTCAGTTTGCCATCGAGGAGGAATGCCATGGCGATGGATGGAAAAGGCAAAATACTGCGTATTTTCCTCAATGAAAACAGTAGGTACGATGATCAGCCTTTGTATGAGGCTCTGGTTCAGAAAGCTTTTCAACACGGCCTGTCCGGATCGATGGTGTTTCGGGGGATTCAGGGCTTTGGCTTTTGCTGTAAATCCTGCAGGACCCATGGCCTGGGAATGACCATATCCAAATGTCAACCCATGGCCGTTGAATTTATTGACCGTGAAGAAAAACTCCTAGAAATCATTCCGGTTTTCAAGGAAATGCTCCCAACCGGGGCCATGATTATGCAGGATGCGGAGATTATCTTTAACAGGGGCGAGTAATTGTCCTTGAATGTTCAAAATATCCGATAAAGCCGATCCATTGCGGCATCATGCCGAAGATGGTTCGGCTTTTTTTGATCTAGAGCAGAGGGCTCCTGTGGCATTTAGTGAAAAAATTGAATAATTTCGAACTTTTGAACATTTAGATTCGAAAATACTCGCTAACGAGAGTTGTTCCCGAATAAAATAGCCATATATTTGGAAAAAAATCTTGACGGCACCCGATTTCTGCAGTATAAGAATATCAAAAGGCCATATATTTGATTATAGAAAAGGTTCTTTTCAACGCGGCGCCCGACGGTTGACGCCCTAGCGAGCAAAGGAGGCCAAAGTGCAAAGCTCACGTCCATTTAGAGTCCCCCCCACGATCCATTTCGGTGAGGGGGCGGCTGATCACACGGGCAGGGAAGCGAAACGGTTGGGAGCGCACCGTGCTTTGTTGATCACCGATCAGGTCCTGGCATCTACGGGGACCATCAACCCGGTTTTGGCTTCTCTTGCTGATGCTGGTGTGGCGACACAGGTCTTTGACGGTGTCAACAAGGAACCGACTCTGGAGCATGTCGAAGCTGGAATCAAAATGCTGCGCGACAGCCAATGCGATGTGTTGGTCGCCTGCGGCGGCGGCAGTCCCATCGATGTGGCTAAAGCCATCAGTATCATGGCCACCCATCCGGGGACCATCGCCGATTACATGGGGCTGGATCGTTTTGAGCGTCCCGGTGTGCCGGTGTTGGCGGTGCCGACTACGGCGGGCACGGGCAGCGAGGCCACCATGGTCAGCATTATCACCGATACCGACAATGATGTAAAAATGCTCATCGGCAGCCCTTTCCTTATTCCCCAGGCGGCGATTGTCGATCCCCTGCTGACCCTCAACATGCCCCGGGGCCTGACGGCGGCAACCGGGCTCGATGCCCTGACTCACGCCATTGAAGCCTATGTGTCTCGCAAGGCCCAACCCATGACCGATGTGCTGGCTCTGTCGGCGGTGCGGCTGATCGCCGAATACCTGCCGCGGGCTTGGGGGCAGCCCCAGGATCGGGAGGCGAGGGGGTGGACCATGCTGGGTGCCTTGCAGGCCGGGATAGCTTTTTCCAATGCATCCGTAGCCCTGGTGCATGGCATGTCGCGGCCCATTGGCGCCAACTTTCATGTCCCCCACGGTGTTTCCAATGCCGCCTTGCTGGGCGTGGTCATGGAATATTCCCTGTCGGGCAATCCCGAGCGGTATGCAGACGTCGCCCGGGCCATGGGGATAGGCAACGGGAATCAGGATGCCATGGGCGTTGCTCGGGCCGGCGCGGAAAAGGTGAAACGGCTGATCCAGTTGTTGGAGATCCCCAGCCTGGGCAAATTGGGTGTGACGCGCGAGAAGCTTGATCCGATAGTGGAAAAAATGGCGGAGGATGCCCTGGCAAGCGGCAGTCCGGGCAACAATCCGCGCCAGGCAACCCGAAAAGATATCGTCGAACTGTATTATGCCGCCCTCTGATGATAGTCGCATGGGCAATTCTGAACATAAGGGCAAACACTCCAGGAAGTCACCACAGAAAGGAACTGAAAGATGATTGAAGTCAAGAGACTTAAATACTGCGTTAACAACCAATGGCTGGAATCGGACACAGACAAGTACATGGCTGTGATGAATCCCAGCACCGGCCAGCAGATTGCCGAAACACCTTGTTGTACCCGGGAAGAGGTCGAGGCCGCGGTTCAGGCCGCCAAGGCGGCTTTCCCCGACTGGTCGCAAAAGCCAGCGGCCATTCGCACCCAGGTCATCTTTACCTTCCGCGATCTGGTCAACCAGCATTTTGAGGAACTGTCCCTGATCCTGGCGACGGAGATGGGCAAGAATCTCAATGAGGCCCGTGGCGATGTGCACAAGGTGGTCGAGGCCTGCGAAGTGGCGGTCGGCGCCCCTCTGGAAATGCAGGGCCATTCCACCATGGAGGTGACCCGTGGGCACGATACGGTACTCTACCGCGAGTCCGTCGGCGTTTTTCTGGGCATCGCTCCCTACAACTTCCCGGCCATGATTCCCTTCGGCTGGTTCATCCCCCTGTGCATCACGGCCGGCAATACCATTGTTCTCAAGGCGGCCAGCCTGGTGCCGCAGACATCCATGCGGTTACTGGAACTGCTGATTGAAGCCGGACTTCCGGAAGGTGTCGTCAATCTGATCACTTGCAGCCGCAACGAATTGACCGATCTGCTGTCCCATCCGGATATCCGTGGTATTTCCTTTGTCGGGTCCACCTCGGTCGGTCTGAAGATTTACCAGACCGGTGCGGCTGCCGGCAAGCGGGTTCAGGCCTTGACGGAAGCCAAAAACCATGCCCTGGTACTGCGCGATGCCCCCCTGGAATGGTCGGCGCGGCGCATCATCAACTCGGCCTTCGGTTGCGCCGGACAGCGCTGCATGGCGCTGCCGGTGGTGGTGGTGGAAGAGTGCATTGCCGATCGTTTTGTCGCACTCCTCAAGCAGTTCGCCCAGGAACTTCGCATTGGCCCCGCCTACGAAGAAAGTACCGATCTGGGTCCCCTGGTCAGCGCCGGGCAGAAGCAGTTCGTTATCGACATGATCAACAAGGGCGTGGCAGAGGGCGCGCAACTGGTCCTTGATGGCCGGGAATGTGTGGTGCCGGGATATGAGGGGGGCTATTTTGTCGGTCCCACCATCTTCGATCATGTCGAACCGGACATGGTGGTCGGCGACCAGGAAATTTTCGGTCCGGTGGTATCCATAAAACGGGTCAGGGATTTCGAGGAAGGCCTGGCGATCATGAACGCCAACGAGTTCGCTAATGGTTCCTCCATTTTTACTCGTAGCGGATATTACTCTCGGGAGTTTGCCCGTCGCACCCACGGCGGCATGGTGGGTATCAATGTGGGCATTCCGGTGCCGCTGGCCTTCTACCCCTTCTCGGGACACAAGAACTCTTTCTTCGGTGATTTGCATTGCCTGGGTCGGGACGGGGTCAGATTCTATACCCAAGTCAAGACGGTAACCACCAAGTGGGTGTCGCCGGAAGAGAGCGGCGAGGACCGGGTTTCAACCTGGGAAGGCACCATCAACCGTGAATTGTAACAGCGTCGGCGGTCGGTCGCAGGATAGGGCCGGCCGCCGGCCTTACAGGAAATGAGAGGTCTTATGGGGACCATGCGGCTGCTGGATGCGGCGACCAAGGTAACAGTGGTGCTGGAAGGCCTGGCCGGGCGTCCGGTGGCGGAAATCTGCCGGGAATACGGGGTCTGCCGCGATGATTTCTATCTTTGGCGCAGGCATCTGTTGGCCAACATATGCAGTCTGTTCGAGTTCGATAGCCGGTCGATCTGCTCGCCGGAGACCCTCGAACATGGCCCGCAGTCCTCCGCCGACCACCATCTGCACTTTATTCACGAGGAACGGCAACATGTTTGAAATTATCGAGAATACCATTCTAGCACCCAACGTCCATCGGCTGGTGGTGCGGGCGCCGCGCATTGCCAGAGTACGTCAGCCCGGGCAGTTCGTCATTGTTCGGGCCGATGTTCATGGGGAACGCATTCCCTTGACCATCGGTGATGCCGATATGGCCGCTGGCACCATCACCCTGTTCGTGCAAGCGGTGGGGACCTCTACCCTGCAGATCGTTCATACACCGGTCGGCGGAGCCTTGCAGGATGTTGCCGGGCCGCTGGGCAGTGCGACGGAAATCGAACAATGGGGACGCGTGGCCTGCGTTGGCGGCGGACTGGGCACCGCTGTCCTTTATCCTCTGGCCAAGGCCCTGGCCGAGGCGGGCAACGAAGTCACCACCATCATCGGTGGCCGCAGCGCCCCGTATATTTTGCTGGAGGACGAACTGCAGGCTTTTTCAAGGAAAGTGATTGTCACCACCGAGGATGGCAGTCATGGCCGGCAGGGATTCGTCACTGCGGCGTTGCAGGAACTTATGGAAGATCCACGCCGTTGCCCGGCGGTGGTCTTTGCCGTCGGCCCGGTGCCGATGATGAGGGCGGTTTGTGAACTGACGCGGCCGGAACGCATCCGGACCATCGTCAGCCTCAACCCGATCATGATCGACGGGACCGGAATGTGCGGCGGCTGTCGCGTCAGGGTCGGCGAAGAAACCAAGTTCGCCTGCGTCGACGGTCCGGAGTTCGATGGCCACCTGGTCGACTTCAAGCTGCTGACGGATCGCTTGTCCATGTACCGCGAGGAAGAGTGCCGCATGCTTTCGCAGCTGCCTGAAGAATTGCGCAATCAAATCGTTACCGTACGAAGATAGGCCGGAGCATGAAAAATAATCTGCAAAGAGAGAATGGAAGATGGGGGCAGCGGGTTTTGATGCCAGAACAGGACCATCACCTGCGCTGCCGCAATTTCGATGAGGTCAACCTCGGATTGAGCGAGGAGGCGGCCATCGCCGAGGCCCGCCGCTGCCTGCAATGCAAAAGCGCGCCCTGCATCGCCGGTTGTCCGGTGGCGGTGGATATCCCGGCCTTTATCGCCGCTGTGGCGGGGACCCGGATGGCCGAGGCAGCCCGCATCCTGCTGGCCGACAACACCTTGCCGGCAATCTGCGGTCGGGTCTGCCCACAGGAGGAACAATGCGAAGGGCTTTGCGTGCTGGACCGCAAGGGGCAGGCCATCGCCGTCGGCTATCTGGAACGGTTTGTGGCGGATTGGGCGCTGCGGCATCCTGAGCAGTTGGCACCGACGGTTATACCAAAGGCCAGCGGCAAAAAAGTGGCCGTGGTCGGATCTGGTCCTGCCGGACTGACCGTCGCCGGTGAACTGGCCCGCATGGGACACGAAGTCATCATTTACGAGGCCCTGCACGATACCGGCGGCGTGTTGCGCTATGGCATTCCGGAATTCCGCCTGCCCAAGGAAATCGTAGATATCGAGGTGGCGCGCCTGGCTCAACTGGGCGTGTGCATCGAATGCAACGTGGTGGTGGGCAAGACCATCACCCTGCCAAAAATGCGAAACGAGCACGATGCCGTGTTCATCGCCAATGGCTCCGGCCTGCCGACCATGCTGAATATTCCCGGTGAGAACCTCAAGGGGGTCTTTTCCGCCAACGAATATCTGACCCGGGTCAATCTCATGGGTGCCTGGCGGCAGGACCACGCCACACCGATTCCACGCAGTCGCCAAGTGGTGGTCATCGGCGGCGGCAATACCGCCATGGATGCGGTGCGCACCGCGCGACGCCTGGGTGCCGCGCGGGCGGTCATTCTCTACCGGCGCAGCGAGGCGGAGATGCCGGCGCGCATCGAGGAGATCAAGCATGCCAAGGAGGAAGGGGTGGAGTTCGTCATGCTGACCGCTCCGCTCGAAATTCTCGGCGACAACCAAGGTTGGGTCAACGGACTGCGCTGTCAGGCCATGCGTTTGGGTGAGCCGGATACCTCAGGACGGCGACGACCGGTGCCCGTGGAGGGAAAGGTTTTTGAACTCGAAGCCCAGGTGGTGGTGAATGCCGTTGGTACCGGCGCCAATCCTCTGCTGACTGCGACCGCACCTGAACTGGGGCTGAATCGTTGGGGCAATATCGAAGTCGATACAACCGGCCAGACCAATCTTGCCGGGGTATTCGCCGGTGGGGATATTGTCCGTGGCGGCGCGACGGTAATATTGGCCATGGGGGATGGGAAGCGAGCGGCAGGGGCCATCGACACCTACCTGCAAAGATGTAAGGGTAGACCGCTGATGTGAAAGTTTTGCTGATTTTGAGAGAACATGAAAAAGGGCCGGCGAATATGCCGGCCCTTTTTCATGCAGAATAGTTCAGCGAAAGGTCAGGAGGCCATTTTCTTGAGCGGATTTTTTTCTGCCTGCAGCCGTAGTGCTTCCAGTCCGGTTTCTACCTGGCAGATGTGTTCCAACATGTATTTCTCCGCGTCGTCGGCATTTCCGGCGACAATGGCATCGACAATCTTTTGATGGGCGTCCAATACCTCGCGGGAGAAGTCCTCACCCGGTTTAACATGGTGCTTGATGTCAGTCAGCAGGCTGTTGACGAAATCGAGGATCATGACCAATACCGGATTGCCGCTGTGCTGTGCCAGAAAAACGTGGAAATCGATTTCGGCCTTGGCCCCCACCAGACATTTTTCCTGCTGAAATACCTTTTCGCAGCGCTGGTGGATATTTTGGAATGCTTCGACTTCCTGGGCAGCAAAAGATTCTGCCGCATGCCTTGCCAGATAAGGTTCGATTATTTTGCGTACTTCGGATAGATCGTGGATGGATGCATTCTGAAAGTGCATGAAATTGGCGATGGAGTCGCGGGTCGTTTCCATGGTGACTTCGCTGACTACCGGGCCACCGCCGGCGCCACGGCGGATTTCAATGAATCCCATGGCCTCCAGAGTTCTCAGGGCTTCACGCAAAGTGTGCTTGCTGACGCCGAACTGATTGATGAGTTCTTTTTCTGGTGGCAGGCACTCTCCAGGTTTCAGATCTCCGCTAAGAATGGCTTCGCGGACCTGGCGGATGATATGGGTGGACATTTTATCCTTTTTCGCGGTTTCAAACATCGCAGACACTCCTTGTATAATTGTGTATTATCATATACCAAATATATGGGTAAATAATAGAGAAAAAATGCATTTTTTCGGTCAGGCGATTTTTATTCCCTGTTATTACAACCCATTTGGCAAACCGACCATTGACCTCCGTGCCGAATAGCAGTTAATGTGAGGCATGAACCAGCGAGGAAACCATTACCATATCAGAAAAAAACCAGGGTCTCTTTGGCTGCGAAGCAATGTCCCTTGCCTTATCTGGCCCCAGGATGAAAAAAACCGGTTTAATACATCCGTATATCCGGATTGAAAACGCGAACAGGGATCATAGGGGAGCGATGAAAGATACGGCCATGGAAATGACGACGGAATTGTTCAAGGCGCTGGCGCATGACACCCGTTTGCGCATTCTTTGTCTGCTTCTGGATGGTGAGGTCTGCGTGTGCCAGATCATGGCCATTCTGCAGTTGCCCCAGTCGACGGCCTCCCGGCATCTGGCCGTATTGAAAAATGCCGGATTGTTGGAAGATCGTCGGGACGGTGTGTGGATTTATTATTCCCTCGCCGGCCAAACCCAGCCCCTGGTGGAACAGGTGATGGGGGCGTTACGCTCTCATCTGCCGACTCTCGGCACTTGCCTGGAGGATCGGCAGCGCCTGACATCAAGGTGTTCCCCCTGCGATTGACAGGGATTTCGCTATTTCTGGTGGCCGGACGGATCGGCCGCGGCGTCCAGCAGGATCTCCGGTGCCGTGGCGGGATGAATACCGGCGGCCGGCAGTGTCGCGCCGCGCCGCCAGGCGGCCAGGGCGGCTCGCTTATCGCTGCCGGTAACCAGGAACAGCACCTGCTGGGAACAGCTCAGGACGGCGCTGCTCAGGGTCACGCGTTCCGGCGGCGGCTTGGGAGCATCGAAGACGGCATGCACCAGTTCTGACGGGGGATGGCTGCGTCCCGGGAACAGGCTGGCGGTATGACCATCGTCGCCGAGCCCGAGCAGCACCAGATCGAAGGGCAGGGCGGCGGCCACCTCGGGAGCATAGCGGCGGGCCCCTTCGCGCGGCCCCAACTCCGCCGGGATCACATGGATGCGGTGGGCGGGGATGGGCACCCGCTCCAGCCAGGCGCGGGCGGCCATGCGGCTGTTGCGATGGGGATGATCGGCGGGCAGGCAACGCTCGTCGCCGAAATAGATCTCCCAATCGGCCCAGTCGGCGCGGGCCGCGGCCAGCCGGTGATAGCAACCTTCCGGGGTGCGGCCGCCGGCCAGCACCAGGCGAAATAGCCCGTGCGCCAGAATGGCGGCCCGAGCGGCCAGCAGGATACGCCGGGCCGCTTCATCGGCGACGCTGGCGGCATCCGGCAGCAAATGCCAGCGGGATGTGTTCATGGCCGGCTCCCGGGAATGCTCATCCGTTTCTGCCGCCCGGTGTCCGACAGGGGCAGGGCGCCAGGGTGTTGCGCCAGGAGCGGCAATCCTCTCCCAGCAGTTGATCGGCTTCCGGCGGGCCCCAGGAGCCGATAGGATATTCCGGAACCTCCGCCTTGCTGTCGCGCCAGGCACGCAGCACCGGATCCACCACCCGCCAGGCCTGTTCCACCTCGGGGTAGCTTAGAAACAGGGCTCGGTCGCCGTTCAGCACATCCAGCAGCAGATCCTCGTAAGCATCGTTGCCCACCTCGTCGCTCTGTCGGAAGCTGGCATCGAGATCCGCCAGGCGCGTCGCCAGGGGCAGACCCGGACTTTTGACGTTCATTTCCAAGCGCAGGCATTCGTTGGGCTGGATGCCGATGAGCAGCCAGTTCGCTTCCCGGCAGGCAATGCGGCTGGCGCGGAAAAACTGCTGGGGCGGCTGCTTGAAGCAGATGGCCACCAAGGCCTGGCGTTCGGTCAGGCCCTTGCCGGTGCGCAGGAAGAAGGGCACGTCGGCCCAGCGCCAGTTGTCGATGTGCAATCGCAGGGCGGCGAAGGTCTCCGTGCGGCTGTCGGGAGCCACCCGTTCTTCCCGGTGGTAACCGCGGTACTGTCCGCGAACCGCGCAGGCGGCCGCCGTGGCCGGGGTGATGGGGCGAATGGACTGCAGCACCTTGAGCTTTTCGGCGTGCAGGGCCTGGGCGTTCATGGCCACGGGCGCCTCCATGGCGACGAAGGTCAGCAATTGCAGCAGATGGCTCTGCACCATGTCGCGCAGGGCACCGCTGGCGTCGTAGGTGCCGCCGCGACTGCCGATGCCCTGGGGTTCGGCGTGGACAATCTGCACGTGGTCGATGAAATTGCGGTTCCACAGGGGCTCCATCAGCACATTGCCGAAGCGGAACACCAGGATGTTGCGCACCGTCTCCTTGCCCAGGTAGTGATCGATGCGATAGATCTGCTCTTCGCCCAGGGACTGCAGCAGGCGTTGCTGCAGGGCCATGGCATGATCCAGATCGAAGCCGAAGGGTTTTTCCACCACCACCCGCCGCCAGCCCCGTTGCTCCTCCAGCAGTTTGAACTCCGCCAGATGTCGGATCACCGGTTCGTACTCGGCCGCGCCGAGGGCCATGTAAAAGGCCGCATTTTCCGATGTGTCCGCCAGCTTTTCCGCCAGTTCGGCATACAGCGCCGGATCGCGCAAATCGCCGCTGATGAAGTCCTGGCGGGCGGCAAACCGCGCCCAAACCCCCTCATCCAGGGGCTCCGCCTGAGTCGCGGACAGTGCCTGGCGGGCTTCCTCCCACCAATCCTTGCGCGACCAGGGGCGGCGGCCGCTGGCCAGGATATGCAGTCCGTCCGGCAGGCGGCCGGCCTGCTCCAGGTGATAGAGTGCCGGCAGCAGCTTGCGTCGGGCCAGATCGCCGGTGGCGCCGAAAATGACGATGGTGCAGGCTTCAATCATGGCCGGGGATTCCTGTCGGGTTTGTGTTCCGGGGCGTTTGGGCGGTCCAGTCGCTGTGAAAGAACCGGCCGCGCGGACGATCCACGCGTTCATAGGTGTGGGCGCCGAAATAGTCGCGCTGGGCCTGGATGAGGTTGGCCGGCAGGCGGGCACAGCGATAGCCGTCGAAAAAATTCAGGGCAGCGCCGGTAGCGGGCAGGGGCAGGTGCTGGTCGATGCCCAGGCGGACGGCTTGGCGCCAGCCCTGTTCCGCCTGCAGCAAGGCCTCGGCGAAAAAGGGGGTCGGCAGGGGGCTGTCCAACTGTGGGTCGGAATCGTAGGCGGCGGCCAGATCGTCCAGAAAGCGGCTGCGGATGATACAACCGCCGCGCCAGATGCGGGCAATGCCGGCCAGATCCAGGGACCAATCATAGGCCCGGGAAGCCTCCTGCAGCAATTGGAAACCCTGGGCGTAAGACACGATTTTGGCGGCGTAGAGGGCGTCGTGAACCCAGGCCAGAACCTGCCGGCGGTCAAGGACACGCGCGGGACGCACCGAGATCAGGTGTTGGGCGGCGGTCCGGCGCGAATCGATGTGCGCGGACAGCATGCGGGCCTGTACCGCTTCGGCAATCAGGGTCAGGGGCACGCCCAGTTCCAAAGCGGCGGTCACCGTCCACTGCCCGGTGCCCTTGGCGCCGGCGGCGTCGAGAATCTTGTCGATGAGCGGCAACCCGTCGTCATCGGCCACGGCCATGATGCGGGCCGTGATTTCGATGAGAAAGGATTGCAGGGGTCCCTCGTTCCAGCGTGCGAATACCTCCCCCAGTTCCGCCACATTCAGCTGCAGCACGTCGCGCAGCAGGTGGTAGGCCTCGGCGATGAGCTGCATGTCGCCATATTCGATGCCGTTGTGCACCATCTTGACGAAATGTCCGGCTCCGCCGGGACCGATCCAGCGACAGCAGGGCTGTCCGTCGACCTTGGCGGCAATCGCTTCGAAGACGGGTTGCAGGGCCGGCCAGGCCTCCGCGGCGCCGCCCGGCATCAGAGACGGCCCGCGACGCGCACCCTCTTCGCCCCCGGAAATGCCGCAGCCCACCCACAGCAAATCGGACGCCTGCAGGATCGCGGCGCGCCGCTCCGTATGGCGAAAATGGCTGTTGCCGCCATCGATAAGGATATCGCCCGGTTCCAGCAGGGGCGCGAGTTGTTCCAGCACCCCATCGACGGCCTTGCCGGCCTGGACCATGAGCAGGATGCGGCGCGGCCGCTGCAGGGCCGCGACCAGTTCTTCGAGGCTATGGCAGGCGCGGATGCCGCTGCCGGCCGCCGGACCCTGAATGAAGTCTTCGGTTCGGGCCGTGGTGCGGTTGTAGACCGCTACCTGGAAGCCCTGCTCTTGGATGTTGAGGGCCAGGTTCTGGCCCATAACCGCCAAGCCGATCACGCCCATGTGCGCTGCCGCCATAATGCTGTTTCCCCTTCTGTCAAGAATTTCCGCAATGTTCCTATTATACTGAAAAAGACGGGCGAAGCCAGAATCGGGGGAGGTGTATGAAGGGTAAACGAAAACTACTTGTGGCGATGTTGGTGATGGTTCTGCTCGCTGCTGTGCTGGGCTGGAGAGGCTGTCGACACCGGGAGCGCGTCAAGGGCGACCTGGTACTCTACGGCAATGTCGATATCCGCAAGGTGGATCTGGGTTTTCGGGTCGGCGGCCGCCTGGCCGAGATACGGGTGGAGGAGGGAGACCGGGCTACCTCCGGTCGGTTGCTGGCACGTTTGGACGACGGTCCCTACCGGGATGAGCTCAACCTGGCGCGGGCCCGGCACGATCAAGCCGTCGCCATCCTGGCCAAGCTGGAAGCCGGCAGTCGGCCCCAGGAGATCGCCCAGGCCCGCGCCCTGGTGGCGGAACGCCTGGCCACCGTGGGCACTCTCGAGCTTGAATTCCGACGCAGCCGGAACCTGGTGGAGGATGGGGCCATTTCCCGGCAGGCGTTCGACGACGTCACCGCGCGGCTGGCCGAAGCCCGGGCCCGATTGGCGACGGCGCGCCAAGCCCTGAAGCTGGCCGTGGAGGGATTTCGCACCGAGGACATTGCCGCGGCCCGCGCCGAGGTACGGGCGGCGGCAGCGCGCCTGGCCCAGGCCGAAACCAGGCTGACGGACACCGAACTGTTGGCGCCGGATACGGGCGTTGTGTTGACCCGGGTCCTGGAACCGGGAGCCATTGTGCCTGCCGGGGCGGCGGTATTGAGCCTGACCCTGGATGACCCGGTCTGGGTGCGGGTCTATGTCGACGAACCGGACCTGGGCCGGGTCTATCCCGGCATGCCGGCCCAGGTATTTACCGACAGCGCTCCCCGGCAGCCCTATCGGGGGCAGGTCGGATTCATTTCGCCGGAAGCCGAATTCACCCCGAAGACGGTGCAGACCGAAGAACTGCGCACCCGCCTGGTCTACCAGCTGCGGGTGGTGGTGGCCAACCCCGATCGCGGCCTGCGCCAGGGCATGCCGGTCACGGTACGGCTGCAGCCGCCTAAGGTTCAGACCTCGGCAGAGGAACGCGGCCATGAATGAGGCCGTCACGGTCGAAGGGGTGCATTTCGCCTTCCCGGGCGGCACCAAGGCCCTGGCCGAGGTGACGGCGACCATTCGACCCGGGCGTGTCACGGGCCTGGTGGGTCCGGACGGCGCCGGCAAGACTACCCTGTTGCGCCTGCTGGCCGGCCTGCTGCTGCCTGATGCGGGTTGTATCCGGGTGCTGGGGTTGGATACCCGCGCCGAAGGGCGCCGGTTGCCGGAATTGCTGGGCTACATGCCGCAGAAATTCGGTCTTTATGAAGACCTGTCGGTGCGGCAGAACCTGCAATTATACGCCGATTTGCGAGGTGTGACGGGCGACGAACGCGATGCCGCCTTTGGTCGCCTGCTGGCCTTCAGCGGTCTCGAACCTTTTCGGCGGCGTCTGGCCGGGCAACTCTCCGGAGGCATGAAACAGAAGCTGGGCCTGGCCTGCGCCCTGATTCGCAAGCCGCGTTTGTTGCTCCTCGACGAACCGAGCGTCGGTGTCGATCCGATCAGCCGCCGCGAACTGTGGCGCATGGTTCAGGAACTGGTGGACGACAGTCTGGCGGTGGTCTGGTCGACGGCCTACCTCGATGAGGCGGAGCGCTGTGCCGAGGTGCTGCTGCTCAACGAAGGCCATCTGCTGCATGCCGGACCACCGGCGGAGCTGACCCGGCCGCTGCAGGGCCGCTGTCTGCTGCTGCGCGACCTGACCGGCAACCAGCGCCGGATCCTGAGCCGGGCCCTGGGCCGTCCGGAGATCCAGGACGGCCAGGTGCTGGGCCGGGATCTGCGCCTGGTGCTGCGCGCCGACGCGGCGCCGCCGGCGGTAGCGGATTTGGACGCCGGATCGGGAGCTCGTCTGGAGGAGGCTCCGCCGCGTTTCGAGGATGCCTTCGTCGAACTGTTGGGGGGTAGGCCACCTTCGGTTTCGGCCCTCGCCGAAGGCCGGCCGGTCTCTACGCCGGTTGCCGGGGCGATGGTGGAGGCGGATCGCTTGACACGCCGGTTCGGCGATTTCGTGGCTGCCCGGGAGGTCTCTTTCAGCATCCGCGCCGGCGAGATTTTCGGTCTGCTGGGCCCCAACGGCGCCGGCAAGTCGACCACCTTCAAGATGCTCTGCGGTTTGTTGCGGCCCACCTCCGGCAGCGGCCGCGTGGCCGGCTACGATTTGCAACGGGCGCCGGGTCAGGCCCGCTCCCAGTTGGGCTACATGGCTCAGAAATTTTCCCTTTACGGCGACCTCTCGGCCAAACAGAATCTGGCGTTTTTTTCCGGGGTCTACGGCCTGACGGGCGGGCGGCGCCGGCAGGCCGTCGAGGACATGATCGACACCTTTCACCTCGGTCCCCACTTGCGCACCTCCGCCCGGGAACTGCCCCTCGGCTTCAAGCAGCGTCTGGCCCTGGCCTGCGCCATGCTGCACCGGCCGTCGGTGCTGTTTCTGGACGAACCGACCGCCGGCGTCGATCCCCTGATCCGGCGGGAGTTCTGGACCCATATCAACGGGTTGGTGGAAAAGGGCGTGACCGTTCTGGTGACCACTCATTTCATGGATGAAGCCGAGTATTGCCATCGCATTGCCCTGATCCACCAGGGTCGCGTCATGGCCACCGATACCCCGGACGGTCTCAAGGACCGGGTACGCTCTTCGCAGCGACCCGAACCGACCCTGGAGGAGGCTTTTATCGAATTGCTGCAAAGGTCGTGCCCGGAGCAGGAGGAGGTGGTCGGATGAGGGAGCGGCGGCGCCGCCTGCAGGCTTTGGTAAAGAAAGAATTCGTGCAGGTGCTTCGGGATCCGAGCAGTCTGCTTATCGCTTTCGTGCTGCCGCTGATCCTGCTGTTTCTGTTCGGCTACGGCGTCTCCCTGGATGCCCGGCGGATCCGCCTCGGCGTGGCCCTGCAGGATCGCGGCGCGGCGGCCCATTCCCTGGCGGCGGCTTATGCCGCCAGTCCCTGGTTCGACGTTCGGCAAAGCGGCGATCCCCGGGTCCTGCTGGAAGAGCTGCTGGCCGGCCGCCTGCGCGGGGTGCTGGTCATTCCCCAGGATTTCAGCCGCCGCCGGCAGCAGGGCGAGGGCGGCCTGGTCCAGTTGCTGGCGGACGGCAGCGAGACCAACACCGCCAATTACGTCGAGAACTATGCCCGCGGGGTGCTCGGCTCCTGGCAGGAGATCGAAGGCCGACGGTCGGCAACCATGGTCGAGGGCGGGCCGGAACTGGTGCCGCGCATCTGGTTCAATCCCGAACTGGAAAGCCGCCATTCCCTGCTGCCCGGCGCCATAGGCATCATTCTGGCCATCATCGGCACCCTGCTCACCGCCCTGGTGGTGGCCCGGGAATGGGAGCGCGGCACCATGGAGGCCCTCATGGCGACGCCGGTGGGGATGGGCGAGTTGCTGGTCGGCAAGCTGGTGCCCTATTTCCTGCTCGGCCAACTGGCTCTGCTCGGCAGTTTGGCAGTGGCGGTGCTGCTGTTCCGCGTGCCTTTCCGCGGTTCGGCAGGGGCGCTGCTGCTGACCTCGAGCGCTTTTTTGCTGGCCGCCCTCGGTCAGGGGTTGCTGATCTCGACCCTGGCCAAAAACCAGTTCATCGCCGCCCAGGCAGCCCTGGTCAGCGGTTTTCTGCCGGCCTTTCTGCTATCCGGATTCGTTTTTGAAATCGCCTCCATGCCGCTGCCCATCCGCATCCTGACCCGCATCATCCCGGCCCGCTACCTGGTGAACAGCCTGCAGACCCTGTTTTTGGTCGGCGATGTGTGGCCGCTGCTGGGGCGCAACATCCTGGTGTTGCTGCTGTTGGCCGCGATTTTTTTCGGCCTGACGGCGCGCAAGACCGTCAAGCGCTTGAGGTAGCCATGTTCGGACGCATCCACGCCCTGCTGATCAAGGAACTGCTGGCCATCCTGCGTGATCGTAAAAGCCGCTTCATCCTCATCGTGCCGCCCCTGGTGCAGTTGCTGGTATTTTCCTTCGCCGCCACCCAGGAGGTGAATAATCTCACTCTGGCGGTGCTCAACCTGGATCGCGGCCGTCCGGCCTGGCAGTTGGAGCAGCGTTTCTCGGCCGCGAGCCCCTTCCGCCGGATCATTCGGCTGCAGCATCCCTCCCAGGTGGCGGCAACCCTGGAAGGGCAGCAGGCCCTGGCGGTCCTCTGGATCCCGGCCGATTTTTCCGTCAACCTGGCGACGGGCCGCCCGGCCCGGGCCGGATTTCTCCTGGATGGCCGTCGGACCAACGCCGCCCAGATCGTACAGGGCTATGCCCGGCGCATCATGACCGAGTTGGCCCTTGAAGACAGCCGTCGCCAACCGGCCGTTGCTCTGGAGGTGCGGCACTGGTTCAACCCCAATCTAGAGTTCCGCTGGTTCACGGTGCCAAGCCTGGTCTGCATTCTCACCACCCTCATCGGCCTGCTGGTGACCGGCCTGTCCGTGGCCCGGGAGCGGGAGATGGGCACCTTCGACCAGTTGCTGGTCGCGCCGTTGCACCCCTTGGAGATCCTGGCCGGCAAGGCCCTGCCGGCGCTGCTGGTGGGTGTGGCCGAGGGCAGTCTCATCGTGCTGGCGGCAGTGTTGTTGCTGGGCGTGCCCTTCAACGGATCGGTACTGTTGCTCTATGGCAGCATGACCGTGTTTCTCGCCGCCATCATCGGCGTCGGCCTGTTCATCTCCTCCCTGTCCATGACCCAACAGCAGGCGGTGCTTGGCGCCTTCCTGTTCATGGTGCCGGCGGTGATCCTGTCCGGCTACGCCAGCCCCATCGAAAACATGCCGGATTGGCTGCAGAGCCTGACCCTGGCCAACCCCCTGCGCTATTTCATGATTATCGTTCGCGGACTGTTTCTGAAGGAACTCCCCGCGGCCCGGGTCTGGAGCCAAACCTGGCCCATGGGCGTCATCGCCCTGGTCACCCTGTCGGCCGCCACCTGGTTGTTTCGGCGACGGCTGGCGTGATCGTATGTTTCGAGGAGTCTGATGCGAACCATGTGAGGGCGCAAGTGGTGCGCTCCCCATGGCGGATTGAAAGGGTGTCGGGACGCGAGCGGCGCGCCCGTTTCGCGTTATCGATTGGAACGGATTTCAGACCAGACGACCAAAGGCCATGGGCATTACTTCGCTGCCCAGCCGCTTGGGCTGATCGGGAGAATGGGTAGCTTGGATAATGGTGATATCCTGGCCGAGCAAGGTCGGCAGCAGGTCATCAAAGGCCTCGATGCTGGCCTTGTCCATGTTGGAGGTCGGCTCATCGAGGAGCAGAATCCGCGGTTCCAGCAACAGGGCACGCGCCAGGGCGACCCGCTGCTGCTCGCCGCCGGACAGTTCCCGGGCCCGACGCCGGGCGAAGCCGGACAATCCAACCAGGTCCAGGGCTTCATGAATGCGGCGGTGCTGCTCGTCGCCGCGAATGCCGCGCAGCTTCAGGCCATAGGCCAGGTTGTGCTTCACCGAACTGTCGAACAGATAGGGGGACTGGTGGACCAGGGTGATCTGTTTGCGCAGTCGCTGTAAATCACGGTTGGTCCAGGACACCGGATGGCCGTCGAAAAACAGTTCGCCATGGGTGGGTTTGAGCAACAGGGCGAGAATCTGCAGCAGCGTGCTTTTCCCGCAGCCGTTGGGGCCCACCAGGGAGTAGATGCGGTGCGGGGCAAATTCCAGGGCCTCGACCTGCAGGGCAAGGTGGTCATTGTAGCGCTTTTCGATATTCTTCAGGGAGAGGATCGGGGTCACGACTCACCTCTGCTGCAACAGGTTCAGGAACAGGTTGACCAGCAATGCCACCGACATGAGGAAGATCCCCAGGGCCAGGGCGAAGGCGAATTCGCCCTTGCTGGTTTCCAGGGCGATGGCGGTGGTCATGGTGCGGGTATAACTTCTTATGTTGCCGCCGAGCATCATGGCCACGCCGACTTCGGCGATGACCCGGCCGAAGCCGGCCACCACCGCCGCCATGACGCCGAAGCGGATTTCCAGCAGCAATTGCAGCGCCCCCTGGGTCGGGCTGGCGCCAAGGGTGAGGGCCGTGGGCAGGATGCGCTGGTCGGAAGCGCTCATGGCGCCCAGGGTATAGTGGGCAACGATGGGTGTCGCCAGAATGATTTGGCCGACGACCATGGCGATGGGGGTGAACAGCAGCCCCATGTGTCCGAGGGGTCCCTGACGGCTCAGAAAGCCGTACACCACCAGGCCGACGACGACGGTGGGCAGAGCCATGAGGGTGTTGAGCAGGGTAATGACCAGCCGCCGGCCGCGAAACCGTCCCAACCCGATGGCCAAACCGGCGGGCACGCCCATGAGGGC
>Ga0334899_1000724_pt1 | contig 37730 bp, 25 predicted proteins | sample GraSluR3_MG_FD_207219 | JGI IMG/M metagenome (GOLD analysis project Ga0334899, IMG submission 207219) | Sludge microbial communities from methane-producing bioreactor in Wageningen University, Netherlands - Granular Sludge_8_08-R3 | ecosystem: Engineered > Bioreactor > Anaerobic > Unclassified ...
CCTTGCGGGCAAAGTCCTGCCCTGGGAGGTGGTGCTTGTATCCGGAGGCATCCTTCTGACCCTCGTCATCATGGCCTCCCTGCGCGGCCGGCTGTTCTGCAACACCCTTTGTCCCGTGGGGGCCATGCTTGGCCTGATCGCGGCGAAATCCAGGTACCAGATCGCCTTCAGGGAGGCCGCCTGCAATGCCTGCGGGCGCTGCGAGAGGGTATGCAAGGCCGAATGCATCAACAGCAAGACCCGGGAGGTGGATCCCAGCCGGTGCATAAGCTGTTTCAACTGCTTTGCCTCCTGCCACAACGGGGGACTGACCTACCTGTCTTTTTCGGACGTCAGGGCCCAAAAAAACCGTTCTGGCAGGCAGGAAGAGATGGGTGGCCAGGAACAGAACAAACGCCGCTTTATGCTGGGCCTGGTGTCGGCACTGCTGAGCATCCCGCTCCTGAAAAAGGCGGGACTTGCTCAGGGAAACAACCAGCCGGGCATGGTTCCCACAGGCACCCTGCATCCCGTAACCCCCCCGGGTTCGGTCAGCCATGACCATTTTACCGGAAACTGCACCGCCTGTTACCTCTGCGTAAGCGTCTGCCCGACCCAGGTGATCGTGCCCTCCTTTTTCGATTACGGCCTGGAAGGCTTCATGCAGCCAAAACTGGACTTTCAGCGGAGTTTCTGCAACTACGACTGCGTCCGGTGCACCGAAGTGTGTCCCACGGGGGCCATCACCAGGCAAACCCGGGAGGACAAGCAACGCATCCAGATCGGGGTGGCCCGCTTCATGGTGGAAAGCTGCATCGTCATGGTGGACCGCACCGACTGCGGGGCCTGCTCTGAGCACTGTCCGACGAAAGCCGTCCACATGGTTCCCTTCAACGGCTTGTTCCTGCCCGAGGTCACCCCGGATCTGTGCGTCGGATGCGGAGCCTGCGAATTTGCCTGTCCCACGGAACCCTACAAGGCCATTTACGTGGAATCCAACCTCCTCCACCAGGAGGCGGACCCCCCGTCCGAAGGGGAAGGCCCCCGGGAATCGGAGATGGAAGAATTTCCATTCTAATATCTGTTATTTCTTTCACAATTAGGAGGGGATTGCCTACCTTTGCAGGAGCATTCGGATTGGTAACCAACAGGGAATTCATTGATTATGAACAAGAAGATTTTAATTCGCGACCTCACGCTCCGCGACGGGCAACAAAGCCTGTTTGCCACCCGCATGACCCAGGCACAGGTAGACCGGGTGCTCCCCCTTTTCAGGGAGGCCGGGTTTTATGCCATGGAAGTCTGGGGAGGCGCCGTACCGGACTCCGTCATGCGTTACCTGAATGAGGATCCCTGGGAGAGGCTGGAAAAAATCAAGGCAGTGATCGGGGACACCTCCAAACTGACAGCCCTCTCGCGCGGCCGCAACCTGTTTGGTTACAACCCCTACCCGGATTCGGTGATCGAAGGCTTCAACCGCCACGCAGTCCGTTCCGGCATCGACATCATGCGCATATTCGATGCCCTGAACGATGTCGACAACATCCGCTCCACCATTCAGTATGTCAAGGAGAACGGCGGAATTGCCGACTGCACCGTTTGTTATACGGTGGACCCGCGTTTCCGCAAAAGGGACCGCCTGATGGGCTTACTCCGAGGCAAACCCCTGCCGGGAAAGGTATTCACCATCGAGTATTTCGTCCGCAAGGCCCAGGAACTGGAAAAGATGGGTGCCGACATGATCACCATCAAGGACATGGCCGGACTGATCCCCCCTGTCAAGTCGGGGATCATCATCAAGCTGATGAAGGAAGAGGTGGGGATTCCGATTGATTTCCACACCCACTCCACCCCGGGTTACGGGCTGGCATCGATGCTGACGGCCATCCTCAACGGGGTGGACATCATCGACACCTGCATCCTGAACTTTGCCGGTGGTCCCGCCGCCCCGGCCTTTGAGCTGATCCAGATCTTCTGCGACAAACTGGGCATCGACACCGGGGTCAACCGGGAAGCGGTCGTGAAGATCAACCGGGAACTCAAGGGTATCCGCCAGGAACTGTCGGCCTTCGACACCTACCAGATCTTTCCGCTCGAATTCGACATCACGAAGGACAAACTCCCCAGGGAAGTGGATGCCCTTTTCGACAAGGCCATTGAACTGGCACGGGATCGAAAGGAAAGGGAATTGCTGGAGACCACCCAGGCCATCGAGAAATACTTCCGCTTTCCTGCCCCGAACGAAAATGTGCGCACGGCGGAGATCCCCGGGGGCATGTACACCAACATGCTCGCCCAGCTTAAGCAGCTGAAGCTTGAAAAGCTGCTCCCCAGGGTCCTGGAGATCATTCCCATGGTGCGTCTGGCGGCCGGCTGCCCTCCCCTGGTAACACCCACCAGCCAGATCGTGGGCGTTCAGGCCGTCAATTGCATCATCGACGAGAACAACGGCAAGCCATTTTACACCACAAACTCCAACCAGTTCGTGAACCTGGTCAAGGGGCTCTACGGCAAGACCCCCATCCCGGTGGACCCGGAATTCCGCAAGCAGATCACCGGATCACCCAAAGAAACGCCTTATGACCCGAAGGATTATAAAAAACAGGACAATCCCGTCCTCAAGGAATTCGGGGGCGTGACCCTGGCCCGGACCGAGAAGGAAGGGCTGCTTCTGGAATTGTTTCCTGCCGTGGCCAGCGGGTTCCTCCGCAAGCGCATTGAAGACAAACACACAGCCGCATCGGCCCGGATCGAAGAAGAAAAGCGCAGGAAATACCAGGAAGCCAGGGCCGCCTATGAAGGCCTCAGTCCGGAAGAAAAGAAAAAAAGACTCCTGGAGGGCCTGTACAATTACGAGTGGACTTCCGACCAGGACACCCACGACCGTGACTAAATTCCGGAAATCCGGGAAAGGCCGGCGGGGCCCCACCGCATGAGGGGGTCCACCGGGATGATCCACAAGCATTAAAAAACAAGGCCGTCCCTTCACCGGGGACGGCCTCTTGCTTTGGGGATCGATCCGGAAACGACCGGATTTCGCCAGGTTTATTGCATCTCCGCCAGGATATTGATGGTCATAAAGACATCATCCAGGATCAGGTTGTCTCCCAGGTTCTCGAAGAAACGACCGGAGCCGAAGCGCACGTCGTACCTCGAGCGGTCAAAGGTGAAATCAGCCATTCCCGTTATCCGCCCTTCCAGCATATCAATGGTGGCATCGAAGGCCATGCCGTGGGTGATGCCCTTGATGGTCAAATTGCCGTTCACCCGGTAATTGGGTTCGTCCTGCCCGGCATCCTCCAGTGCCTCGAAGGAGGCAATATCGAGACGGGCCACGGGATAATCGGCCACGGAGAAGAAATCATCCGACTCCAGGTGGCCTTTCAGGCGGGCGTTCATGTCCGGATCCTCGATGTCCAGGACAACGATCCGGGTCATGTCGATCTCCACATAACCGGCCAGCAAGGAGCCGTCATAAACATAAATTTCGCCGGACCGGATCCCGATGGTGCCGTCATGCCCCCCTCCGGTAATGCGCCGCCCTTCCCAGGCCACTTCGCTCAGGTCCGGGTTGAAGCGGTACACATCCACATCCTCCGGAATTTCTCCCAGCTCCAATTGTTCCATCACTTCGGCTTTCCTGTCGGCTTGCGGACCGCAGGAGGCCATGGCGACCATGGTGGCCGCAATCACTGCAAACAGTTTCATTGGTTTTTTCATCTTGCTTATCGTTTTAAGATTCGGGGTTTATAACAGATTTATTCAGTTTAAGGCGTAGCGGATTAAACAAAAACACCCGGGCATTGTTTCGGTTTTAATAATTTTTAACAAAGCAGGCAGCCAGGGGAAGGCCAGGCTGTTTTCCCCTGACGCTGAGTAAGGAAGCATCCTGTCTGGCCGGGGTATGCGGTTTGCTGGCAATAAAACCACTTCAGGCATTCAACCCTGGAGTTGTTAATAATATAACAAATTAAAAAAATATTGTATTTTTGTTGGGCAAGCAGGGAAAATCCCGTGCGCGTCAGGATGTTTTGACGAAAGGGGTTTTTTCTTGAGAAAAAAATTCCTAATTTTGGGTCGCCTTCATGCCGAGGACCATCATTGCACCCTGATTACTAACAAGTTTCCAAGCCGGAAACCGGCGATACCAGGCCAGGCATCCCGGAGATGCCCCACGCCTCTGAGGCCTGTATTATGGCAGGCAGCGGCCCCGGAAGGCAGATCAGAAAGACAGTCACAAAACAATACACAAGCGTTATTTGCCCCATAAACCCGATGAATATGCAGACAAAACTTCAGGAGCTCACCGAAAAGATCTACCAGGAAGGCATTGACAAGGCCAATGAGGAGGCCGGGAAGATCCTTGCCGACGCCCGAAAGGAAGCCGCCGGCCTGTTGTCCAAGGCAAAGCGAGAGGCTGCTGAGCTGATCGAAAAGGCAGAAAAGGAAGCCGGGGAGCTCAAGAAAAATTCCTTGAATGAACTGCAGCTTTCCGCCCGGCAGGCCCTATCCGATTTAAAACAGAAAGTGGCGGAGCTGATAGAAGCCAGGGCCATTCAGCCTGAGACCAAAGGGGCTTTCAAGGAGGTGGCTTTTACCCAGGAGGTGATCAAGACGGTGGTGAAAAACTGGAACCCGGAAAGCGGGGACCCCGTCCGGCTGGAGGTCCTGCTTCCCGCCACCCAGCAAAAGGAATTTGAAGGGTTTTTTAAGGGAAAAGTCAGGGACCTTCTCGGCAAGGGGATTGAAATCTCCTACAGCGACAGGCTCAAAGGGGGTTTCAAGATCGGCCCCAAGGATGGCGGCTACCTGGTATCTTTCTCGGATGAGGATTTCGAGCACTTCTTCCAGGCATTCCTGCGCCCCAGATTGATTGAGCTGCTTTTCAGCAACGACAAGAAGTAGGAACCCGCATTTCTCAGAGACCCCAAACCAATGCCCGGAAAGCGACATTATTATTACCTGGTGGCCGGATTACAGGACATTGCCCTGGACATCCACAAGCTGATCCAGAGCCAGCTGGCCTTCAAAAATGAACTGAAAACCTCCTTGCATGCGGACGATTTCCGACTGGTGGAGAAACTTTTTCTGCCGCACGACCATGCCAACCTCCTGAACCTCCTGCAAAAGACCGGAAAGGAGTTCCGGGAGAAAGGCAATTACACCCAGGAGGAACTGGAGGAGGGCCTCCGGGAGCCTGCCGGCCTGCCTGCCTATATGGCACAATTCATCGAAGCGTTCAGGGAAAAGGAACCATTGTTCCCCGGAATGGATCCGGAGAACGAATTGACCACCCTTTTTTATGACCACATGCTCCGGAACGAATCCAATGAGTTCCTCCGGGAGTGGTTCCGGTTCGATCTGACGGTCAGGAACATCATGACGGCCCTCAATGCCCGCAAGCACAAGGTGGATTACGAACACCAGGTGATCGGGAGCGACGAACGCTCCGAATCCATTCGCAGGAGCCACGCCAGGGACTTTGGCCTGGGATCCGAAATCGATTACCTGGAGGATCTGGTCAACCTGTCCCGCATCGATGACATTCAGGAAAGGGAAAAATCCCTGGATGAATTCCGCTGGGAGTACCTGGAGGAAGCCACCTTTTTTCATTATTTCACCATCGAGCGCATCCTGGCATTCGTGATCAGGCTGGGCATGGTGGAACGCTGGCTGGCCATTGACAGGGACCACGGGAACGAGCTGTTCAAAAAGCTGCTTAAGGAGCTTCAGACCAGCTACACCCTCCCCGACACATTCAAAGAATAACAAGATGAAAGGAGCCCCGGGCCCGCCGAAACAGGACCCGGCCGGACTCCAAAAACCACATTAAAAACGAATCGAATGAGCACTATTGGTAAGGTAACCGGGATCATCTCAAACCTCGTGATCGTTGAGACCGAAGGGCGGACGGCACAGAACGAGATCTGCTTCATCAAACACGGAGATACCCGCCTGATGGCCGAGGTCATCAAGATTGTCGGCATCAAGGTGTATGTGCAGGTCTTTGAAAGCACACGAGGCCTTAAGGTGGGCGCGGAAGTGGAATTCATGGGCCATATGCTGGAGGTAACCCTGGGTCCCGGCATTCTTTCCAAGAATTTTGACGGCCTGCAAAACGACCTGGACAAAATGGAAGGGGTGTTCCTCAAAAGGGGGGAATACACGGATCCGTTGGATGACGGCCGGGATTTTGAGTTCAGACCCATTGCCCAAAAGGACGACAAGGTCGTTCCCGGGAGCTGGATCGGGGAGGTCAGGGAGAACTGGATGCCCCACAAGATCATGGTCCCTTTCAAGTTCAGGGGAGAATACACCGTCAAGAGCGTCAAGGAGGAAGGAACCTACAAGGTACACGATACCATGGCCGTGGTCACCGATGCCGAAGGCAAAGACCATGAAATCACCATGGTGCAGAAGTGGCCGGTCAAGGTGCCCATCAAGGCCTATACCGAAAAACCCAGGCCTTTCAAGATCCTGGAAACGGGCATCCGTGTCATGGACACCCTCAATCCCATCGCCGAAGGAGGCACCGGGTTCATTCCCGGGCCCTTCGGATCGGGCAAGACCGTATTGCAACACAACCTGTCCAAGAACGCGGAAGCGGACCTGGTGATCGTGGCCGCCTGCGGGGAGCGTGCCAATGAGGTGGTGGAGATCTTCACGGAGTTCCCCGAGCTGGAGGACCCCCGCACGGGCCGCAAGCTGATGGAACGCACCACCATCATTGCCAATACCTCGAACATGCCGGTGGCCGCCCGTGAGGCATCGGTATACACGGCCATGACCATCGCGGAGTATTACCGTGCCATGGGACTGAAGGTCCTTCTGCTGGCCGATTCCACCTCCCGCTGGGCCCAGGCACTGAGGGAGATGTCCAACCGCATGGAAGAACTGCCCGGACCGGACGGTTTCCCCATGGACCTGCCGGCCATCATCTCCAACTTCTACTCCAGGGCCGGTTTCGTTTACCTGCCCAACGGGGAGACCGGCTCCATCACCTTCATCGGGACGGTGTCGCCCGCCGGCGGAAACCTCAAGGAACCCGTGACCGAATCCACCAAGAAAGCGGCCCGTTGCTTTTATGCCCTCTCCCAGCAGCGGGCGGACAGCAAGCGGTACCCGGCAATCGACCCCATCGACAGCTATTCCAAATACCTGGAGTACCCCGAAATCGCCGATTACCTCAACGAAAAGATTTCCCCCAACTGGACACAGAATGTGTTCGAGGCCAAGGACATTCTTCTCAGGGGAAAGGAAGCCTACGAGCAGATCAACATCCTGGGCGATGACGGCGTGCCGCTCGATTACCACCTGAGGTACTGGAAATCGGAACTGATCGACTTTTCCATCCTGCAGCAGGATGCCTTCGACAAGATCGATGCGTCCTCCTCCCTCGACCGCCAGAATTTCATGCTCGAAAAGGTCATTGAGATTTGCCATAAGGAGTTTTCCTTCGATTCATTCGAAGAGGTGGCCCCCTACTTCAAGAAAATCATCAACCACCTCAAGCAGATGAACTACAGCGAATTTGGGTCGGATGAATTCGGCAAGAACGAGAAGGCCCTGAAGGAAACCATCGCCGAAAGGCTTGTCACCGAAGAGGCTTCGGCCTAAAGCATTCACACTGAAAATCCCCAATAATGGAAAAAGATACCAAAGCATTTCAGCGAATCTATACCAAGCTGTTCCAGCTGACCAAGGCAACCGTCTCACTCAGGGCCAGCGGCATTGGAAATGAAGAACTGGCCATCGTGGATGGCCGGCTGGCCCAGGTGGTCAAGATCATCGACGACCTCGTGACCCTGCAGGTATTCGCCGGCACGGAAGGGATCGCGACCAATGCAGAAGTCATTTTCGCCGGCAAGGCCCCCACCCTGAAGGTGGGCGAGGACCTGGCGGGCCGTTTCTTCAATGCTTACGGTGAACCCATGGACGGCAGCCAGATCCTGGGCGATGAACGCGAAATCGGTGGCCCCAGCGTGAACCCCGTACGCCGGAAGCAACCTTCCGAATTGATTGCCACGGGCATCGCAGGCATCGACCTGAACAACACCCTGGTCACCGGACAAAAGATCCCGTTCTTTGCAGATCCCGACCAGCCGTTCAACCAGGTGATGGCCATGGTCGCCCTCCGGGCCAAGGCCGACAAGATCATCCTGGGCGGGGTGGGCCTGACCAACGACGACTACCTGTATTTCAAGCAGGTATTCGACAATGCCGGGGCGCTCGACCGCATCGTGGGATTCATCAACACCACGGAAAATCCCCCGGTGGAACGGCTCCTGGTGCCTGACATGGCCCTGACAGCGGCCGAATACTTCGCCGTGGAAAAGAACGAGAAGGTCCTGGTGCTGCTCACCGACCTGACGCTTTACGCCGATGCCCTCAGCATCGTGTCCAACCGCATGGACCAGATCCCGTCCAAGGACTCCATGCCGGGCTCCCTTTATTCCGACCTGGCCCGCCTGTATGAAAAGGCGGTTCAGTTCCCGGACGGAGGATCCATCACCATCATCGCGGTGACCACCCTTTCAGGAGGCGACATCACCCATGCCATCCCCGACAACACGGGTTACATTACCGAAGGACAGTTGTTCCTTCGCAAGGACAGCGACATCGGCAAGGTGATCGTGGATCCCTTCCGCAGCCTTTCCCGCCTCAAACAGCTGGTCATCGGGAAGAAGACCCGGGAAGACCACCCCCAGGTCATGAACGCGGCCGTCAGGCTGTATGCCGATGCAGCCAATGCCCGTACCAAGCTGGAGAACGGGTTCGACCTGACCGACTATGACGAGCGGTCCCTGGAGTTTGCCCGTGCCTATTCCGAAAAACTGCTGGCCATCGACGTCAACATCGATGTAGACACCATGCTCGAGACCGCCTACCAGCTCTTTGAGCGCTTTTTCACCCCTGCAGAGGTGGGCATCAGGCAGCAGTTCGTGGACAAATACTGGAAAAAGAACAACAACTAACGGGGAACCCATACGGGAACCCCATCCCTTATCGCCTATGGCAATCAAGTTTCAATACAACAAGACCGCCCTGCAGCAGATCAACAAACAGCTGCAGGTAAGGGAACGTGCACTGCCCACCCTCAAAAACAAAGAGGCCGCCCTGAGGGTCGAAGTCAAAAAGGCCAAAACCCAGGCGGAAGCCTACGAAAAGGAACTACAGGAAAAACTGGAGGGTTACCAGCGGGCCATTGAGTTGTGGGGCGAATTCGACAACAGCCTCGTGGCGGTCGAAGACGTGGAACTGTCGGTAAAAAAGATCGCCGGGGTCAAAACCCCCGTTCTGGAGGAGGTCAGGTTCTCCGTCAGCGGGTTCAGCCTGTTCAACCGGCCTTCCTGGTACCTGGATGGCATCAGGATCGTGAAGGAGTTGGCACAGATCGCCATCGAAAGGGAGGTGTTCGAGCAAAAAATGCAGTTGCTTGACCATGCCCGGCGCAAGACCACCCAGAAAGTGAATCTTTATGAAAAGGTCCAGATACCGGGTTTCCAGGATGCCATCCGCAAGATCAAACGCTACCTGGAAGACGAGGAAAACCTCTCAAAGGCCGCCCAGAAAATCGTAAAAACACGCATTCAGGCAATGGAGGAAAGCATATGATCATACCCATGTCAAAATTCTCTTTCCTGGTATTTCACAAGGACTACCAGGCGTTTCTCGACCGGGTCAGGGCGCTGGGTGTCGTACACCTGATTGAGAAGCGACAAGAGGTGTCGGATGAGATCCGGGAACAGTATGACCTGGTGAAACAGATTGCCGGCGTGATGAAAAGCCTTGAGCGCCGGGAAGTGGAACCGGCAACCGGCCAGGAAGCCGTGAACGGCAGGGAAGCCTTTGAACAGGCACGCAGCCTGCTCGAGGAAAGGGAACACAAAACCGGCCTGCTTCACCAGCTTGAAAAGGAAATGGTCCATGTAGGACACTGGGGCGACTTCTCTCCCGAAACCATCAGAAAACTCAGAAAAAACGACCTGCACCTGAAATTCTATACCGTGTCCTCCAGGAGGTTTGAAGAGAGGTGGTTGCAGGAGTATCCGGTTGCGGTCGTGGGACAGCATGGCGGACTCACCTATTTTGTCCTGGTCCAGCAGGGCGATGAAGCCATCGAAATCGATGCCGAAGAGATGCGCCCCCCGGAAAAGCCCATTTCCCAGCTTACACATTACCAACAGGAACTGCTCCAGGACCTGAGAGGAATCAAACAGAAGCTGGACGCACTTGCCGCGGGCAGCCTGGAAGCCATCCGCCGGCATTACCTGGAAGTGGTCGAAACCATCGACTACGGGAAAGCCCTGGAAAACACGGAAAAGCAGGCCGAAGACAAGGTCATGCTGCTCGAAGGCTGGGTGCCCGGCAACAGGGAGGAAGAATTGCTTCATTTTCTCGATGATGGCAAGGTGCTTTTTGTGAAGGAACCCCCCGCCAAAAAGGAGAAGGTACCCATCCTGCTGAAAAATCAGAAATTCGCCCGGAAATTTGAGATGCTGGGAGAACTCTACTCCCTTCCCAAATACGGGGAACTCGACCTGACGCCTTTTTTCGCCCCCTTCTACATGCTGTTTTTTGGTTTCTGTCTGGGCGATGCCGGGTACGGCCTGCTGATGGTGGGTGCGGCCCTGCTGCTGAAAAAGAAAGTGAAGAAGGAACTGAAGAACGTCATGAGCCTGGTATTTTACCTCGGCCTGTCCACCATCCTGTTCGGCATCATCGGAGGCACATTCTTCGGCATCCCCCTTTACGAAACCGGACTCCCGGTTTACAGCACCCTGGCCGACCGCTTCGCCCAGCGTGACACCGACATCAACAGCCTGCTGTTCAACCTGGCCCTGGTATTCGGCGGAGTGCAGATACTGTTCGGCCTGTTTCTCAAGGCCATCAATGAAATCCGGCAGTTCGGCTGGGGCTTTGCCATCGGCACCATCGGATGGATCACCCTGCTCGTGGGCGGGGTGTCCCTGTTCCTGTTCAGCCAACTGAGCGGCATCCCCATGGACCAGCTAAACACCCCCCTGTATATCCTTCTGGGGGTCAGCGGGCTGCTTATCCTGCCACTGAACAACCTCGGGCGCAACGTGCTGATGAATGTCGGCGCCGGACTGTGGAACACCTACAACATGGTGACCGGCATCCTCGGAGACCTGTTGTCCTACATCCGTTTGTTTGCCCTCGGCATCTCCAGCGCCATCATGGGCTTCGTGTTCAACAGCCTGGCCGTGGAAATGAGCGGCAGCATCCCGGTGCTCAACATCCTCATCATGGTCATTATCCTGGTGATCGGCCACAGCATCAACATCTTCATGTCGGGACTGGGCGCCTTCGTGCACCCCATGCGTCTGACCTTCGTGGAATTTTACAAGAACGCCGGGTTCTCCGGCGGGGGGAAAAAGTATAACCCATTCAGAAAAATCACTTAATCGTCTCATTTAATTAACCTTTAACATTATGGAACCAATTATTTTAGCTTACATAGGTGTCGGATTGATGATCGGACTGGCCGGCATCGGCAGTGCCTACGGTGTCTCCATGGGGGGCAACGCCTCGGTCGGCGCCTTGAAGAAAAACGACGAGGCCTTCGGTAACTATCTTATCCTTAGTGCACTCCCCGGAACGCAGGGCTTGTATGGCTTCATGGGCTACTTCATTCTCTCCGGTTACCTGGTGCCCGACATCAGCTGGTCCAATGCCGCGGCCATTTTTGGCGCCGGACTGGCACTGGGGTTCGTGGGACTGCTTTCTGCCATCCGGCAGGGACAGGTCTGCGCCAACGGAATCGCCGCCATCGGGTCAGGACACAACGTATTCGGAAACACCATGATCCTGGCCGTTTTCCCCGAGCTATACGCCATCGTGGCCTTCGCCGCTACCTTCCTCATTTCGGGAACCCTTTAACAGCCCCAAAGCAAGGGAACGGCAGCAAAACGTATTTCCCCGGAATACCCGGGCGGGGCATGCAACCAGGCATGCCGCCGAAATGGTTCCGGTTTCCCCAACCCACCATCCCGCCTGCGGGATGCGTGGGTTTTTTTATCCCCTTCCCCCACCGGACGGGTGGGTGTCTGAATAAATATTTTTACATTTACGCCCAGGAAGGCCCGCCTGCGGTGCTTCCGCTGTCACTGTCGACACTGAATAAACCCTGACACGATGATGAAACTGGTTTCGAACAACGGGCCTGACGGGAATGTTTCCGGCAGGCACCTCCCCCCCATGCGGCCCAGCCGGCCGTGGCTTTTCATACTGACCCTGCTGCTGCTTCTTGGGGTCCACCCCCCGTCCGCCCGGGGCGGTTATCCGGACCACCGGGAGCTTTCCGCACGGCTGCAGGCCCTGCAAAGGGCACATTCCGGCCTGGTAGAACTGGAGTCACTGGATAAAACCCTGGGCGGCAGGGAAATATGGCTTCTGAAAGTCGGATCCGGGGAACTGGAAACCCGGCCGGCCATTGCGGTGGTGGGTGGGACATCGGGCGACCACCTGCTGGGGGCGGAACTGGCCCTGCAGTTTGCAGAGAAGCTACTGGCCCGTTCGTCAGAGACCGCCATCCGGCAGCTGCTGGACTCGGTGACTTTCTATGTATTTCCGGACATGAACCCGGATGCGCGCCAGCAATATCATGCCCCCGTGCGGTATGAACGCCTGGGAAATGCGAACCCGTCCGACTATGACAGGGACGGGAAGGTGGGCGAAGACCCCTACAACGACCTGAACGGGGACGGCCTCATCACCCTGATGCGTGTAAGGGATCCCCTGGGACAATGGATGCCGCATCCGGAAGATGAGCGCATCATGGTCCGGGCCCGGCCGGAACAGGGACAGCGCGGCAGCTACCTGCTTCTGAGCGAAGGCGTCGACCTGGACAAGGACGGGTTGTTCAACGAGGACGGGGATGAAGGGGTGATCTTCAACCGCAACTTTTCTTTCAACTATCCGGCGTTCACGGCCGGGGCCGGGGAAAATGCCGTTTCCGAAATAGAAACCCGGGCCATTGCAGACTTCCTGTTCGCGGCCAAAAACGTGTTTGCGGTGGTCAGCTTCGGCCCTGCCAACAACCTGTCGGAACCATTGCGTTACAATGAACGGGAGGCCGCCGGACGCATCCCCACGGGCTGGATGGAGCCGGATGTCGCCGTCAACCAGATGGTCAGCATGCACTACCGGCGGCACGTTCACGGGGAGAACGACCCGGATGCCAGGGAGGACAGGCAGAGCAACAGCCGCAGCATATCTGCCGGGAAGGGCATTCCCGGGAGCCCGGGAGACTTCTTCCAGTGGGCTTATTTTCATTACGGCCGTTACAGCTTCAGTACACCGGGCTGGTGGATACCCGCTCCCGAAGAGCCTCGCGGCGCGAACAGGGCCGGATCCGCAGAGCCCCCCCGCCCGGGTACTTCCATCGAAGGGGCGGCGAGAAGACCCGGCGGGAGCAGCATGCAGCAGGCCGGGAGTCCCTGGGGCGACAGCCCGGCCGCTTCCATTGAAGACATCATGGCCGGGGTGCGGCAGAACGGGGGCAGCCCGGCAACCGATCCCGCCGCCCAGCTTGCATTCCTTCGGTGGGCCGGTGACATGGGGCTGGAAGATGTGTTTGTGCCCTGGACCCGGGTCGACCACCCCGGTTTTCCCGGGAAGGAGGTCGAAGTGGGCGGCATCGTGCCCCATCTCCTGAAAAGCCCTCCCCATGACATGGCGGACGAACCGGCCGAAAAGCACCTGGACTTCATCCTGGCCCTGGCGGAGAACAGGCCTCAGGTAAAGATCGGGAACGTGCGCACCGAGGCCCTTGGGAACAACCTGTTCAGAATCACCGCCGACATCGTGAACAGGGGCGCCATCCCGACCGTCTCACAAATGGGGCAAAGGGTGCGCTGGGTTCAGAAAACGGTCGTCAGAACCCAGGCTGCCGGTAATCAGGAAGTGGTCAGCGGGAAAACCGTGGACATCATCGACTCCATTGGCGGTTACGAAAAGGTGGAACGCAGCTGGCTGGTCCGGGGCAAGGGAAGCTTCGAGATCAGGGCAGGGGCGGAAAACACCGGCTTCGACACCCACACTGTCCGTTTATGACCGCCTCCCGCACTGCCCCGGGTGAATCTCCCCCTGGGTGGCAGGAACAAAAGAAATCTTTCACGTCGGATAATTATCTCATCCCATGAACAAAATCATTGCAGCAGCCCTATTGATTGCCACGTTGCTTCCGGTAAGGGCCCAGGTCAGCGACGGACGGCCGGAAGGCAACTTTTTCAAGGCCGCCGGCACCCCGGTCAACCCCAGGGTGCCTGTAAGCTGGAACCGGTATTATACCAACGAAGGCCTCCATGACATCTCCCGCAGACTGGCCGGGGCCTACCCGGAACTGGTCAGCCTGGAATCGATCGGAAAAAGCCATGAAGGACGGGACATCTGGCTTCTCAGGGTGACCAACCACCGCAACAAGCCCCACCGGGAAAAGCCCGGTTTCTGGATCGACGGCAACATCCACGCGAACGAGATCCAGGGAAGCGAAATCGCCCTGTACACCGCATGGTACCTGGTGGAGAATTACGGTAACAACCCCTTTGTCACCAGCCTGCTCGACGACAAGGTGTTCTACATTGTACCGACCATCAATCCCGACGGCCGGCATGAGTACATGGCCAATCCCAACACCGGCAGTTCACCCCGCTCGGGAACCGTGCCCCTGGATGATGACGGGGACGGGCAGGCCGTGGAGGACGGATTTGACGACCTGAACGGGGACGGCCACATCACCCAGATGCGCCGGCGCAACCCCCTGGGTCAGTACCGGGAACACCCCGATGATCCCCGCATGCTGGTGCCGGTCAAGCCGGGTGAGTTCGGCCAATGGGAGCTGTTGGGTTTCGAGGGCATCGACCGCGATGGGGACGGCCGGGTGAACGAGGACCGTGTGGGCTACTATGATCCCAACCGGGACTGGGGATGGAACTGGCAGCCCGATTACGTGCAGCGGGGGGCCTACCTCTATCCTTTTTCCCTGCCCGAAAACAGGGCGGTACGCGACTTCGTGACCGCCCATCCGAACATCGCCGGCGCACAGACCTACCACAACAGCGGGGGCATGATCCTGCGCGGACCCGGAACCCGGGAAGATGAACAAATGTACACCCGCCAGGACCGCATGGTGTACGATGCCATCGGGGAGCTGGGTGACCGGCTGTTGCCGGGCTACCGTTACATGATCCTGTATTCGGACCTGTACACCGTGTATGGTGGGCAGATCGACTGGTTTCACTTCAACCGGGGCATTTTTACCTTCACCAACGAGCTGATGACCCCCTACCTGTATTATTACGAAACCTATTCCGACCGCCAGGCTTCCCAGGAGGCCTCCTACCATTTCGATCGCCACCTGCTGTTCGAAGATGCTTTCGTTCCGTGGGAAGATTATGAACACCCCCAGTACGGGAAGATACAGGTGGGCGGGTTCAAAAAAAACCACGGCCGGATACATCCCGGCTTCATGATGGAACAGGATTTCCACCGCAACATGGCCTTCACCCTGCACCACGCCTGGCATACCCCGCAGCTCGAAGTGCATGAGCTGAGCGTGAAGGAGCTGGGCGGCGGGCTCCGGGAGGTGACCGCCGTGGTGGCCAATACCCGGCTGATCCCGACCCATTCGGGCATCGACCTGAGGTACCGCATAGAACGTCCCGATTACATTTCCCTGGAGGGAGCCAGGGTGCTGGGCGGCATGCGGGTGCTCAACCGCGACCTGAACGTGGTGGAGGAGCAGAAAGTCAACCCCTCGGTGATCGAAATCGACAACATCCCCGGCATGGGATCCGTCACCGTCCGCTGGATTGTGGATGGCGGCCGTGAAATTACGGTAACGGCCGAAAGCCGTAAAGGCGGGTTGGTCCGGGCAACCACCCGGCCCTAGAACGGAGAAAACGAACCGCATGCCTGAATCCAGACCCGCCCGGCATATTCGCTTCAATGCGCCCTTTGATCTGGTATCCGGCGCCACCCTTCCCGGGATCGAGGCAGCCTACCATCTTTACGGCAATCCGGGCGATGGCCGCCCGGTGATCTGGGTGTTTCATGCACTGACCGGCAATTCGGACCCCATGGCCTGGTGGGGCGGCATCGTGGGACCCGGACGGGTGATCGACCCGGCAAGGCACACCATCGTATGTGCCAATGTGCTGGGATCGTGTTATGGCAGCACGGGTCCGGGCAGTGTCAATCCGGCCACCGGCACCCCCTGGCTGCGCGACTTTCCCCTGGTCACCATCCGCGACATGGTCGCCGCCCATGAACTGCTCCGGGAACACCTGGGGATCGGACAGATCGACCTGGCCGTGGGCAGTTCCCTGGGGGCCTTCCAGGCCCTGGAATGGGCCGTTGGCCATCCGCACCGCATCCGGCGGCTACTGTTCATCGCGGCTTCCGCCCGTTGCAGTCCGTGGGCAAAGGCCTTCAATGAAGCCCAACGAATGGCTATACGGGCAGACCAGACATACTGGGGCAACCATCCCAAGGGAGGGCAGGAGGGTTTAAAAGCCGCCCGCGCCATCGGCATGCTCAGCTACCGCAGCCACGATGCCTATGGCACCACCCAGGATGACGGGGAAACGGAAAATCCGGAAGGATACCGGGCCTGCTCTTACCAGCGCTACCAGGGAGAGAAACTGGCCGGACGGTTCAACGCCCATGCCTATGTCACCCTGACCCGGGCCTTCGACTCCCACGATGTGGGCAGGGGCCGGGGCGGCATCAAAACCGCCCTGTCGGCCGTGCGCGCCATGACCCGCTGTGTGGGGATAGAAACCGACCTGCTGTTCCCGCCCCAGGAAGTGGCGCAGGTTGCCGGGGGCATCCCCGGGGCCTCCTGCCGGCACATCCGCAGCCTTTACGGCCACGACGGCTTTTTAGTAGAAAACGATGCCATGGCGGAAATCATCCGGGAATGGCTTCCATAGCCCCGTGGTGGTTGGCAGGGGGCCACGGTCCGGATGCGTCCGCCCCGGAGGCACTTCAGGCCCTGCCGCGGCGGGCAAAGCGTCCCTTGAGGGATTCATATACCGGCATGACGATCAGCATCATGCCCATGAAATAGACGGCGTCCTCCACCGGGATGGTGAACAGGCGAATGCCCAGGTTCTCGGCGTCATTGTAGCTGACCACCGGCAGTGAAGTCAGCACCCCGTTCACCATCAGGAAGGGCAGCAGCATGATCAGGTAGGTTACATAATAGTGGCTGAGCCAGCGGCGGTGTGAACCCAGCAGTGGCTGGACCAGGCTCATGATGCCGGCCACCAGCATCACGACCAGGGTGTAGAGGCGGTGGGTGTTAAACAGGGCCAGGAGCAGGAAAAGCCCTCCCGATCCGACGGCAATCCAGAGGGAGGCCGCCGGAAAATGCAGGCGAGGCAGAAAATACCGCACCACCTCGTAGGAGAAAACCACGCAATAAGGGATCACGACAAAGAAAAGCCACTCTTCCAGGGGTAAATTCACCAGGGAGAATCCCGTCACAAAGCGGTCGTTGAACGACCAGACCCCGTGGTGGGTGAAGAGGATGTCCCAGGGAATGTAAACCAGCATCATCACAAAGGTCCCGGCAAGCAAGGGAAGCCAGTATTGCCGGAAGCGGATGCGGGGTTCAAAACTGCGCAGCAGGGGAACGGCGATGCTCCCGGCCAGCAGGAGGGCGTAGGTATGGGGTTGCATGATTTTCTGATGCCTGTGGGCGGCCCGCTTCCGGGGCACTGTCTGCAAACGAAAGGAACCGCCCGGTTCAATAACTTACTAACAGCCCGGGAATGATTTTGTTTGGCCAGCGGGGGGTTGTAATACACAATTTTCGTAAATTGTGCCATGGGAATCCTCATCGCATCCACCGTCATCCTGGCCTGGGGGGGGCACCTGGCCTACATCCTTCTGTACGTGCCGTTTTCCTTTTCCAACCCCTGGGTGTATGTCCATATCCTGGTGCAGGCCTATCTCTACACGGGGCTCTTCATTACGGGACATGATGCCATGCACGGGAATATCTCCCGGGAAAAGTGGGTGAATACCTTCTTCGGGAACCTGGCCACCCGGCTTTTCGCAGGGCTGTCCTACAAAAAGCTGCGCAGGAATCACGGGCTGCACCATAAGGATCCCGCCAGCGGGAATGATCCGGACTTCTATGTGGGGTCCCAGAATTTCTGGGCCTGGTGGGCGGTGTTCATGTGGCGCTACCTGAGCCTGTGGCAGCTGCTGATCATGGCGGTGCTGTTCAATGTGCTCAGCCTGTGGTTCGACGGGGTCAAGGTGCTGTTTTTCTGGGCCCTGCCGGCCATACTGGGCACCTTTCAGATGTTCTGGGTCGGCGTTTACTGGCCCCACCGCAAGCCCCACCTGCCACAGATGGGCGTCCACCGGGCACGCACCCAGCGCAAGAACCATCTCTGGGCCATGATGAGCTGTTATTTTTTCGGCTACCACTCGGAACACCACGAAAACCCCCGCATTGCCTGGTGGCAACTACACCGGACAAAGCAATAGGCCTTATTCTTTCAGCTTGCCGAGGCAAGCCTTCAGGCTGTCACGCCAATAGGGAATGTCCAGTCCGAACTCCCTCTTGATGCGGTCCTTGTTGAGCACGCTGTAATGGGGGCGGGCGGCCGCCGCCTCAATGTCTTTGGTGAGCACGGGCAGCAGCCTGCAGTCGGCCCCGCTGAAATCCAGGATGGCCTTGGCAAAATCGAACCAGCTGGCCACCCCTTCATTGCTGTAATTGTAGATTTCGCCCCGCACGCGGGAAGGCAGGCGCGGGATCATGTGCAGGATGGCCCGGGCCAGATCGGCCGCATAGGTCGGGGTACCCACCTGGTCGTACACCACCCTAAGCTCCTTCTCCGTGGCGGCCTTGCCCAGGATGGTCTTGACGAAGTTGCTGCCGTGGGAGGAGTACAGCCAGGAGGTGCGGATGATGACCGAGCGTTTGGCATTGAAAATCACTTCGATCTCACCTTCCAGCTTGGTCTTTCCGTAAATGGTCCTGGGGCTCGCCGTATCGTTCTCGGTGTAGGGACGAAACCCCTTGCCCTCGAACACGTAGTCGGTCGAGACATGCACCATCAGGGCATGGGTCCTGGCCGTCGCCTCAGCCATAGACTTGGCCGCAGCGGTGTTCAGCAATGCGGCACCCTCCCGGTCGTCTTCCGCCAGATCCACCGCCGTGTAGCCCACGCAATTGATCAGGCACCCGATGTCGTTTTTCTTCAGGTATTTGTAGACCGCATCTCCCGAGGTCACATCCAGGTCTTCCTTATCCGTAAAGAAAAAACGGAAATCCGGATATGCCGGGCCCAGGTCCCTCAGCTCGCTGCCAAGCTGGCCATTGCTCCCGGTAACCAGTATATTCATAGCAAACCATTTGATTGAAAGCCGGTCTTCGTTGCTCCAGGGGGGCCGGACCGTTACGGCAAATTTATTCTTTTTTTTCATCCTGTGATGGCATTTATTGCGCTGCCCCCTTTCCATTCTGTGACAGCCCCTATTTGGAGTCAGGCGAATAAATTAATCTGTTAAATTTGAAGGAGAAAAGCGGTCCATAACCAAAACCTGTCACAACATGCCGGAATCAACCATCGAGCGGGAAGCGCTCGACACCACACGCAAGGCCTTGTTCATCAACCTGGATGATACCATTTACGGATCCTTCGCCGAAATTGGCGGGGGACAGGAGGTGGCACGGTGCTTCTTTCAGTCGGGCGGGGCTTCAGGCACCGTGGCGCGGACCATCTCGGCTTACGACATGGCTTTCAGCGACTCCCTCTATGGGAAAACCCCGGGGAAAAGGTATGTATCCGAAAACCGGCTGATGCAGATGCTGGACATGGAGTTCCGCAGCCTGGTGGACCTGCTTGGAGAGAAACGGCAGCAGGATACCCGCTTCTTTGCCTTTGCCAACACCGTGACCACCCTGAACTACCGAAAGGACAACGAAGCCCACGGCTGGGTGGGGGTCCGCTATCAGCTCAGACCCGGGGCAAAACCCAATGACGTGGTGCTGCATGTGCGGCTGCTGGAGAACGACAGCCTGTTGCAGCAGAAGACCCTGGGCATCCTGGGCGTCAACCTGATCTATGCTTGTTATTACAATTATCAGTATCCGAACAGTTTTCTCAAGTCCTTGCTGGAGTCCATTTCGGAAGACCGGATCGAGATCGACATGATCCGCATGGGGGGTCCGGAACTGGGCTATGTGGACAACCGGCTGCTGGCCGTCCAGCTGGTCAAAAACGGCATGACCCCCGTGACCATGTTCGACCGGCACGGACAGGTGCAACAGCCCGCAGATGTGTTGTACAAAAAGAACATCATGGTGCTCCGGGGCAGTTTCCGTCCCATCACCTATGTGGGATTTGACATGTTGCGAAACGGCTTCGCCTTGTTTAAGGAAGAAGTGGGCTTCGACAGGGAGAATACCGAGGTGCTTTGCGAAATGACCCTCAACAACCTGATGGAAGCCGGAAATTTTGATGAAAGGGATTTCCTGGACCGGGTCGATATCCTGTGCGGGATGGGACGCAGCGTGATGATTTCCAATTTCCGGGAGTTCTACAAGCTGGCTGGCTGGTTCCGGCGCTTCCGGCTGAAAAACATCCGCATGATCATTGGGGCCCAGACCTTTGGAAACGTCCTCGACGACTGCTATTACCGGCACCTGCGCGGGGGCATCATGGAAGCTTTCGGCAAGTTGTTCATGGAAAACCTCCGGGTATATATCTATCCGGGAAGGGAAAAAGACGGGGGCGAGGTCATCTCCATTGACAACATGCCCGTCAAGGAAGAACTGAAATACCTCTACAAACACCTGGTGGAGAACCGGTTCATAATGGACATTACCCACTACCGGGAAGACACCCTCCCCTATTTCTCCCACCTGGTGCTGCAGAAGATCAAGAACGGGGATTCTGATTGGGAAAAAATGGTCCCTCGTTACGTGGCCGCCTTCATCAGGAGCAAGCACTTATTCGGGTACCAGTCCGCAGAATAAGGCTTCCCGTCGGATGGGTTCTCAGAAATCGTCGAATTCCATCATGCCGTTGTCCTCTCCGGGCTGCTGGCGGCGGCGCTGGTTGTTGTTGCGCTCGAACTCATTGATGCGAAAGGAAAACCCAAGGAACAACATCCGGCTGTTGCGCACCCTTTCCATGTCGATGGTAAAATTGTCCCCGTAATTGTACATCCTGAACCGCTGTGAGTTGAAGATGTCGCTGAGGCGCAGGGTAATGGTGCCCCGGTTTGCCAGGACATTCTTCCTGACGGCCACATCCGCCGCATACATTTCTCGCATCTCCCCCTGCAGCATCACCACGGGGGAATTGTAAAAGGCATTCAGCTGGGCACTCCAGCCGCGGGGCAGGGTGAAATTGTTGACCACCCGGGCGGTCCAGGAGTAACTGTCGTTGCGCATTTCGGCCATGGGACCGCCCCCCTCCACAATGCGCCTGAAATAGCTGAACGTGCCGTTCAGACGGTACCAGGAAGCGAGCTGTCTGGAGGCCACGAGCTCTGCCCCGTAAGAAATGCCCGTATTGAGATTTTCCCAGGTGGAGTAAGCAATGCCGTTTTCGTCCATGGTCCGGAACCGGGTAATCATGCCGTCGGTGTGCCGGTAAAACAGGCTGGGGTTCAATGTCAACCTCTCCCAGAACCGGGTAAAGCCAAGCTCCAGGGAATTAATGTATTCAGGACGAAGGCCGGGGTTGCCGAAGCTCAGATCATAGGGATCCGAATAACTCACGAAAGGGTTCAGCACCCGGTTGTTCGGACGGCTGATGCGGCGGCTGTAGCTGAGTTGTGCACTGCGGTTGTTTTCGAAGTTTCGCCTCAGGTGCAGGCTGGGAAACAGGCTGAAATATTGGTTGTTGAACACCTCCTGGGTGGTTCTCTGGTTGGCCTGCACAAAGGCCTGCTCCATGCGCAGACCGGCCTGCAGGCTGTAGGCCCCAAGCATGGCGGAGTAAATACCATAGGCGGAGTAAACCTGCTCACGGAACACGAAGCGGTTGCTCAGGCCCGGGTTGTTGATCCAGGCCTGAGCCTCCATATCATATCCCAGGAAGTTGAAGTCGCTGTCCATCTCCCTGAGGTAAGCACGCCCACCTGTTTCCAGCTTGCGGTCTTCGCCCATCGGATGCACATAATCCAGCTGGGCGGAAAACAACCAGTTGCTGCCCTCCATGATGGTATTTTCCATCAGGCCAGGGCTTCCTTCAGGGGACCCGTTCCGGTCCGTAAAGCGTTGCTGGTTGTCTTCAGTGCGCATCATGCTGCGGTTGCTGAATACCAGGTCGGCAATCAACTCGCGGTTGCGCTCGGGAAAACTGCGGCGGTAATTCAGTGAATAATTCATGCCTGCGTGGTCCATATCATCGTCCGACACCCTGGTAAAAAACCCGGTGGGATCCAGGCGGCTGCCCAGGGAGCTGTAATCCGTTTCGTTGAGCCCTCCCCGCTCCCAGCTGTTATACATCACGGAGAATGTGAGGGTGTTGAAACGGTTCATCTGATAGTCCAGTCCCAGGGTCGCGTTGTGCGAATTCATCCGGTTCTCGAAATCCATCTGCTGGTCCAGAAAGGTGGTGTCCGACAGGAAGCTGGTGCGGAAGCTGCTCCCGAAGCCGTCGGTCCTGGACAGGCGTCCGCTGTAATTGGCAAAAAAATTGACATCGCCTGTTTTATAGTTCAGGTTCAGGGAGCCGTTGTACCTGTTACGGGAGCTGGCATTGAGCGACAGCATGCCGTTGTATCCCGACCGGCGCTCCTTCTTCAATACGATGTTGATGATCCCGGATGTCCCGTCCGGAGCATAACGGACAGAAGGGTTGGTGATGACCTCGATGCGGTCGATCATGCTGGACGGGATCTGTTCCAGTGCCTCCGAGCCACTCAGGCCCGTCAGGCCGGAAGGGCGCCCGTCCACCAGGATGGTCACATTGGCGCTGCCACGCAGGCTCACATTGCCGTCGAAATCCACGGCCACGCTGGGAATGTTCTGCATCAGCTCAATGGCGGTGCCCCCGGTGGCGGTCAGCTCCTGGCTGACATTGAACACACGGCGGTCCAGGCCGACCTCCATCAACTCCCTGGCTGCCTCCACCGTAACTTCTGAGAGGGTCCTGCTTCCGGGCTGCAGACGGATGGTGCCGGCATCAAATTCGGCCGATCGGGGGGATATTCCGATGCCGGGCACGTCCAGCGGGGGGTAACCGACATAATTCACCCGCATGTAAAAACGCCCCGGAGGAACCCGGTCTATAAGGAAACGGCCCGTTTCGTCGGAAATGGACCCGGTGACCATGGTGGAGTCCCGCTCCCGGAAAAGGACAATGCTGGCGAACATCAGGGGTTCGCCGCTCTCGTCATCGAGGAGCAGTCCGCCAACCTTTCCCAGGGCAGGAAATGATTCCGCTTTGGCGTTTTCATTGACGGTGTTGCCGGCCGGGGCAGGGGACGTGGCAAACACTCCTGGGATAAACGCCATCAGGAGGGCAAACAAAATGATACGGGGCTTATTAAAAGGGTTCCGGTTCATGGCGTATTGGGTGCTTGATAGGTGTGGCATCAAAAAAAGAATTCTGGTTTTGTTTTATTTTTATTTAGACTTATTAAACAAATTTACGACAAAATGTTTCAACCCACAACAGGGAAACCATGGGCGCCCGGTCAGTTTTATCATTTTTTAACATGGCGGGCAGGCAAGGGGATGTTGCCTGCTTTGTATTATCTTTGCATCTGATCCAGGAAACCATCATGGCAGAAAACTATTCAGAAGAAACCATCCGGACACTCGACTGGAAGGAACACATCCGCATGCGTCCGGGCATGTACATCGGCAAACTGGGCGACGGGGCCTCCCCCGACGACGGCATTTATGTGTTGATCAAGGAAGTCATCGACAATGCCATCGATGAACACATCATGGGTTTTGGAAAGACCATTGAAGTAAAAATCGATGAAAGGCAGGTGACAGTCCGGGATTATGGCCGGGGAATCCCCCTCGGGAAGGTGGTCGACTGCGTCTCAAAGATCAATACGGGGGCCAAATACGACAGCAAGGTATTCAAGAAGACCGTCGGATTGAATGGGGTGGGCACCAAGGCCGTGAATGCCCTGTCGGGTTCTTTCCGCATCGAATCTTTGCGGGAAGGCCGTTCCAAGGTGGCCGACTTCCGCATGGGAGAACTGATCGAGGAACATCCGGAAGCAAACAGCACCCACCGCAGCGGCACCATCGTGACCTTTGTGCCGGATGAAACCATCTTTGGCAAGTTTCGCTTCATCGATGAATACATCGAAAAGCTCCTGTGGAATTACGTGTTCCTGAACCGGGGTCTGACCATCGTGTTCAACGGGCAGAAGCTTCAGGCCCAGAACGGACTGATGGACCTGCTCAACCGGAATATCGACACCCCGCTGTGTTATCCCATCATCCACCTCCAGAATGACGACCTGGAATTCGCCTTCACCCACAGTGCCTCCCAGTACAGCGAGGAATACTATTCTTTTGTGAACGGCCAGCATACCACCCAGGGGGGCACCCACCAGGCAGCCTTTCGCGAGAGCCTCAACCGGACCCTGAGGGAGTTTTACAAGAAGGATTTCGATGCCAACGACATCAAGACCTCCATCATTGTGGCCCTGAGCATCAAGGTCCAGGAGCCGGTCTTCGAGTCACAGACCAAAACCAAGCTTGGTTCCCAGTATATTGAACCGGATGGTCCGAGCATCAAGAATTACATCAACGACATCGTCAAAAGGCGGCTGGACAACTACCTGCACATGAACCCGGAAACCGCCGAAGCCCTTTTGAGAAAAATCCTTCAATCGGAAAAGGAACGCAAGGACATGGCCAGCATCAAAAAACTGGCCAGGGAACGGGTAAAGAAGGCAAGCCTGCACAACAAGAAACTGCGCGATTGCCGTATACACTATAATGACAACCATCCGCAGCGGCTCGACTCCACCCTCTTCATCACCGAAGGAGACTCAGCCAGCGGATCGATCACCAAAGCGCGGGATGTGAACACCCAGGCTGTCTTCAGTCTCAAGGGCAAGCCCCTTAACAGCTACGGCCTGACCAAGAAGATCGTTTATGAAAACGAGGAGTTCAACCTGCTGCAGGCAGCCCTGAACATCGAGGACAGCCTGGAGGACCTGAGGTATAACAACATTGTCGTCGCCACCGACGCGGATGTGGACGGCATGCACATCAGGCTGCTTTTACTCACTTTTTTCCTGCAGTTCTTCCCCGACCTGGTGCGCAACGGCCACCTGTACATCCTGCAGACACCCTTGTTCCGGGTACGCAACAAACAGCAAACCTTTTACTGCTACTCGGACAAGGAAAAACAGGAGGCCATCGGCACTCTGGGCGGGAAACCCGAGATCACCCGCTTCAAGGGACTGGGTGAGATTTCACCGGATGAGTTCGGAAATTTTATCGGGAAAAGCATCCGGCTGGACCCGGTGATCCTGAGAAAGGACCTGGGCATCGGGGACATGCTGTCGTTTTACATGGGCAAAAACACCCCGGAGAGGCAGAATTTCATCATCGACAACCTGCGCGTGGAGCTGGATGTCCTGGAGGAAGCCTAAAGCGGATCCCAGTCGGACCAGGCCCTGAACTGATCCCTGAAACTGTCGAGGGGACAGCGGGGCAAGGTAAGCGTACTGGTGCATTCCTGGTGCGGAAGGGTGGCCAGGAGGCTTTCCCCCATGGGATCGATCACCGCGGAGTCTCCCGAGTGGGACACCCCCCGGCCGTCGACGCCCACCCGGTTGACCCCCACCACATAGCACTGGTTTTCAATGGCCCTTCCCATGAGCAAAACCCTCCAGGCATGGCTGCGGCTTTCCGGCCAGTTGGCCACATAAAGCAATATGTCATAGTCGAAGCCTTTTCCCGGATCGTGTCTGTTGCGGCTCCACATGGGAAACCTCAGGTCGTAGCAGATCATGGGCAGGATTTTCCAGCCCTTCAGGGTCATGATGCATTTGTCCCGTCCCGGGGTGTACGGACCATTCTCTCCGGCATGGCTGAACAGGTGCTTCTTGTCGTAATACTGCAAGCGGCCGTCCGGGGGCATCCAAATGAACCGGTTGAAGAACCGTCCTCCCTCGGCCACGGCAATGCTGCCGCAAAGCACACTTCCCTTATCGGACGCCTGCCTGCGCATCCAATCCAGGGCCGGGCCCTCCCCGAAGGGTTCGGCCACCCGCCGGGCATCCATGGAAAAGCCCGTCGAAAACATTTCCGGCAACACGATCAGGTCTCCCGGCCCGTCCAGGGCGGCGAGCTTCTCAGAAAACATGTCCAGGTTTTTCTGTGGCTCCTCCCAGAACAGATCGGACTGTACCAGGCTAAGGGTCAGATTTTGCATAGGATGTTGGCGGCTTTTTCGAGGGTTTCTTCTGATTTCGCGAAACAGAACCTCAGGATTCGCTGGTTTTCCGGCTTGGAATAAAAGGAAGAGACCGGCACGGCAGCCACCTTGTGCTCCCGGACAAGCCGCCGGGCAAAATCCATCTCCTCCTCTTCAGAAATGTCGCTGTAGTCGAGTAGCTGGAAATAGGTGCCCCCGGCGGGCACGGCCTTGAAACGCGATCCCTGCAAGGCCTGGAGGAAGAAATCCCGCTTCTTTTGATAGAACGGACCAAGGCCTTCGTAATGTGCCGGATCCTTCAGGTACCCGGCCAATGCATGTTGCACCGGGGTGTTGGCGGCAAACACCATGAATTGATGGGTCTTCCTGAATTCCTTCATAAGGATCTCAGGGGCCACACAATAACCTGTTTTCCATCCTGTTGCATGAAATGTCTTTCCGAACGAACACACCACCAGGCTTCTTTCGACCAGGGCTGGATAACGGCACACGCTCTGATGAACCTGCCCCTCAAAAAGAATGTGTTCATACACCTCGTCACTCAGGACGATGATCCCTGAATTGGCTGTCAGCTTGTCGAGCTGTTCCATGTCCTCCGACTGCAGCACGGTGCCGGAAGGGTTATGGGGTGAGTTGATGATGATCATGCGTGTCCTGGAACTCACCAGCCTCTTCACCTCTTCCCAGTCGATCCTGAAATGCGGGGGTTTCATCCTGAATGGAATGGGCATGCCCCCGTTCAGCCGGATGGCCGGCGCATAACTGTCGTAAGCCGGCTCGAACACAATGACCTCATCCTCGTCCTTTACAAAGGCGGTGATGGCTGTGAACAGGGCCTGGGTCGCGCCGGCCGTGACGGTAATCTCGGTTTCCGGCTCATAAGAAGCACCGTAAAGGGTCCGGGTCTTCCCGGCGATCATCTCGCGCAGCTCCATCAGCCCCGGCATGGGGGCGTATTGGTTGCAGCCTTTCTTCATGGCTTCATGGACCCGCTTGATCAGCTCCGGAGAAACCGGAAAGTCGGGGAAGCCCTGAGACAGGTTGATGGCCCCATGCTCCCTTGCCAGGGAGGTCATAACCGCAAATACGGAGGTCCCGGTATTGGGGAGCTTGGAGGCGATCGAATCAGGGAAAAAGCTCATATCTTCCTTCGAAAAAAATAGTACTTTTGCAACAAATGGGATTTTCCCGTACAGGGGGTAAAATTACTTTTTTTTTTCATAAGCAGGATGACAATGAAGACGATCGACCAGATTAATTTTTCAGGTAAACGGGCCATTGTACGCGTTGATTTCAATGTACCCATCGACCAGAACAATCATATTACAGATGACAGCAGGATGCGTGCGGCCGTGCCCACCATCCGCAAGATCCTGGATGACGGGGGCAGTGCCATCCTCATGTCCCACCTGGGACGTCCCAAGGAAGGCCCCGAGGACCGGTTCTCCCTGAGGCACCTGCAGAAACACCTGGGCAAACTGCTCGGGCTGAAGGTGCTCTTTGCCGGCGATTGCATCGGTGAATCGGCCATTCAGCAGGCCGAAGGCCTGAAGCCCGGAGAAGTCCTTCTGCTGGAGAACCTCCGGTTTTACAAGGAGGAAACCAAGGGCGACGAAGCATTCGCCTCCCGCCTGGCCTCCCTGGCCGATGTATATGTCAATGACGCCTTCGGGACGGCTCACAGGGCCCATGCCTCCACCACCATCATTGCCCGTTTTTTCCCGGAGGCCAAATATTTCGGCTACATCATGACCCGGGAACTGGAAAGCATCGACAAGGTTCTCAGGGACACCCGGAAGCCCTACGCGGCAGTTATCGGAGGGGCCAAAGTCAGCACAAAGATCGAGATCATCAACAACCTGCTCGACAAGGTCGACGACCTGATCATCGGGGGGGGCATGATGTTTACCTTTATCAAGGCCCAGGGGGGCAGGATCGGCAACAGCATGGTGGAGGACGACTACCTGGAGACCGCCCGTGAAATCCTGTCATCGGCACGCGCCAAAGGCGTGAAAATTCACATTCCGACCGATGCCGTGATTGCCGACAGCTTTTCGAACGATGCCAAATTCAGGGAGGCCCCCGCAACCCGCATCCCCGAAGACTGGCTGGGCCTGGACATCGGCCCGGAGTCCGTTAAAAAGTTCGGGGAAGTCATCCGGCAGGCAAAAACCATCCTCTGGAACGGCCCCATGGGGGTGTTTGAAATGAGCCATTTTGCCACCGGCACCCGGGCCATCGCCCTCGCATTGGCGGAGGCCACGGAAAAAGGGGCTTTCACCCTGGTGGGCGGAGGCGACTCGGTGGCAGCGATCAACCAGATGGAGCTGGCAGACAAGGTCAGTTATGTGAGCACCGGGGGCGGGGCCCTTCTGGAATACATGGAAGGGAAAATCCTTCCGGGCATCCAGGCCATCCAGGAAGACTAAGATCCGTCCGGCGGTACCAGGCTCCGGATCACCTCCAGCAACCGGTCCTCGTCCAGGGGTTTGGTCATGTACTCATCCATGCCCGCTTGCAGAAAACGCTCGCGGTCACCGGCGATCGCATAGCCTGTGATGGCCACGATCGGGGTGTGTTTCCCCAATGCTTCCTCCTCCGACCGGATGATGCGGGTCGCCTCAAAGCCGTCCATGCGGGGCATTTGGCCGTCCATCAGAATCAGGTCGTATTCGTTTGTCCGGTATTTTTCCAGGGCGGCCTGTCCGTTGGATGCGGTATCGGCCGTCCATCCCTGGGAACGGAGGAAACCGGCCAGGTACATCTGGTTGATGGCTTCGTCCTCAGCCACCAGAATCCTCAGGGGGCGGCCGGAGGGCAGGGGTTGTGCGGCAGGCTGCCGGACCTGAGTCCTATTTCCCATGGTCACCAGGGGAATCACAAACCGGACCGTTGTCCCCTTCCCGTAGGTGCTCTCAAAGCTTACGCTTCCCTGCATTAGCCCGGCAATGCTTTTCACAATGCTTAAACCCAGGCCTGTGCCCTGGTACTCTTTTTTCGGGGAGCTGTCCAGTTGCCGGAAGGAGTCGAACACGGCCGGAATGTCTTCCAAACGGACCCCAATCCCGGTATCCCGGACCGAAAACTCCAGGCGGGGACCCTGCTCCTTCAGGCACGACACCCCGAGCCTTACCCTGCCTTCCCGTGTAAATTTCAAGGCATTGCTCAGCAGGTTGCCCAGCACCTGCAGGATCTTCTGCTCGTCCGAGTAAAGAAGATCGGGAACCCCATCGCCATAGGATACTTCGAGCGATAATCCCTTTTCCCGCGCCTGTGGCCGGAATAACCCGAGCAATTCATCCACAGACTCTTTCAGGTTGAATGCCGCATACTGAAGGGACACCCGCCCTGCCTCAAGCCTTGAATAATCAAGGATGTCCTTGAGGATGCCCTGCAGGTTTCTCGAAGAAAACAATATGGATTTCAGGCAGGAGGACTGCTCCTCATTCAGGGGTGTTTTCAACAGCGTATTCGCCATTCCGATGGTGGCATTGAGCGGGTTTCTTATTTCATGACTCAAATTGGCCAGGAACTCGGATTTGGCCTGGTTGGCCTTTTCTGCCACTTCCTTGGCCTTGATCAGCCGCTCCTTCTCCAGGCGCTCGGAGATGTCCCGCGTCACAGCCACGATCTCCCGGACCAGTCCCGTTTCATGGTCAAGGACAACCTGGTTGTTGGTTTCCACCCACAGGTACCCCCCTGCTTTCTTTTTGAGCCGGCATGCTTGTATTGTCCCGCTGCCGTTGCCCCCGATCAGGCTGGCGTGGGCAAGCCTGACCTTCTCCATATCCTTTGGATGGACCAGCATGGTAAAGGGTTTTCCCAGGAGTTCTTCGGCAGCATAGCCAAGGAGTGTCTCTGCGGCAGGGGAGACAAAAAGAAAGGTATGGTCCCAGCTGAACCTGGATATCATGTCACTGGAATGCTCGGTCAGCAAACGATACTTCCTTTCGCTCTCCCTCAGGGCCCTCAGTGAGTCCGCCAGATGCCGGCCCATCCGGATGTGGTTTAAGGCCTGGGCCACTGAGGAAGGAAGCAGGTCGATGAAGGTCCGGTCTTTGATCAGGTAGTCCAGGGCACCCAGCTTCATCATGTCGACGGCCATTTTCTCATCCCCCAACCCCGTCATGATGATGAAATGAACCTCCTCATTCAACCCCCTGAGCTGTTTCAGCAATTCCTCCCCGCTCATGTCCTCCAGGTGAAAATCGATCAGAAACAACACATCCGGTGCCTGCCTGATCCGGTACCATTGCACAACCTCCTGCCCGCTGAAGAACCCCCTCACGGGATCGCCACCCTTTCCGAGGCTTTCACAAATGAGCGCATTCAGGGCCACATCGTCTTCCACGACAACCACCTGGACCGAGGAATGCCTCGAAGGCAAGTCTGGATCTTTCACTGGTTCAGATAAAAGAATCAATGCTCCTTAAAAAGGTTTTCAGGCGGTCTGAGTCGCACCTTGTCTAGGAAGCGGTTGTTGGGCAACAGGCCCGAAGCATCCGCAGAATATTCAGGGCGGAGACGTTCCACGAAATACATGCTCATGACCGCTTTTTTCTTGGTCAGGATCTTTCCCCGGAAAGTGCATCGAAAGGCATCGCAAACGGCCTCGTGGGTATTGCTTGATATATTCACCTTTTTAATTTCTCCGGAATGCACCATCAGGCTGGCCATATTGGCCGCCTTGCCCCAGATGTCATAGGCATATTTCCGGCTGCCCACCACCCCTGCCACGGCCTCCCCGGTGTGAATGCCCAGGCGGAGATGGAAAGGAACACGTCCCCGGTCAACGGCTTCCCGGGCCAGCCGCGCCACGGATTCCTGCATCCACAACCCGGCCAGAACCACCTTGTAAGGATTCAGGTGGTCCTCCTCAGGAAGTCCCCCGGCGCACATGTAGCAATCCCCGATGGTCTTGATCTTTTCCAGTCCCAGGCTGCCGGTAATCCGGTCAAATTCACCGAAGTACACATCGAGCATTTCCACCAGTTCCACAGGACTGTAGGCAGTCGAACGGCTTGAAAAGCTTTCGATGTCGGCAAACAGCACACTCACATTGTTGTAATACCTTGCCTTGACCTTTCCGTAAGCCAGCAACTCGGCCACGATCTTCTCAGGAAAGATGTTCATCAAAAGGGAGGTGGTCTTCTCCTGCTCCTCCCGGATGACATGACTCTGCCGGGAAAGGCTTTCCTCCAGCGCCTGCTGCCTCTCCAGGCTTTTCTTCAGTGCAGACTCTGTTTCCTGAAGCTTCTTTTTAAGATCCATGTCAAGCCGCTTGAAGGGTCATCCCCTCCCCTGGCATACTGCCTGTGGTTTTGCAAGAATACACATTTTTTCGATATCCCTGACAATGCCCTGCGCAGCGTTTCATCCGCACGAAAAAAGCCGGGATCCCTTTTTTCTGGTCGTGTCCCCTGGATGCAGGGACCCGGTCCCGCAGGCCCCTTACAGGGTTTATTTTGAAACAGTATATATTAGCCCGGCCCGTCAACTGGTTGTTAAATTTTTATAATTTTACTCCCGATGGCTTGATTTTATTGCTATTCCGGACAAAAATGACGCCTTGATTTACCAAGTCTTACGCTGTTTCATAAATATATAGATAGTTGTCTATCAGCGCATTTCTGACAGATCGCCGGTGCGCACATTAAACAACCTGGATCCACATGAACTACCAGCCTCAACCCAAGCGCCAAAGACCCAGGGTCATTTCCCGGTTTTTGCCCGCCATGGCATGGGCATGCGCCGCCCTGGTCATGGTTTCACTGACCCTGCCACAGGAAGCCCGGCCGGCCGACACCACAGTCACCGAAGAGCCTGCCGCTCAGATCGATTCCCTGACAGACCTGCCGGAACAGGAAATCATGGAGGCTGTCACGGACATGACCGATTCCCTGGAAGAAGGCCCCGGCGCAACAGATGACACCCTTTCTGGTGATCGCCTGTATTCAAAAAACGACCTGCGAAAAGGGGAACGATTGTTCAAGGGGCTGATTCCCTTTGCCAGCGGAGCCCACGACTGCGCCTCCTGTCATTACACCAGCCGGACCGACACCCTCAACTGGAACCCCTCCGCCCATGACCTGGCCATGGCATGGCTGGGCGATGAAACCTACAGCCTCCGGCAGAAACTGGCCAGTCCGGTGGGCCTGCGCATGGTGGCAGACCACGAAGGAATGGGCATCACGGAAGTGGAGGAGCACCAGCTCGAGGCCTACCTGATGAAGCTGGCAGAGCAGGGTCCTGGGGAGCTGAAGGCAATTCCCGTCAACGCAGTCATTTTCTGGGGCTTTGGCCTTCTCATGGCCCTGGCCCTGATGGACCTGCTGATCACCCGCCGGATCAAGGCAAGGGCCATCCATGTGCTGGTGATCATCGCCGGACTGGTCACCCATATGCAGTATGCGGTGGCCGAGGGCCGTGCCCTGGGACGCACCCAGGGCTACGAACCCGACCAGCCCATCAAGTTCTCCCACCTGATCCATGCCGGCGAAAACGAGATCGACTGCAATTACTGCCATACCGTGGCCCGCTTCAGCACGAGCGCAGGCATCCCGTCCAACAACACCTGCCTGAACTGCCATACAGTCGTCCGGGAAGGCACCCAGTCCGGACGCTTCGAGATCAACAAGATCCACCGGGCCGCAGCCAGCAACCAGCCGGTGCGCTGGATCAGGGTGCACAAACTGCCCGACCACAGTTTCTTCAGCCATGCCCAGCACGTGAATGCCGGAAACATTGAGTGCCAGGACTGCCACGGACCGGTGGAGGAGATGCACCTGATCCGGCAGGTGGAGGACCTGTCCATGGGTTGGTGCCTGACCTGCCACCGGGACAATGAGGTGGATTTTACGGGCAATCCCTATTACGGAATTTTCGAACAACTGCATGAGGACATTCGTGCCGGCCGCATCGATGCCGTCACGGCCGCCAGGGTGGGAGGCGAAGACTGCATGAAGTGCCATTATTGACAGGCAGCCGGCAGGCTGGCTGAAGAAGGGCAGAAGGTTCCGCCCGAATGAACTGATGTCAGGGTTTCACACAGCATATCATCATGGAAAAGAAATACTGGAAAAGCATTGAAGAACTGGGACCGGGCAAGCCGGCATCCCTCGCGCCGGAGGAAGAACCAGTCTCCCCGGTCGAGCTGCTGGCAGGACGATCCGACAAGTTGTCCGCTTCCCGCAGGGACTTCCTCAAGTGGTGCGGGATCAGTTTCGTGTCGGCCACCGTGTTGTCGGCCTGCGAAAACCCGGTTAAAAAAGCCATCCCCTACCTAAACCAACCCGAAGAGCTGGTGCCGGGCATGGCTTCCTGGTATGCCTCCACCTTCATGCTTGGAAACGAGTACTGCCCGGTGCTTGTCAGGAACCGGGACGGCCGCCCCATCAAAATCGAGGGCAATCCCCTTTCTTCCATCACGGGGGGGGGAACTTCCGCCAGGGTGCAGGCGTCCGTGCTGAGCCTTTACGACAGCGGGGGCCGCTACCGGGAGCCTCTGAAAAAGGGTGCACCTGTCAGCTGGGATGAGGCCGACCGGGACATCATCCAACAGCTCATGGGACAGGACGGCAGCCGACGCAAGGTCCTGCTGACCCCGACCCTGCTGAGCCCATCGACCAGGGCCCTGATCAATGAAGCCGTGGACCACATCCCCGGTCTGGAGGTGGTGATCTGGGACCCCGTCTCCTATGCGGCGATCCGCGAAGCCCACCGGCTCGATTTCGGACAGGCCGTGATCCCCTCCTACCGCTTCGGCAAAGCCAGCCTGGTCATCGGTTTCAGCGCGGACTTCCTGGGAACCTGGCTCTCCCCCATTGAGTTTGCTAGGGACTATGCCACCCGGCGCAGGCCCTTGGAAGAAAACGCACCCATGTCGCGCCACATTCAATTCGAAAGCCGGCTGTCCCTGACCGGGGCCAATGCCGATGAACGCATCCCGCTCAAACCATCGGAAGAAAAGCAGGTGCTGCTGGCCCTCCATGACGCACTGGCCCGCGCAACCGGCAGCCCCTCCTCCGGAAGCCATACCACCGCCCTTTACGATGTGGACGTTTTGGCCCGGGACATCCTGGAGCACCACGGCAACACCCTGGTGGTCTGCGGGCACGACGACACCGACATGCAGGGGCTGGTCAACGCCATCAACCACATGGCTGGCAGCTACGGCACCACCATCGACCCCGGCTGCACCTACCACGCAGGGCAATCCGACGAAAAGGCCTTTGAACAACTCGTGGAGGACATGAAGCAGGGGCAGGTGGCCGCCCTCCTTTGTTACCGCAGCAATCCCCTGTACCATTATCATGACCCGGAAGGGTTTCTCGAGGGACTGAAACAGACGGCCCTGAGTGTTTCCTTTGCCACCACAAAAGACGAAACGGCCCTGGCCTGCGACTTTGTCCTGCCCGACCACCACTACCTGGAGGCCTGGAACGATGCCAGTTTCAAAACCGGCTCCTACAGCCTCGCCCAGCCCCTGATCCACCCCCTGTTCAGCACCCGTTCCTTCCAGGACGGCCTGCTGCAGTGGCTGGGCCGGGAGGAAGACTTTCACGGGTACATCCGGACACACTGGGAGGAAGCCATCTTTCCGCAGCAGTCCACCCACCTTTCCTTTGAAAGTTTCTGGGTGGAATCGCTGCAGTCGGGCATTCACGAAAACCCTGCCACAGAAGGGAGCCCGCCCGCCTACAATGCCTCCGCCCTGCCGGCCGCCCGGGAGCGCCTGGCGGACGCTTCCCTGAGTGACGGCCTGGAATACGAGGTTTATGCCGGCATTTCCCTGGGGGATGGCACCGATGCCAACAACCCCTGGTTGCAGGAACTTCCCGACCCGGTGAGTTCGGTCACCTGGGACAATTTCGCTGCGGTGGCCCCGGAGACGGCACAGGAACTGGGGCTGGCCGAAGGAGACAGGCTGCGGATCAACGACAAGCTCAGTGTGCCCGTGCTCATCCAGCCCGGGCAGGCCGCAGGCTGCTTGTCCATTGCCCTTGGCTATGGGCGGACCCATGCCGGCAAGAGTGCCGACAACAGGGGCGGCAACGCCTTTCTGCTGTACAGGCCAAACGGCAACGGGAGGCTCAGGAACGGCTCGATAAGCCAGTGGGTCAGAACCGGCAGCGGCCACGCCTTCGCACGCACCCAGACCCACTTCTCCATGGAGGGCCGTGCCATCGTCCGGGAATCCACCCTGGACAAATACCGGGAGGATCCCGCCGCAGGCAATGAACTGAGGGCCTACCACCTCAAGCATATGAACACCCTCTACCCGGAAGTGCCTCACGAGGGACACCACTGGGCCCTGATGGTCGACCTGAATGCCTGCACAGGATGCAGCGCCTGCGTGATCGCCTGCCAGAGCGAGAACAATATCCCGGTGATCGGACAGGATCAGGTAAGAAGGCGGCGCATCATGCACTGGATGCGCATAGACAGGTACTATACGGGAGATGCAGCCAACCCGGGCGTGGTCTTCCAGCCCCTGATGTGCCAGCACTGCGACCACGCCCCCTGTGAAAACGTCTGCCCGGTGGCTGCCACCACCCACAGCCAGGAGGGCATCAACCAGATCACTTACAACCGCTGCGTGGGCACCAAGTACTGCATCAACAACTGCCCTTACAAAGTGCGCCGTTTCAATTGGTACGAATACGCCACCCGGGAGAAGTTCAACACCCACACCACCACCGAGCTGGGGCGCATGGTCCTCAATCCGGACGTGACCGTGCGTGAGCGCGGGGTGGTCGAGAAGTGCTCCTTCTGTGTGCAGCGCATCCAGGAGGCCAAACTCCGGGCCAAGAACGAGAAAAGAAGGCTCCGGGACGGGGAGATCCGCCCGGCCTGCCTGCAGGCCTGTCCGACGGGCGCCCTGGTATTCGGCGACCTGAACGACAAGGACAGCCGCGTTTCCCAGCTCATCAGGGACCCGCGCAACTACCACCTGCTTGAGGAACTGCATACCCTGCCCTCGGTAGGCTACCTGACGAAGATCCGAAACCCCAAAGAAACAAACCGAACCTAACCTCCCGTCCATGCTCAGCAACGAAACATCTGTAGCCCTTGTCAAGGGGAACAAGTCCTACGGCCAGATCACCGGCGAGCTGCTGGCCACCGTCGAAGGCAAGACCCCGTTGTGGTGGTTCGCCGGGATGACCATCGGCACCATCCTGCTGGCCATCGGTGCCTGGGCCGTGTACATGTCGCTCGCCGAGGGCCTCGGCACCTGGGGGCTGACCAACAGCGTCGCCTGGGGCTGGGACATCATCAACTTCGTATGGTGGATCGGGATCGGCCATGCCGGCACCGCCTTCACGATCTTTTTCCTGGTGTTCAGGCAGAAATGGGCAGGGTCCATCAACCGCGCCGCCGAGGCCATGACGGTCTTTGCGGTGGTCTGTGCCGCGATGTTCCCCTTGCTGCACATGGGACGGCCCTGGCTGGCCTTTTACATCCTGCCCTACCCCAACACCCGGCTGCTGTGGCTCAACTTCAATTCCCCCCTGTTCTGGGATGTACTGGCCATCACCACTTACCTGATTACCTCCATCATGCTGTGGTACCTGGGCATGGTGCCCGACCTGGCCACGATCCGGCAGCGGACAAAAAACAAGGTGGGGCGGTTCCTCTATGGCATGTTCAGCCTGGGCTGGGACGGATCCCTCTATACCTACAACCGGTATGAAACGCTGATGAAGCTGCTCGGCGGCCTCGCGGCACCCCTGGTCATTTCGGTACATACCATCGTGGCGCTCGACTTCGCCGTCTCGGTCCTTCCGGGCTGGCACGCCACCATCCTGCCACCCTATTTCTTTGTCGGGGCCATTTTCTCGGGATTCGCCATGGTACTCACCCTCATGATCCTTTTCCGGAAGGCATTCAACCTCTACGACTATGTGACCGAAAAACACCTGGACAACATCGCCCACGTGCTCAAGTACGGCTCGCTGGTCATCGGCCTGGCATACGTCACCGAGCTGTTCATTGCCTGGTATTCGGGGGTGGAATATGAGCTCCATACCTTCTTCCACGCCCGGGCCTCCGGCACCTTCTCCACCGCCTTCTGGATCATGTTCGCCTTCAATGCCATCATCCCCCAGCTTTTCTGGTTCAGAAAGGCCCGGCAGAACCTCGTGGTGCTGTTCCTGGTGTCGGTCATCATCAACATCGGGATGTGGTTCGAGCGCTACATCATCCTGATCTCCTCCCTGGCGCAGGACTTCCTGCCATCGAGCTGGACGGCCTACCATCCGACCATGGTGGACATCGGGATCTACCTGGGAACCTTCGGATTGTTCACCTGCGGGATGCTGATGTTCG
>Ga0334899_1000726_pt1 | contig 37672 bp, 36 predicted proteins | sample GraSluR3_MG_FD_207219 | JGI IMG/M metagenome (GOLD analysis project Ga0334899, IMG submission 207219) | Sludge microbial communities from methane-producing bioreactor in Wageningen University, Netherlands - Granular Sludge_8_08-R3 | ecosystem: Engineered > Bioreactor > Anaerobic > Unclassified ...
TATCTTTGCTTTTTATATGATATCCAATAGTCATAAATAAATCTGGTTTTTTATCTTTTTCTTCCTTTCAATCTTCGTTTGTTTTGGCATTTGGAGACCAAAATCGTGTGATTACATCTTTTATTGTATTTAAGAAATTTTTTTTGGTTTTGAATGTATAAGTAAATACAACATCCAAATTTGAATCAGAGTCTATTGTATTGTACAAAGAAAGTATTGTTGTCATAGGATCCATATAAGTTCCATCTCTTACAAAATCATCTTTTGATAAAACAGCGGCATTATCTTTTGCTATAATATATTCTAGATTTTTATATAAATGGGGATTTTTTACTTCTACCAAATCAGAAGTAGGAAAACTAGAATAAAAGGTATTTTGAAAAAACTGTTTGAAATCTTTTGGAAGTCAAACAAATAGCTTTATATTGCGGCTATTTCCTTTAATCAAAAAAGTAAGTTGTTTTGTTTTTAGGCTTATAAGGTTTTTACTTACAGTTTCCCAGTGGTTAATTCCACGATCATTATCTTTGAAAGGTTTGATTTGAAAAAAAATAGTGTTTCCTTGAGTTTGAGGAACTGGTGTGGAAGAAATTCAACCACTTGCATCAGCAATCATTTTGCCGAGTTTTTCTGCGGATTTAAACATATATTTTTTTTGTTTGTAAAAGCATTGGAATACCATTGCTAAAGTGATTATATATAAATTATAAAAAAATGCAAGAAATTATAAAAACTTTAAGTCTTGTAATTTGATATACAAATGTTATCAATAAATAGCTGTTTTATTTCTTTCTATTGATTTAAATGAAAGTAAATTTTCCTTGTAAATCTTATGACTCTGAAAAAGATGGTGCTGTTTGGTGTGAATGAATTATGAACGATAGAAATTTTAACTGTCCCCATAAAATAGATTGTACATGTCTTGTAGAGGATGAAATTGATAAAACTTTGAGAAATCAGATTCAAAAAACATCTGCATATAAAAAAGAAACCAAAGAAGCTTTGATAAAAGAATTTGAACCAAATCCAGAATTTGCTGAGGCTATATAAAAATATATACATATACAATCTAAATTATTTTTTTTGTCAAACTATAAGTCAACTAAATAACGTTTTTTTTGCAAAAAAAATATATCTAGATATACTTAAGTGTGTATCTTTATTTTTTTATAGAAAAAAACAAAAATGAAAAAAACAGACATCTTTCATGCCAAAACCAAATTGGTTGACATCCAGGATGGTGAAGAACTTATTGTTATTATCAACGAACAAGAAGCTTGGGAACATTGAATAAATGCCTTTGATAAGGTAGTTATAAATTATGATTGACAAGAAATTATACTCAATGCTGATCTTACAAACAAACTTGTAAAACCAGGAGAAATTTGACTATTCAAAGATGTATACGAAAAATATAATATCCCAGCAAATGCTACTGTTTCTGTTTCTTTTACACAAACAAATGGTAAAGCTATAGAAGCTCTCAAAAAAGCTATTAGATGAGAAAAATTAAACTACAAAGAAACATATTCTATTATGAAAGATATTTCTGATAATCGTTTTACGGATACGCTTATTACGTATTATTCTGCGATTTGATTTTTCAAAAAAGCCTCGGATTTTGAATTATATGAAATGGCAAAAGCTATGGCTGAGGCTGGAGAAATGTTGCATTTTGATGGTATTGTGGCAGATAAGCACTGTATGTGAGGAGTCCCAGGAAATGAGACAACTATGATTATGATCCCATTACTTGCCTCTCTTGGTATCAAAATGCCAAAAACTTTTTCAAAAGCTATTACATCTCCAGCAGCTACATGAGAATGTGTAGATGTGCTTATGGATATATCTTTTTCCAAAAAAGAAATAGAAAATTTGGTAAAAAAGGAAAATTGTTGTCTTGTTTGGGGTGGGGGATTGGATCTTGCGCCAGCAGATGAAAAACTTATCAAAGTTGCTTATCCACTTTCTATGCAATCATATTCAAGAACAGTAGTTTCTATTATGGCAAAAAAATATGCTATGTGAATTACTCATTCATTGATAGATATTCCTATGGGACCAACTGCAAAAGTTCCAGATATGAAAACAGCAAAACGACTCAAGAAAAAATACGAATACGTAGGTAAAAAACTTGGTATGAAGGTTTGTGTAGAAATCACTGATGCTATGGAACCAATTGGTTCTTGAATCTGAGCAAATTTGCAAGTAAGAGAGGTTCTTAGAGTTTTGCAACAACACGAACTTAGACCTATGGATTTACAAACAAAAGCATTACATCTTGCATCCAAAATTATCGAACTTGTAGGTATGGCAAAAGGTAAAAAAGCATATGAACTTGCATATCAACAACTCAAATCAGGAGCAGCTTGGAAAAAAATGCAATCAATTATCAAAGCTCAAAGAGGTAAAAACCCAAATATAAAATCCGAAGAAATTCCTTTGGCTAAATTCAAAAAAGAAGTTAAAGCTGAGAAAGATGGGACTGTTAAAGTTATAGATATGAAACTCATAAATCTGACAACTAGAGCGCTTTGAGCTCCAATTGATGATCAAGGAGGTCTTTATCTTCACAAAAAACTTGGTGACAAAGTAAAGAAAAACGATATCATCTACGTAATGTACGCCAACCAACAAAACAAAATTGATATGGCTTTGGAAAATCTAAAAGGTAAAAAAATGTATGAAATTAAGTAAGTCATTGCGAGCGAAGCGTGGCAATCCAGCTTAAATAACTAATCTAAGTTTGGGTCGCTTCACTGCCGTTCACAATGACTTAGATTGTTATATTAATAGCTAATCCAACACTTAAAATTTAAAATCTAGCATTTAAAAGTAAACAAACTCATGCCTCAAATTATTGCAACATTATGACCATCTACAAATACGCCAGAGATCTTAAAAGAACTTTATCAAAATTGAGTTCGTATATTGAGATTCAATTTTACCCATGAAACAAAAGAAACAGCTTTAGAAAGAATATCTATTATAGAACAAGTAGAAAAAGAAATTGATGGAAAATTTCAATTAATGATGGATATCGAATGACCAAGTATTAGAACCTGAATTATCAAAGAACCTAGATTATATAAAAAATGAGAAATGTTTAAACTTATAGTAGGCAATAAAACCCCAGAAGACAATGATATTTGGTGTGATTATCCATGAATAGTAGATGATGTAGCCGTTGGTTCTATTATAAAAATCGAGTCTGGGCTATTTGATACAGTCGTTCGCAAAAAATGATCAGAATATCTATTGTTGGAAGCACTAAATGAATTTACTATGACATCCAAAAGGCATATTAATTTGCCAGGTATACATATGGATTTACCTACAATCACCACAAAAGATAAAAAAAATATAGCCTTTGCTTTGGAGGTCTGATTTAATCAGATAGCTATTAGTTTTTGTAGAAATGCTGCAGATATTTCAGAAGTTAGAGATCTTATCAAAAATTCAAATCAGATCAAACTTGTCGCCAAAATAGAAAATCAAGAAGGGCTAGATCATCTCGATGAGATTATTGATTCAAGTGATATGATTATGGTTGCAAGAGGGGATTTGGGAACAGAATTGGCGATAGAAAGAATCCCAGAAATCCAGATGGATATCGTAAAAAAATGTAAACTAAAACATACGCCAGTAATTATAGCCACCCAGATGCTCAGCTCTATGGTGACCAGTCCTGCGCCTACCAGAGCAGAAGTATCCGACATATTCCTCGCAATCATCGAAGGCGCAGACTATTTGATGCTTTCCGAGGAGACTACGATTGGACTTCATCCAGTTGAATCTGTAAAAATGATGAACCGCGTAATCGCCGAAGTCCAAAATGGACGATAAAAAAACATAAAAAATTTGACAAAAAGATGTTTTTGTGTTATAATTAGTAAATATTTATTTTTTATTCTCTTGTATATCATGAAAAAACTTATCAAAAAATTATCTTCGAAAACTAAATCATTTAGCTTAGTTGATTACAGTGTACTTAAGTTGTGTGTTTTCTTTTTTGGTCTTTGGATAGCAACAGTTATACCTGTTATGACAGAAGTTAATCCTTGGATTTACGGGCTAGTTTGGGCTGCTTTGTATATCTATTTGATTTGGAAAGTTTTGAAAAAAGACTAAAAATAAATTTTTATAAAGAAAAAGCCGCAAGTGCGGCTTTTTTTGGTATTTACTTTTTTTTAGTGATGATGTTTTCCGCAACATTCATCATCTTTTTTGTTATCACAATTGTCATTTCATCCACAACATCAATCTTTGTGTTCATGACCGTGATGAGCTTCAGCTTGTTGTTTCATGTACGTTAACGAATCAAAAAATCCACCAATCATAGCTTCCATAATTTGGTCATTAGCTAGTTTTTGATTTGGATACAATTTGTTTAATTCTTCCAATAATCTATTAAACTCAGCAAGTGTTTTGTCTGATACTTCAATATGCGCCATTTTTAAATAATTATGAGTAAAATATTTTTTTATTCTATAGTGATTTATAAGATTAATGCAAACAAAAACCACCTGCTAAAAAGCAAAGTGGTTGATGAATATCATCAGAAAACAACTTTAAGAAATAATAATTCCTTTCATTGCATTCCAAGAATTCTTTTGCAGAATGTCCGATTCTTTTCTTATTTTCTTCATACCTTCGGCAAGAGCTTTGTCGATCCTGCTTGTTTCTTCTTTTGAAGTGACAATAACTCTGTTTTCTCGGATCATTTCTTGTTCAATAATTTGGACCATTCCCACTAATTTTCCTTCTACAATTCCTGTGTTTTTGTCTTTTTCGTCCATGATTTCCATTTTTTTATTGTTATTATTTATGTTTTTTGTTAAAAACTTTTTGCGAATCTCAAATCTCCATTGGTAAAATATCTAATATCTTTGATTCCGTATCTTACTGCAGCAAGTCTGCTAAGTCCCATTCCAAAGGCAAATCCTGAATATTCTTTGGGATCAACGCCAGCCATTTCCAAAACTTTTGGATGAATCATGCCAGCTCCCAAAACTTCCATCCATTTTGACATGGTTTTTTTTCCTGTTTTGGGATCGGTGATTTCATATCTTGCATCTATTTCAAATCCTGGTTCTACAAATGGGAAATATCATGGTCTCATTCTGGTTTCTACATCCTTTTTCAAGATTGCAGAAAGTAATTTTTCTATCATATGTTTTGCATGAGCTATCGTGATTCACTTATCAACAACAATTCCTTCAAGCTGGTAAAACATCGTATCATGTGTTGCATCCATATTTTCATATCTATAAACCTTCCCTGGAACTACAGCTTTCAAGGGAACACCATATTTTTTGATCATATAATTTTGCATTGCAGAGGTCTGTGTCCTCAAAATCAATGGCTCTCCACGAGGATCAGTTTCATTGAGATATATCGTGTCTTGCATTTCTGTTGCAGGATGACTAAGTGGAATGTTCACCGACTCAAAATTTTCAAATTTTGTCACGGCATCTGTTCCGTATTCGATGATAAATCACATAGATTTACATATTTCCTCTGCTTCTCTTCTAACTTCAGCCAAAAGCGAACGATGTCATATATTATAAGGTGATTTTTCCAAAGAAAAATCTACAAGATCTTTATTTAAAGACTCATTAATCTGACTTATACTCAATTCTTGCATTTTACTTTCATAAGCTTCATTTAATATAGTTTTTGCTTCCGACAACGTTTTTCCTGCTTCCTTCTTTTCTTCAGGACTCAAACTAGCCATTTCCTTGAAAGCCAAAGTAAGCATCCCTTGTTTCCCCAAATATTTTTGGAAAAATTCTTCAAGCTGCTCCAATGTTTTTATGTTTTCAATTTCTTTTAAAGGCTGTTTATAATCAAACATTTTGTATGATAATAATGTAAAGTTTATAATTGATAGTATATAATTAACCTAATGAACTGAGCAATAAAAAAGACAAATAAAAGAAGGAAATCATCACCAAATCAAAATAATTCGTAGCCAAAAAGCCGTATCTGTCATTCCCGCTTTAAGAATTTGCGGCGGGAATCTAGCTAATCAATTTGGATTTCCGCCCCAACAGACAAGGCGGAAATGGCATATAAATAAGATATTGCCTTAATGATGAATGAATTTTGTTGTTTTTTATTGCGAAAGAGCTTAGAATCTCGTAATTAACACTTTATGAGTTGAACAATAAAAAGTACAAACAAAAGAAGATAGTATCAACAAATCAATATTATCAGTAGCCAAAGACTGAATATAATCATTACGAGACCTCACAATCAAGCAAAGATATTGTTTTGATAATAGATGATTTTTGTTTGTTTTTTATTGCGAAAGAGTTTAGAATCTAGTAATTAACACTTTATGGGTTGAACAATAAAAAGTACAAACAAAAGAAGATAGTATCAACAAATCAATATTATCAGTAGCCAAAGCCTGAATATATTCAATACGAGACCTCACAATCAAGCAAAGATATTGTTTTGATAATAGATGATTTTTGTTTGTTTTTTATTGTGAGAGAACACTAAATTATCTCCATGATAGTTTTTATAGATTCTGATTTCTCTTTCAATGGAAAATTATGCGCAGAATTTTTCAAAAAAGAAAAAGCCACCTTTAAAGTGGCTTTATACAAATAATTAGCATCTTATTTCAATCCCGTAAACGAGATGAAACAATTGGTTCCGAAAGCATTAAGGTAATTCTTAATTGCTCCAAACCCTCGACCAATAATTTCAATGGGAATACCATCGTAATTTGCAAATTCCTTAATTGAAATTGGGCAACTTTCTTCCGTAAATTCATCCCAAGCGAATTCATTGGGAATGTTAAATTGTTTTGCAGAAGTAATAATCTGCTTTTTTTTGTCTTTTTTATCGATCCATACCATAACTATCTTGTTTTAAGTTATTGTTTTATATTATATAAGTATTTAATACAAAAAGTCAATAGTTAAAATTCTGATTATTTTTTTTCAAATCTGTTGCTATCTCTTTTTCGTCTTTTCTCTATCATCATTTGTCAAAGTATTTGATCATTATTTCGATATCACTCTTTAAATTAAAAAATTCGTTTATCTACTGATTTTTGATGCTAATTTAAGCCTATAATAACTCATTATAAAATAAAAAAACAACAATGAATTATCTATCATTATTTCCTAGATTATGTCAACCTTAAGTTTTGTTTGTGTGTTAGATTTCTTTGCAGAATTTTGATTTAGGGGTAAAATTAAATAGAAAGAATAGACAAGATTAGATTATTAGACAGATTAGACACGCTATCGCTTTAGATAGAATAGACAGGATTAGTTTTTTAGACAAGATTTGGTTCCCTAACCCATCTAACCTATCTAACCTATCTAACCCATCTAATCTATCTAAACCATCTAAATTTTACAACGTAAAATTACATAATGCATATCGACAATCTCATTGAAATGAGAAACCTTACCTGGGGATATCCAGAAAGCCCAATATTGCTGTTTAATCATTATAATTTTTCTCTCAAAAAGGGGGAATTTTGTGTGATTATGTGAAAATCTGGTACAGGAAAATCAACTTTAGCAAGAATTATTACTTGAGAAAAAAAGGTTGGAGAAAAAATGATTTATCACAAACATGAAGATATATCAAAATACTCAGATGAGGAAATGCAAACATATAGAAGAAAAATGTGAATTATATTTCAGGATTATAAATTAATTGAATATATGACAGTTAAGGAAAATATTATTTATCCATTAGTTTTGTATGGAGTAGGTGAGTCAATTATAGAAGCAAGATATAAGAAACTCCAGCAAAAATATAACATTTCTCATTTAGAAAATTTAGAGGTTAAGTTCTTGAGTGTCTGAGAGAAACAAAAAGTTTCTTTGGCAAGATCTTTGATTCATGATCCAGAATTTATTATAGCAGATGAACCAACAGGAAATCTTGATCGAGAGCATAGTCAAACTATTTGAGATCTTTTGATTGAGTCAAATAAAAACGGTAATACTGTCTTATTGATAACACACGATATTCATTTGGTAAATTATCTCAAAAAGAAATATTCTGTAAGATTGGAAATGCTTGGTTAACTACAAAAATTCTTTTATAATTTGTTATTTTTTATAGCTCATGACAAAGAAAGATACTATTCTAGATTCAATAATAAGCGAATTAAACTGATTGGATATTGCATGATATCTAAAAGAAGAGATATCCTCTTTATTCAAACACCTTCATTATTATAAACTCAAAAATATTTATCAAAATATTGATGCTCTCAAAGATTATCTTAATTTTCTCGATCATCATAGTACACAGCAAATTCATGCTTTGGAATATGAAGAAGAAATGAATTTACCAGATAGTGAGCATAATTTGTTGTATTATGTTTCAAAAAGATGATTGGAATTGGTATGACACAAAAAGCTTTGTCAAAAAATTTGGGAAGATCATTATGGTCTTTCTTATGTTATGCAGGCAGTAAAAGGTTTCTTATTATTGACTGCGGATGAATTTTGTAACGCATCACCCACAAGGATGTCTATAAATAGAATGTTGCGAAAAAATAAATTAGTTTCCAAAGAAAATAACGAATATTCAACTTGTAATAATTAGATAATTCTTTATAATAATAGAAAGATAATGAGCTTCAGATTATTTTTCTGTTTCATAGTTTTTTTAGGTTTACATTTGGTTCAAAAATTTTAGGTAAATCTTGCTCATTATCATGTCCCGAGTTTCTCGGGACTTTTTTAAAAAAAAGACTTGATTTTTGCTTTTGTTTTATTAAATTCATCCCGTAAACCAAAGACCGTAGGCAGTTGATTATCTAAATAAACATAAGTTCCTACCGAGGATATTCATAAAACGAGAAGGTGTTTAACTTTCTTTTCTATGTAATAATCTCGATCATTGGTGATCGATTTTTTTAGTTTTAGAAGTATGTAGTAAATGGCTATTACAAAAGACAAGAAAAAAGAGCTTTTGAAGCAGTATGTTGAGGATCTCAAAAACGCAGGTAGTACATATATTGTAAACCAAAGTGGTATATCTGTAGATGTTTCAACAAAAATCAGAAAAGAAATGAAATTGACTGATGCAAAATTCAATGTTTTAAGAAAAAGACTTTTTCTTAGGGCTGTTGAAGAAGCTGGTCTAGAAAAAGTTGATTTAGAATCGTTGCAATGAGCTACTGTAGCAATATTTGCAAAAAACGAAGATTTTGCTCCGCTAAAAATTATTAGTAAATATAGCAAAGGGTTTGAAAAAGCTGGAGAAAAATCATCATTTGGTTTTCTTGGTTGATGGACAGAAAAGAAATGGCAAGATGGAGCATATGTTTCAGAATTGGCAAATATTCCATCAAAAGAAGAGTTGTTATCAAAATTTGTTTACTTGTTGAAGTATCCTGTGCAATCATTTGCTTGTGTTCTTGATCAAGTTACAAAAAAACAAAGTTAACAAAATGTTTGATTTTAAATGCTATATGTTAAATAACTTAACATTTAAAACTTAATATTTAGAATTATTTAAATTATCCTTTATTTATATTATTATACTATTAGAATGGAATTGACACAAAACGCACAAAAAGTATTGGATCTTATATCAGAAATGAATCCAGTAGAATTGAATTGACTTGTAAAAGCTATTGAAGAAAAATTTGAAGTTAGTGCTGCTGCAATGGTAGTTGCTGGTGGTGCTGCCGCTGGTGGTGCTGCTGATGCTGGTGCTGCTGCCTCAGACTCTGTTAATATTGAGTTAACTGATGCGGGACAACAAAAAATTGCTGTTATTAAAGTGGTAAAAGAAGTTTTGAATTTAGGTCTTAAAGAAGCTAAAGATTTAGTTGAAAAAGCGCCAGTTGTTGTAAAAGAAAATGTAAAACAAGAGGAAGCTGATGCATTAAAAACTAAATTGGAAGAAGCAGGAGCTACGGTTTCTTTTAAATAATTTTTCCTAAATGGTGAATAATTCTTTATTTATTACGCAATTTTAGAGTATGAGCATAGCAACAAAAGAAGTCGTTGATGCACAACTTCATATTGGTACACTAAAAAGTGAAGCACACCCAAAAACTTCAAAATTTTGGGCTGATGTTGTTAATGGTGTGGTAGTTATCAATCCTGATACTATAGTAAGCCAATTAGAAGCTGCTAGAGAAAAAATTCAAAAAGCAAAAGAACAAGGGAAAGAGGTGCTTGTGATTTCAGAAAAAAAGATGTACGCAGAAGAGTTGGAAGCGCTTTGAGCTAAATTTGGATTTAGTTATCTAAATTATAAAGTTCCTGGTGGTTTTTTAACAAATTTTGATACATTGAAAAAAAGAATTGAATCAATGAATTCGATGGAACGTTTTTTGGAAACCGACACATATAACTCTCTTACAAAAAAAGAACAACTTGTTTATAAAAGAAAACTTAATAGAGTATTTAAAATATATAAATGAGTTAAAAATTTATCTAAAAAACCTGATTTGGTTGTTGTTTTGGATGGTTTGATGATGGAAAATCTTGTAAACGAGGTAGAAAAGCAAAAAGATATAGAATCAATTCTTATTTGCGGAACGAACTTTCCAAGATGGTGGAAAGAAGATAGTTTGATTGTTGCAAACATTAATAGTCACAAAAGTATAGATTTTGTGTTAAAAAGTATCTTATCTTAAAATATCTACTTATGGATCAACAAAATCAGCTAGAATCATCGATATCTAATATCGGTATTCAAACATTACAAGATCAGTATATGCCAAGTAGCGTAGAAAAGAAAAAAGCGCTAATGATGTATTTTCTTTTTGGTATAATTATAGTTATATCAAATAAGAAGGTTAATGATTTTGAGTTTTTCCATGTAAAACAAGCAATGTGATGGTGGATGATATTTATTTTAAGTATCTTGATATCTGTTGTTATTTTGTTTGTTCCAGTTATCAAATTTTTGTGAATTATTTGGTTGTTGGTTGTTATGGGGGTGTTTGTCGTTTTTGTAAAACAAGCTTGGGATGGTAAATATCATCAAGATGTTACCAAATATAATTTAGGGTTGTTTCCTTCTTTGTGATCTTGGCTGTTTTGATTGTTTGGTATTAGTTTTGACTGAAGTGATTTGGCTAATTGAGGTATAAACACAACAAACCAAACTGTTTCTCAAACAAGTCAGGATATAAGCAATGCAGATCAGTCTTGAAATGTTGACCAAACTATGGTCGAAGATCAAACCCAAAATTTAGACCAAAATAAAAATAATTCCTAATTTTTAATTGTTAATTATTTAGTATGGCTGTTGATATTACACTTCTCAAAAAGTTAAGAGATGCTACTTTTGCTCCATTGTGAGATTGTAAACAAGCTCTTGAGGAGGCAAATAGTGATTTTGATCAAGCTCAAGAAATTTTGAAAAAGAAAGGAATATTAAAGGCTGGTAAAAAAGCCGAAAGAGAAACAAATGAGGGTATTGTTAAGCTTATCCAAAAAGATTGATGGTTAGCTGGAATTAAGCTTCTTTGTGAAACAGATTTTGTAGCAAAAAATGAAACATTTTCAGAGTTAGCAGATATTTTGTTGGAAAAAATTCTTTCTCATAAATCAGATGTGTTAGGTTTGTCTACTATAGATCAATCATTATTAGAGTCTCTTAATACAACAATAGCAGAATTTGTTGGTAAAATTTGAGAAAATGTTCAAATTTGAGATGTTATATTAAACAATAAAACAGCTTATGTATATAACCATCCAGGGAATAAAGTTGCTTCAATTATTTATTATGAAGGAACTGATGGTGGTGTGGCAAAAGAACTTGCTTTGCAAGTAGCTGCTATGAATCCAACATATCTTTCTTTTGATGAAATACCTTCAAATGAGAAAGATTCTTTGTTGGCTCAATATCGTGAAGAGATGGCTGCAAGCTGAAAACCCGAAAATATTATAGAACAAATAATTGAATGAAAATTGAGAAAAACTTTGGGAGAATCTGTTTTGTTGGAACAAGAATATATTAGGGATGCAGGTAAAAAAGTAAAAGAACTTTTAACAGGTGATTTTGTAGCCAAAGGTTTTGTTAGATTGTCTATTTAGTTTAAATATATTTTTATTTCTCGTATTATGTCTCATGAAAAATTACGAACTTGTCTTGTTGTTGAATCCATCGATTCAAGATAAAGAACAAAAAGATTTTCTTGCAAGTCTAGAAAAAGAAATACAAAATAATATTGTTGAAAAAGATGATATTGGTTTGTTGACTCTGGCTCATGATTTGTGAGAAAAGAAGGGAAACAATAAATTTTACTTTATATCTTATTACTTAAAGGCTGATTCTGATATAGCTCAAAAAATTAATCAGTTTCTTTTGTATAATAAAGTTGTTTATAGATATTCTGTGTTTTCTATGACAAACAAAGAAGAAAATCTTGTCTTTGAAAAAACACAACAAGAATTGCAAAAAATTATTGATGAATGGGTAGAAAAGAAAAAGGGTAATAAAATGACTTTTTTCACAAAAAAAGAAAATGAAAAATATATTTCATGGAAATCTATTCCTATGTTAAGGAAATATATGACAAGATTTGGTGATATTAAACCAAGAAAATATACTGGTAATCCTGTTGGTGTTCAGAAAAATTTAAGGAAAGTTATCATAAGAGCTAGAGAAATGTGACTTCTTGAATACCTTAAATAATATTAAACTTTTGTTGTTTGGTTTTTTTGAATCAAAGACAAAGAGTTTGTTTAGTAGTGAAGTATAATCAATGACTTCAAAATATTTATATTTTTATTTGTAGGTATGGCGAGTAAATTAAGAAGAGTTAGACAGTACTCTCGAAGAAAAAGACTCACTAAACATGGGTTTAGACAAAGACTTCAATCAAAAAATTGAAGAAAGTTATTAGCTAGAAGAAGAGCTAAGTGAAGAAAAAGTTTAACAGTTCAAAGAAAGAAATAATTTTATTGATACTGAATTTTACGCGAACCTCAATTTTGTACAAGATAAGTAATAGAAACATTCTTGTTTATTTTCTTAATGAAAAATAAAACCAATGGCTGTAAAAAAAACAATCAAAAAACAACCAAGTTCTCCAAAAAAGGGAGCAAACGAAAAAATTTCAAAAACAAGTACCAAGAAAATAGCATCAATTTCAAAAACGATACCCACAATTAAAGTCGAGAAAAAAACTATTTCTTCACCCAAAAAAACACTTGAAAGATCTAATTTAGCACATAAATTAGATATTTTTCGTGATTGTGATATAATAAATGATAGGATTTTTCTAAAAAAGGGTAATACTTTTGCTGATTTTCCAGATATTCTTGCTTTACAAAAAATGGGTTACGATACTTTTGTAAACAAATATTTAGAAAAGTTATTTGAAACAATCAATCCTGTTCGAGATATTGCTGGGGAAAAAATGTATGTAACTATTTCTGATATTAAGGTTTCAGAACCAATTGATGATGTAAAAACATGCAAGAAAAAAGAATTAACATATTGATGAATTATTACTGGTAAGGTTAAGTTAGTTGATTCAATAAACAAAAAAACCTTGTTTACAAAACGCGCAAACATAGGTATTTTGCCTTTGATGACAAATTCAGCTTCTTATATTATAAATTGAGTAGAAAAGGTTATAATATCCCAAATTATAAGATCTTATGGTATTTTCTTTTCAAAAAAAGATTTTAAATATGGTTTCAAGGTTATACCAGAGAACTGACCTTGGTTAGAAGTAAACACTGAAAAGTCTTGAGTAGTTGTTGCTAGAATAAACAAATCTAGAAAATTTCCTATAACTTCTTTGCTTAGGGTTTTGGGTGTAGAAACAGATGATGAAATAAGATCTTTTTTCTCTGATTGTTTTGATGAGGAAGATTTTGATCATTTGGAAGTAACTTTGAAAAAAGACACTACAACAGATGCATTGTCCGCAGCAGAATTGATTTACAACAAAGTAAGACCATGAGAACTTATTGATCCATTAAACGCTCTTGATTATATTAAAAATCAATTTCTTAATACAGAAAGGATTTTTGTAGGAAGAATAGCAAGACGTAAAATAAATGCGAAACTTTGATTGGATAAACAATTAGATTGAGATATAGCAAATGTTTTTGATGCAGAAGATTTGATAGCTTCAATGAAATATTTGTTTAATTTATCTAATTACAAAAAAGGATATTATGTGGATGATTCTGATCATCTTTCAAATAAACGTATTAGAACAATGTGAGAAATACTTTTTGCACATTTGCAACCTGTAATGAGGAAATTTGTAAAGAGTATAAAAGGAAAATTAAGTATTTTGAATTCTGAAAATGCAATAAAAATAACAGATTTAGTAAATTTTAAAATAGTTGATAACGCAATAAAGAGTTTCTTTGCTACATCACAATTATCTCAATTTTTGGATCAGGTAAACCCTCTTGCAGAAATTGAACACAAAAGAAGAATTACTGCTCTTGGGCCTGGTTGATTAAAAAGAGAAACAGCAAAATTCGAAGTCCGTGATGTTCATTCTTCTCATTATTGAAGAATTTGTCCTATTGAAACACCAGAATGACAAAATATTGGTCTAGTTATCTATCAATCATTATATTCTAGAGTAAATGAAGAATGATTTTTAGAGACACCTGCTCTAAAAACATACCGTGAAGCGCAACCCAAAAAAGATTCTTTGATAAATAGAATTGCTCATCGTGATATTTTTGAGCTTGATTCAAAATGAAAAGCAACAAATAAAATTATTGTAAAAGAAGATCATTATATAGATGAAAAATCAGCTTCTCTGATAGAAAAACATTATGGTAAATTGGGTAAATCTATATCTGTAAAACCATATTTTACTGATGATGTTCAATATATATCACCAGAATTAGATGAAAAATATTGTATAGCAGATGCTACTACATTAATTGATTCTTACAATAATATTAGTGAACCACGTGTTGCTGCAAGGCAATTTAATGAAATGTGAATATTTCATGTAAATGATATTACTCATATAGATGTAAATCCATCACAAATATTTTCACCAAATACTTCATTGATTCCATTTGTAAATCACAATGATGCGGTTCGTGCTGCGGTGGCTACAAACCAACAAAGACAAGCTTTGCCATTGTTAAAAAGTGAGGCACCATTGGTTGGAACTGGTTTAGAAAAGGATATTATTCAAATGACCCATGCGGTTATCAAAGCTGAGGGTGATGGTGAGGTGATTTATGTTGATTGAAAAAGAATTAAAGTAAAGTATAAAAGTTGAATAAAAGAATATAATCTTCAAATTTTTGTAAGATCAAATCAAAAATCTTGTATAAATCAATATCCAAGAGTTGTTTTGTGACAAAAAGTTTCTTCTGGTGATTTATTGGCAGAATGACCTTGTTCTGTAAATGGAGAAATGGCTCTTTGAAAAAACCTAAGAGTTGCTTTTATGCCATGGAAATGATATAATTACGAAGATGCTATAGTAATATCACAAAGGCTTGTAAAAGATGATGAATTAACATCAATTCAGATAGAAGAACATGAAATTGAGGTTGCAGATACAAAACTTGGACCTGAACAAACAACAAATGATATTCCATGAGTTTCTATGGCAAAATTGAAAAACTTAGATGAGGATGGTGTTATTAGAATTGGATCAAGAGTAAAATGATGAGATATTCTTATTGGTAAAATCACTCCAAAATCAGAGGGTGAGCTTACTCCTGAAGAAAAATTAATTCAGGCAATTTTCTGAGATAAATCAAAAAATGTAAAAGATACATCATTATATATGCCATCATGAAGTGAGGGAAAGGTTATCGATGTTGTAATTTTGGATGCAAAAAAATGAGATAATTTAATGGCTTGAGTGAGAAAAAAAATCAAAGTATATGTTGCAACAACTAGAAAAATTGAAATATGAGACAAACTTGCTGGAAAACATGGAAATAAAGGTATTATTGCTATTGTTGTTCCAGAAGAAGATATGCCATATACAGAAGATGGAAAACCTGTTGATATAGTTCTTAATTCACTTTGAGTAATTTCTCGTATGAATATATGACAATTATACGAATCTCAATTAGGTTTTTTAGCAAATTATCTTTGAGTAAAATTTGCTGTTCCAACTTTTTCAAAATTTGATGCAGAAGATCTTAAGGCACTAGCGAAATCTGTTGGTTTTGATGATTTAAAAATGACATTGTATAACTGAGAAAATTGAGAAGCATATGCAGAAAAGGTTGCTGTTTGATATATGCATACACTAAAATTAGTACATATGGTTGAAGATAAAATTCATGCAAGATCTGTTGGACCTTATTCTTTGATTACTCAACAACCACTTTGATGAAAATCAAGGCAATGATGACAAAGATTTTGAGAGATGGAAGTTTGGGCATTGGAAGCATATTCTGCGGTTTATACTCTTCAAGAAATGCTTACAGTTAAGTCTGATGATGTGCTTTGAAGAAATAAATTATATGAATCAATTATTAAATGACAAAAACCAAAAATTTGATGATTACCAGAATCTTTCAATCTTGTTACTTATCTTTTCAAAGGATTATGACAAAATGTTGAACCATTAACTACTGAGGAATTGGAAACAATTCACCAAGAAAGGGTTAAAAAAATATTGGATCTAGGTTTGTCTGGATTAATGGATGATTCTCTTGTAATTGGACAGTCTTGAAATGATGATAACATGCAAGAAAAAGAAGAGATTATAGACAATGTTATAAAAGAGATGGAAGATTTTTGAGATTTAGAGTAATCCTAGTATCAAATGTTATGTGTTGAATTTTAAATTAAAGTTTCTTACTATTTAACACTTAAAATTAAAAATTATTTTAATTTATTAAAATAAAGAATGAACCAAAACAAATTTGATGGTTTGATTGTAAAATTGGCATCTATGGAAGATATTGAGAAATGGTCTCATTGAGTTGTAGATAATCCAGATACAGTAAATTATAGAACATGAAAACCAAAACAAAGTTGATTATTTTGTGAATCCATTTTCTGACCAGTAAAAAATTATGAATGTAGTTGTGGAAAATATAAATGAGTAAGATATAAGGGTATTGTTTGTGAAAGATGTGGTGTAGAGGTAACAACTTCTAGAGTAAGAAGATCAAGAATGTGACATATTGAATTAGCAGTTCCTGTTATTCATATTTGGTATAAAGCAAGTCCTTTATGAGGTATAAATCAATTACTCAATCTTTCTGCTAATGAGATTGATAAAATTTTATCTTTTGTGAAATATATTCTTATAAAGGATATAAACGAAGACACAAAGACTAGTATAAAAGCAAGATTAGATGTTGATTATAAGGCAAAAATGGATGAATTAGATGCTTTATATAAAGAAGAGCTTTCTCAAAATGATGATAAGAAAAAAATAAAAGATATAGAAAAATTATACAAAGAAAATATAGAATCTCTTGAAAAAGAATTTTTGAGAATAAAGTCTATTGTTTCTGATCTAAGTTTTGGTTCAACTATTATGGAAAGTGATTATAGATCTATATTTTCATCGATGTCAGATTTGGTTGTTTTTCAATCATGACCTGAGTCTATATTAAGAATGCTTGAATCAATTGATGTTGAAAAAGAAATTAAAAATAAAGTAAAACTTTATAGAGAATTGAAATCAGAGGAACAAAAAAGAAAAACAATAGCTCTGATTAAATTGCTGATCAATTTACATATTTCTGGGGTAAAGCCAGAGAATATGGTTATTAGAAAATTGCCAGTAATACCACCAGATCTTAGACCAGTAGTACAACTTGAATGAGGAAGATTTGCGTCTTCAGATGTAAACCTTTTCTATAGGCGTGTACTTATGAGAAACATTAGACTAAAAAAGATGATTCAAGTAGGAATGCCTGATGTAGTAAAGAAAAATGAAATCAGATTATTACAAGAGTCAGTAAATAATCTTCTTGTGTGAGAAAAAAATGGTTCTGCAGGAGCTGGAGCTGGTATAAAGGTTTTCAAATCATTATCAGATATGCTTTCTGGAAAGGAAGGTATATTTAGAAAAAATCTTCTTGGAAAGAGAGTAGATTATTCGTGAAGATCTATTATTACCGTATGACCTACATTAAAACTTAATGAATGTGGTTTGCCAATATATATAGCTGTAAAAATGTTTACGCCTTTTATTATTGGAAAATTAATTGAAAAGAAAATAGCATATACGCCCAAACAAGCAGAAAAAATGATTAAAGAAGAATCGCCAATTGCTTTGACATTTTTGGAAGAAGTAATTAAAGATAAATACGTTCTTCTTAACCGTGCGCCAACTCTTCATAGACTTTCTATTGAAGCTTTCAAAATTAAATTAATGCCAGGTAAAACAATAAGAATTCACCCTCTTGTGTGTCCAGCCTTTAATGCCGATTTTGATGGTGATCAAATGGCTGTTCATCTTCCTATTTCAGATGAAGCTCAAAAAGAAGCTAGAGAATTGATTGCTGCAGATAAAAATATTCTTAAACCTTGATCTTGAGACCCAACAATAACTCATTCTCAAGATATGGTACTTGGAATATATTATCTTACGGATTTTTATGATACAAGATACTCAGAAAATACAACAGAATCAGAATGGAAGGAAAACAATCCTGTTCGCTGAATATTCTCTAGTATAAAAAAAGTACTTGAAATGTTTTATAATTGAGATTTAGTAATAAAAGATAAAATAATTCTGGTATACAATTGAGAACCAATACAAACTACAGTTGGAAGAGTTATATTCAACAATGTTCTTCCTGAAAAAATCAGATTTATAAATGAGAAACAAAAGTCAAAAGATTTGAAAAAAATTCTTAGTAAGATTTTTGATGAATATGATATGCAAACAACAGTTCAGGTTGCTGATGATATCAAAGATTTGTGATTTAAGTATTCAACTATAGCAGCGACATCTATTAATATTCTTGATATGGTTGTTCCAAAAGGTAAAGATGATGAGTTGAAGAAATGAGATGAATTATCAAATGAAGTATATAAATATTATTATAAATGATTCTTTTCTGAAGAAGAGAAACATAGAAATATTGTTAGAATTCGAACGGAAGTAAAATCTAATATAGAAAAAAGTTTGAAAGATATTACAAGACCATGACAAGATTTGTATACAATGATTGATTCATGAGCAAGATGATCTCAAACACATATGACGCAAATTTCAGGTATGAAGTGACTTGTAGTTAATCCGCAATGAGAAGTAATCGAACTTCCTATTAAAAATTCTTATGTAGAATGACTTAGACCAATTGAATATTTTATATCTGCCCATGCAGGTAGAAAAGGTAAAGCTGATACTGCGTTGAGAACTGCTGATTCGTGATATCTTACAAGAAAACTTTGTGATTCTGCTCAAGAAGTGATTGTCAGAGAAAAAGATTGTTGAACAGAAAAATCATTGATTTTTTCTAAATCAGAATATGATGCAATTGGTGAAGATTTTTACCGTGCGTTATATGGTAGGGTAGTTGCTGAGGAGGTTCAAGACGATAAATGAAATATTATTTTTTCTGAAGGTGAATTGTTAACAAAAGATCGTATAACTCTGATTGAGACATTATGAATATCTGATATTAAATTAAGAACACCATTGGTTTGTAATACTATTAGTTGAGTTTGTCAAAATTGTTATGGAATGGATCTTTCAACAAGAAGATTTGTTGATATTTGAGTTCCTGTAGGTATTATAGCAGCACAATCAATGTGAGAACCAACAACTCAGTTAACAATGAAACAGTTTCATTCATGATGAGTAATTACAGGAGCATGAGATGTTGCTGATGGAGTAGATAGAATTAAACAATTATTTGAGGTAAGATCACCAAACTTACCTGCTGTTGTAGCTCCATTTGATGGTACAATTTCATTTTATGAACATAATAAACTGAAATATATTAGAGTTCTTTCTGATTATCAAAAGAAAACATATATTGTAAAAACAGATTATGAAGTTGTTGTTAAAAAAGGTATGGAATTGGCAAAATGAGAAGTTTACGCTGTTAAGTGAAAAAGTAAGTTAAAAATTCAAGAAGATTGAAAAGTACTTGAAATAAAAAAAGGTTATATTGTGTTGGGTGTTCAAGAATCATTTAGTAAAGCCCTTCATTGATTATCACCAAAAGTTAAAGAATGAGAAGAAGTATATAAAGGTAATTTGCTTACTCTTTGAGCTTTGGATATTAGAGAATATAAAGATATTGTTTGAGATTTGTTGGCTCAAAAATACATTATTAGAGAAACAAAAAAAGTTTATGCATCTCAATGACAAGATATCAATGATAAACACGTAGAAGTTATTGTAAAACAATTATTCTCTAAAGTGTTTATTGAAGATTCTGGAGATAGTAGCTTGATACCTTGAACACATGTTAAATACGAAGAATTTATACGTATAAATAAAGATTTAGAGCTTCAAGGGAAAACTCAAGCTAAATGAAGAAGGTTGGCTTTATGACTAACAAATATAGCAAAAGAAACTGATTCATGGCTGGCTTCAGCATCATTCCAAGAAACAATTAGAGTAATGGTATGAGCATCTTTGAGATGAGCTATTGACACTCTTTCAGACCTAAAATCAAATGTAATTATTGGTAGATTGTTACCAGTAGGTGATGTTTATAGAAAATCTCAATGATTAGAAGAATAAAATCTCTTGAAATAATTGTCTAAATAAGTAAAAGTAAAAACTGTCAAATTTTTATTCGTTTTTTGAACATTATGGCACACAAAAAAGCCGGTTGATCGTCAGATAACCTAAAAGACTCAAATCCAAAATATAGGGGAGTCAAAATATTTTGAGGACAAGCTGTTGCGGCAGGTAATATCATTATTAGACAAAAATGATCTAAATATGAATGTGGAAAAAATACTTACACAGGAAAGGATTTTTCTATTCATGCAGCCGTTGATGGAACTGTTTCTTTTTCCAAGAAAAATTTTGAAAGATTTGATTGAAGAAGATATCTCAAAACTGTTGTTAGTGTAGATTAATTTTTTAGAAATCATAGAAATATAGAACCAAAGATAAATAGAGCTAAAAAATATAGACTATTTAACTATTCTTCTATTTAACTATTCTTCTATTTATTCGACTATTTATCTAATTATATATATAAAATGACTATCGGTCCAAAGAAAAAAATATCAAAATCAGTTAGTCGCACGAGACATGCTACTTGGGAAACTATTAATTTAAAAAGAATGACAAAAACATATCAGGTAGGAAAATGTGCAAATTGTTGAGCAAAAAAATTGTCTCATAGAGTTTGTCCTGTTTGTTGATATTATAAAGGTAAACAAGTTATTACAATAAAAGCAAAAGGTGGAGAAAAAATTGTTGATGCATAGTAAATAAGAATTTAGTTTCTTTGGGTTTTTGTTTTTTCAAAAACCCCAAAACAAACTATCAACAATAGTTCTAAAGCTTTATGTTTCTAAAAACTGTATGAATATAAGAACAAGAATAAATGCAAGGAAAGTAGCGCTGTCATATATTTATCAGCACTGCTTTTTTTGAAATTTGCTAAATCAAAAATCAGCTATCGATGAATCTTTATTTATCGATAATATTTTTCAGACACAAAAAGAAAAATTTACAAAGGAGAAAGAGTCTTTGTTGAAAGAAATAGAAAAATATCATACAACTGATTTTGTGGATCATGTAGAGGGTTTTGTAGAAAATTTTTTCGATGAATGGACTAAAAATGATATAGATTTTGATTATTTACTCAAAGTGGTACCTATGGTATTTAAGTTGGAATCAGAACTAAAAGAACAAGTGAATACTTATACTCAAACATTTACTTATGACGATATGGATATTATGGATAGAGCACTTTTCCTTTTATGATATGCAGAATGGAAAGCTTTAAAAACACCCAAAGAAATTATAATAAACGAACTTATAGAGATTGCAAAAAGGTATTCAGATGAGTGATCTCCGAAACTTTTAAATGGAATTATGCACAAAATAATATCAAATTAAACTTACTTCAGGGTAAGTTTTTTTTGTTTGTATTCTTATCATTTTTTTGTATACTGAACCAGCATATTTATAAAAATAAATAACTTATGATTGTTGGTAATCAAGAAGCAAAAAAACGTTTACAAAAATACCTTGAGCAGCACGCTGCAGTAGATTCTGGGCAAGCAAGCTTTTTTCTCTTATATGGCCCTGCCAATATTGGCAAATCTGCTCACGCACTCGAGCTTGCCCAGTCTTATCTTTGATCTTTTGTTCAAGGATGACTTTTGCATATTAAAGATATGTCTCCTATAATTGGCAAAAAACATTCTATAAAAGTCGAGGAAAAAAAAACAACAGAAGAATATGATACTTTGTATCAAGATCATAAATATCAAGATTTATGAGTTAGGGAAATAAACAATTGGCTACAGCAGTCATCTTTTGGTTGATCAAAAATTCTTCTCATAGAAAATATAGAAAGAATGACGCCAGAAGCTACTAATGCTTTCCTCAAAGCTTGTGAAGAACCACTTCCAAATAGGGTTATCATAGCAACAACATCAAATAAATCAAAAATTTTGGAAACAATTATTTCTAGGGCTATATCAATTTCTTTTTCTCCATTATCTGATCAAGAAATGCAACAATATATAGAAGAAAAGGGTATTATATTGGATTCTTCAGATGTTAAAGATTTGCTTATTAAAATAGCTATGTGAAAACCATGAACATTGGAAAACTTTGTAAATCAGTTGTTAAGAAATGATGGTCGACAAAATGATATTCAAATGTTGATAAAAATTTTACCACAAAAGTGAAAAATTGTAGAAAAATATACTATTCTTGAAAAGTTCAAAGAACAATGAATTTTGGAGCAGTTTTTGGATGGTTGGATTGCTTATTGTGCAGATCATCATATAGAACACGCAAATAATCGATTAAAGGTAAAAAAACTTTTTCAATGAAATCTCAAAAAAGAAAATGTAATATTGTATGGATTATTATGATAGCGGTCAGTCATTGCGAATGAATATGAAGCAAACCATGACGAATATATAGATTATCTGATATTCCAATCTGGATTACCACGCTTAGCTCGTAATGACATGGATTGTTTAGTTTATAGAAAGAATTATTTATAAAATAACCTTAAGTTACTATTATGAAAAAAATATTATTCTGATTGTTGTTATTTACATGTATCACTCCTGCATTTGCAAGTGAGTGGAATTTGCCAGGTATCAAAATTATTTCTCGTTCTGAACGATGAGCAGATGAATCTATTAGATATATGAATATGTCCTATTCAGAGCGCAGAGATTGGTTAAATTCCAAATCAGAAGAAGAAATGAGGCGTTTAGAAGAAATAAACCCAGAAGAATTTTTTGAAAAACAAAAAGAAAGTTGGCAAGCGGAATATGAGAGATTGATGAGAAATGACTATCTTCAGACAAATTATTCTAATGAACAAAAGGTTGATAAGGTTGTCTATCAAAATGGTTTAAATTATCTTAAACGACCACAAAGTTATCATTATGAAAAAAATAAAATTATAGTCCATCATACAGCTAGTGATTCATCATCTTTTACAGGAAAAGAAAGTGTGATGAAATACATAAAAGATGTATATATTTATCATGCAAAAAGAAATTGACGAGGAGATATTTGATATAATTTTCTTATAGATCCTTATGGTAATATTTACGAATGAAGAGCTGGTGGGGATAGTGTTGTCTGAGCACACGCACTTTGGAATAATACGCCAAGTTTGGGAATATCGTTGATGTGAAACTTTGATATCCAAAAACCAACAAATGAACAGGTAAGAAGTCTGGTTGCTCTTATTTCTGTCTTAAGTAAAAAGTATAATATAGATCCAATAGCAACAGCAGAGTATCACAAAACGCTTTCTGAGCCACCATATATGAAATCAAGTCAGGCTGGTACTATTGCTGGTCATAGAGATGCTGGTGTTACTTCATGTCCAGGGAAGAACCTTTATTCACTTTTGCCCCAAATCAAGACAATGGTTGTACAAACATTGGCAAAATGAGTTTTGGTAAGTTCTTCTGATATTATGAAAAGTGTTCCAACTGCTAAAACTATACAAAGAGCGTCATCAAACACAAAACGTTGACTAAATCTTCTCAAAGATTGGAAGCCAGCTTACGATAAAATTTCCGATGCTTTTCAAAAAGAATATATCAAGAAAAAGTGAACAAGAAAGGCAACAACATTTACAAACAAAATTTCTGCAAAAATAACGTTAGATGAAATAAGAAAATATATAAATTCTGATATTTCTGTGCTTTTATATGAATTGTCTATGGATTTTGTAAACTGGGATATTTCTTGCTCATCTATATGTTCTTTTGTTACTCCTTGATGAGTTTATCAATGAAGTTCAGCCAATATAGAAATTGCTGAGTGAGGTCTACTTTTGCAATTAGATGGCAGAAGATACCTAGAATCAAGTATAAAGATCCAAGCAAAATCAAATGAAACAATAGAAGTGAAAAATTATTCAAGAGTTTCCTATTTGAAAATACCATGGAATACTTTTTATGGTAGCATTACTTTTTGAAGAGGGCAAATAAAGAACCTTAAAAATTGAAAATTTGAAAACAGATATATAGTTGTTAATACGCTTCCATTTCATCAATATCTCAAATGAATAGTTGAGACAAATGATTCAGAAGATAAAGAAAAAATTAAAGCTATGAATTTAATTTCCAAAATGTATGCTTTGTTTTATATGGATCCAAGAAATAATCATCCATCAGTTCCTGTTTGAGCCTCTTATATGGCGATAGATAGCCCTGATATGTTTCAAAAATATGTTTGAGCATGACTTGAAAAAACTTTAAAAACAGTTCCACAACTTGTAGACGCTCAAAAAAACGAAATAATATTATATGATAATTATGTTCCTATATTGCCATATTTCAATTGTTCTGCTGGTTTTACACGATCAGCAAAAGATAAACGATGATGGTCAGATACACCATATCTTGTATCTAGAGTTGATATAGAAAAATGTAGTGATTTTAATGGTCATGGAGTGGGTCTTAGTGGTAGATGAGCACAGTTTTTTGCTCAGAATTGACGAACATACAAAGAAATTTTAAATTATTATTATCCTGGAATTCAAATTTTAAATTTATAATTACAATGAGACGTTGCCAATGTAGCGTCTTTTTTCACATAGATGTTGGGTACGCTTCGCTTTAGACAGGATTATTAGTTTAGAAAATATTAGGTTCCTAATCTATCTAACCCCTCTAATCTATCTAACCCTTCTAATCTATCTTCTTTACAATCTTTATAAAAAAAATGAAATCAATTCTGAATAAATTATTTACTGGCAATAAAATAGATGCTTATGAATATATTATACAGCAATATAACCGTAAATCACGAGCTATTGTAAATTACCTTTATTTTGCAAATATTACAGGTAAACATCTTTTTGACGAGTTTAAAACCAATATAGATAAAAACATATTTCAAGAAGCTTTAAAGGATGATTATAAAATTCTTTGATCTTCTGTTATTGGTCCCGCATACAAAAGGTCTTTACTGGAGTCAGATATTTTATTACCAGATGGTATTGCTTTACAATTGTTTTATCGATTAGCAGCAAAACGTAAAAAAATTAAGACAAAAAAAGAGCGATTAGATAATTTAAATTGAACAGATTTTGGTTTGTTTTTTATTGATCGATTGCAGTCAGAAAAATGAAAAGAAAATGTTGAAATATATTTGTATGGTACTTATCCTGGAATATTAGAAAAAACAAAAACATTTTTACAGGATCGTGGCTTTGATGTTGCTTATTATCAGGATGGTTTCACCAATTTTGATTGGGATCATGTATCTGAAATTCGTAAAAAAAATAAAAAACAGTACGCAATTTTGTTGGTGGCTCGTACTACTCCAGAATATCCAATACAAGAGCTTTGGTCTTGGAGTAATCAAGATAAAATAACAAAAAATAAATTACTAGTTTTTAATCAATGAGGTACTTTCGATTTTTGGGCTTGAGTACAAAAAAGAGCTCCAAAAATGCGAAGAACCTATAAAATAGAGTGGTTGCGGAGACTTATAACAGACCCCAAAAGAAACTATAAAAAAGTGATAGATACAATAATGATTATAAAGTATATTTTTTCGCATTTACTATTGAAAAAGAAATAGTTTTTTATACAACAACAATAAGATTTTTTCTTGTCAATTTTTTGGTTGTATTTAGCAATAAAATTTTCTTACATATGCACATTCTAGAAGAGAAAAAGTTATACCAAAGTGAAGAGAGATATATCAACATACAACAACAGTTGCGTGATAATATACAATTTTCTTTGGTTGTTGAGATTCAATCAGAAAAATTTGTTGAATATCAAAAAGATTTAATACAAGAATTTGTTGCAGATTTTGTAGAAACTATACAAAATGCTGAAGATATTTATGATAATGATTCTGTTAGAGTAAAATGCGAAAACGCTCTTCAAGAATTAAATACAAAACTAAAAACATTTGCTGATAAGGTTCGTGATATAGAATTTTTTCCTATAAAATGATATATGCAAATTGTATTAGGAACAATGCTCATTTCTTCTATGATAGGAAATACAACGGTTATGATTTTGAGAGATCGCAAGATTTATTATACACTCACAAACTCCACAAAAATTAAAGGTAAAATAGATTTGTTTTCTGAATTTATTGAATGAGATTTAGAAAGTGGGGATGAGGTGTTGTATGTATGAACAAAAATAGCTGATATTATAGATTCTTATGATGTAAAAGATATAGAGCAAATACTTCAATCAGAAGAGTGATCTGTTATAGATTTTTTGGATGAGGTTTTAACTTCTAGAGTAGAGAAAGAAAATTTATGATTCCTTATGGGTTATACAATACAGGGTTTGATGAAAAAATCCAATAAAATTGGTAAAGTTTCCCTTGGTTCTTTTACATCAAAGTTATGATTTTTTCAAGAATGGAAACAAAGATTTTTCAAAAATAAATATCAAGTTACTGTTGGTCTGTTGAGTTTGTTTGTTGCTTTTATGGTTTATAGTTTAATTAATCAGCTTCTCCAAAAACCTGAATGAGAAGTTTATATAAATCCTCAATGAGTTACAGTGGATCTTACTATAGATGATATCAAAAAAGATATTGTTCTGTTTAAATCTATGGATCCAACATGAGATGAAAAAGCAATGAAATATCAAGAAATAGTAAATAAAATAGAGATTTTAGAAAGAAGAGGAAGATGGGTTGAAGATTTACAACAATTACAAAAAATTCTAAAAGCTGATTATTACAAATGATTTAATATTATATCAGTAAATAATTTATCTCAATTTGATGATCCTGTTTTATGAAGAAAAACAATGCTTATAACATTTAATACAAGTGAAAAATCAAGACTTTGAGATCTAATTAAGATAGAACATTCAAGAGATGTTTTGGTTGCTTGATCAAAAGCTTCTTTGTTGGGTGTTGTAAATGAAAATAGTAGATGATCATTGGTTGGTTATAATATAGATGATGCTGTAGAAAATTGTAGTTTAAATCTATTGAAAAATGGCTTTTATTGTTATACAGTAAACGGAAAAATATATGTAGTTACAAGGTCATGAATAGAATCAGTAACAACAGCAGATCCTGATTGATTTCCAACTGTTATTGGTTGAATTTGAACTTATGGTAAATCAAATATGTACGTATTTTCAAAAAACGTTACAAATCTTTCGGATAGTACATTGGTTATTAGATACCGTAATACTTTAGGTTCTCAATCAATTTATCAACAAGGACAAAAATATATGATAGCGCCAGATTTGGCTACATGATTAAATTTTGGTTCGGGTTTCTCAACTTTTACTATTGATGTAAATTTCTTGGCTTGGTCCCAAGGTAAGCTATATCAATTTCGAAGAAGTCCAGCAACATCATTTAATCTAACATATCGTGAAATCAAACTTTTGTGATGAGATACTAGAACTATGAAATTTTCTGACGATGTTAAAATAGTTACTCCGTCAAATTCTAGGTATGTTTACTTGTTTGATAAGGTTAATCAAACATTTATGGTTTATGAATCTCGTCCACTCAAAACAAATGATCTGTATTGAACAAGTTATAATTTAAATTACTTATTTAGTTTTGCTTTTGATTTGTGAGCAAATAAGATTGTAGATGTAACTATCCCAGATGAATTAGGTAATAGACCAGAGCTTTATGTTCTTACTCAAGAGTGAATAAATAAAATTCAGCTTCATGAGTTTATAGATAGTATAAAAAATAATAATGCATTAAAACAAGTTAATTAATAAAAATATAGAATCCAAATCCCTTGCTTAGTCTTGGGATTTTTTTAATTTTGCTTGTAAACTAATTGAAAATTGATATACAAAATTAAATGAAATTATAAATTCAGATTTTTTATATTGTTTGAATTGCTATTTATGAAAACAGTATCTTCACAAGAACTTAGAAATTTACGAAACAAATTTCGAGAATCCAAACAACACAAATACTTATCAGAAGTTTCACTTATTGCAGACAAAGAAAGTACAGCTATGTTTAATGTAGCTGGCATGCAACAATTGATTCCTTATCTTATGGGAAAACCTCATGATCTTGGTAAAAGAGTGCACAATATTCAAAGATGTATCAGGACCGTTGATATAGATGAAGTAGGGGATTCTTCTCATCTAACATTTTTTGAAATGATGGGAAATCGATCACTTGGAGATTATTTCAAAAAAGAAGCCGTGGAACGAAGTTGGGAGTTTCTTACGAGCCCAGATTATCTAGCAATAGATCCCAAAAAGCTTGCAGTAACTGTTTTCCAAGGAGATGAAAACGCTCCAAAAGACGAGGAGACTGCTATGTATTGGAAGAATATAGGTATGACCAAAGATAGAATTTCTTATTTACCAGCAAAACATAATCGATGGAGCCCAGGACCAGTTTGACCATGTGGCCCAGATACAGAAATATTTTATCGAGTAGGTGCGGGAGATTTGCCACCTGCAGGTAGTAATGTAGAAAACGATGAAGACAATTGGATGGAAATTTGGAACAATGTGTTTATGGAATTTTATCGTGACGAATCTGGAACGCTTACCAAATTGAAACAACAAAATGTAGATACCGGGATGGGATTTGAAAGAATGTGTAAGGTTTTGCAAGATAAGGATACAGTTTATGAATCAGATTTATTTTTGCCGATTATTCAATCTATAGAAAAATATACAAATCTTGGTTATAAAAATAATCAAAGAAGAATGAGAATCGTCGCAGATCATCTCAGAACTGCGATTGTACTTATCAATGATGGATGTATTCCTTCAAATGTAGGAGCGGGATATGTGCTCAGAATGATTATTAGAAGAATGTATTACAATCTGATTTTGTTGAACGATTCGGTTAGTGATGGTTATGAATCATTATTCAACGAAGCAATTGCTTTCTTTGGTAAACAACGTAAATTAACTAATCCAACTGCTATTTTACAAGCTATCAAAGATGAACTAGCTCAATTCAAAAAAACCATAGCAAACGGTTCCAAATTATTACAGCAAATGATAGATAAAAACCCAGCTCAACTAGCAGGTAAAGACATATTTATGCTCTACGATACCTATGGATTCCCTGTTGAACTTACCAGAGAAATTGCCAGCGAAAAAGGGATCAAACTTGACGAAACCGGCTTCCAGAAATCACTCGAAGAAGCCCGCGAAAAATCTCGTCAATGAACCAAAGAAATGTTCAAAAAAGGAATCGACCGATCCAAATATCTAGACGGAGTACAACCAACCAAATTTATCGGTTATGATCAGACAATTTCAGAGTCTCAGAAGCTTATCAAAGATTTTGAGGTAGACGGACAAAGGGTATTAATCTTTGATCAAACACCATTTTACGCAGAATCCTGAGGTCAAACCTGAGACAAAGGGAAAATTGTTTTGGATGATGGAACTGAAGTAGAAGTAATAGATGTTAAGAAATATGAATGAGTGTTTTTACATTTGGTAAAATAGTTTTTATTTGTTATTTATATATTATGAAAAAAATTATTTGATTATTTGTTTTGTTGTTTTGATTTTTTTTCTTGGCTGGTTGTAACACAACAAATACCGTTGAAGAAGGAAATTCAAATATTACAAATGAGGAAGAGATTGTAAAAGTTATGGAAAAATGAGGAGAAATTACTTGTACTATGGAAATGGATGAGGATTGAGTAAAGGCTTCAGGTGTTTTGTATATTGACTGAGACAAGGTTTATACAGAATCAAAAATGAATATGATGTGAAAAGATATTGAAGCAAAAAGTCTTATGGTATGAGGTTATAGTTATACATGGACAAGTGGTGATAAAAGTTGAACAAAATTTAAATTAGAAGATGAAGAAGATGAATCAGAATTTGATTTTATACAAGAAGAATGAATATATGAAGAGGATTGAGTTTCTTATGACTGTAAAAAATGAATTCCATCCAATATAAATTTTAAGGTTCCATCTGATATTGATTTCAAAGAATTTAATGAATCTGATTTTGATTTACCGTTTTAATTATTTCTTTTTTTATAAAAAACTCTGAGATTTATTTCAGAGTTTTTTTTATTATAATGACAAGAAAATATTTTTTTATTCACCCGTTTTTTCCATGAGGATTCTCTTTGAGAATCCTCATCTTTTTTTAATTTTTTAAATCTGATTTTTTCTATTGGAGGTTTTTCCATCTTATTTTATTGTTTCTGGTATTTTATCTCTAACAAGTTTGTTGTAATGCATGGTAAAAGAAAAATAAGATAAAGAATTAGTTTATACTAAATTTTTTTCAATCTGGTGTTTCACAATATGGTTTACAGTCAATACAATCGGGATATAGTATTTCATATCATGCTTCTTTACAGCTTTCGAAATTATGAACAGATTTTTCTGTATTTTGTTTGATAGAAGGTTTTTCAATAGGTTCTTTATGTTTCTCGATAATTTCTAATTTTTCTACAATAACCATATCATTTATGATTTTTCAAGAAACAAAAACGCGGTCTCATATATTTATGCTAGGATTTACTTCAAATAGTAAATTTTGCGTTGTTGCTGGAGATCAAGGAGTATCATAAATCAATGTTCGGTTGTTATTTTGTTTAACTATGTTTCCTGTTTGTGAAAAAACATTATTCAAAGAATTGTTCTGGTTTTGGTCATTGTTATTATTTTCTTTTTGTGTGTTATTGCATCAGATTAAAATTGTTGTAAAAACAAGTGTTAAAAAGATAATTGTTGTTTTTTTCATAATGATTAATAAAAAATAAAATGTTTCTCTTGTCTTTAATGATATTTTTTTATTTTCTAAAAACAATAAAAAACTCTTGCAATTATTTTTCTATTTTATATATATGGGAATATTCCCATATTTACTTTGTAAAAAAAATAATGGAAAAGGGGAGAAAGAAGAAAATCAGGTGTATAGAATTTTCTCCAGATGTTTGTATTTTTCAACCGTTATGATGTTCGTCGAATATGCAAGATAAAGAGATTATCTTAAGGAAGGATGAGATAGAAGCTCTTAGACTCAAAAATATTGAGTGATTTGATATTGTTTCTGGTGGTGAAAAAATGGAAATATCCAAATCTACTTTTGCTAGAATTTATGAAAGCTGTGTAACCAAAATTGCCGATGCGATCATAAATGGAAAGAGAATTGTATTGGAAAAATAGGCTGTCAAAAAAGTCAGAATTTTATGTTGTTATATAAAAATATGTTAGTTGCCTTAGCTATTGTTTTAGGATTGATAATCAATTATTTTACTTGAGGGCTACTTTTTTCTAGTATACTTTGTGTTTTTGCAGGTATATTTATGATTATGCCATCATTGTTGGATTTTGAAACAAAAGATTTTCTAAAAATAAGGAAACATCAAAAATTATTGCGAATAAATCTCTTTGCAAATGTTTTGATAACTCCATTAATTGCTTGGGGAGTGGGGAGTTTGTTTTTTCAAGATATCTGATTAACGATAACATTGATAATGTTGTCATTGCTTTCTTGATGAGGATTAGTCTTTGCGTGGATCAAAAAGACAAATGGCAATAATTCTTTGTGATTTCAATTTTTTATGCTTAATTTGCTTGTATTTACAGTAATATTTTTTATTGCTACTCCTTTTGTTCAGCAAATAGGAATGTTGCAGTCGGTAGCATTGACTTGTGATCTTTCTGGACCAGTTAGTTGTGGTATTTGATGAAATATTTCTCCTATAAGTGCTATTGTCGTGTTGGTTATTTTTCCATTTTTGCTTAGTAGGATTGTTCTTTGGAACCAGAAAATTACAGCATTGGCAAAAAAATATAGCAAATATTTATCACAAATAGGCACTTTCGTAATTATTGGATATATCTTTTCATTGCAGCAAATTCATGCTATATTTGAAATAGATATCCTTTTGGTCACAAAAATATTTGTTGCAACTTTGATATTCTATCTTTTGATATTTATATATAATCTGATTATTTATCATCGTTTCCTTCCCAAAACGCCAGAATCGAAATCATTATTTTGGATGACAACAAGTAGATTTATAACATTGGGGTTGGTATTGAGCTTTATTTATACTCAATATTTTGGAACTACTATTATGCTTATATTTGTAAGTGCATATTTTATTCAAATATTATTGTCTCAATTAGTATCACGTTATCTTAAATAAATTTTAACTTTTAAAAAGAAATCATGAAATACTTAGTAGGAGCAAACTTTAAAATGTACAAAAGTCAAAAAGATCTCAAAGAATACTTTGATCAGTTTGTAAATAATTATGCATGTTTTGTAAATATAGACTTGATGATTGCGCCGATGACAGTGTGTCTTGGTACGGCTTCAGAAATGACCAAAGATAGTTGCGTGCATCTTGGTGGTCAAAATATGCATTATGAAGAACAGGGAGCATTTACGGGAGAAACTTCACCTTTGGTTCTCAAAGAACTTTGAGCAGAATATGTGATCATCGGACACTCGGAAAGAAGGCAATATTTTGGCGAGACAAATGAGATGATAAATAAAAAACTTAAATCATCATTGGTTCATGGCATTAGACCAATTCTTTGTATTTGAGAAAACCTTGAGCAAAAAGAACTTGGTATTAGCAAAGAAACACTAAAAATACAACTTCGTGAAGCCCTGCAGTGAATTGACGCTATTGATCAAATTGATATTGCCTACGAACCTGTGCGAGCAATCGGAACCGGGAAAAGTGCGACTCCAGAAGAGGTCCAAGATATTCACGAATACATTAGATCAATTCTTGGAAACGAAAAAAGCAGAATTATCTATGGAGGTAGTGTAAATGATACCAACGCAGATAGTTTAATCTCACAACCTGCAATCAATGGCTTTCTTATCGGTTCAGCTAGCCTCGATCCACAAAAGATGCTCAAGATCTTGGACGTGGTATCTAAGAAAAATAAATAGTTTTATTGGAGCAACAAAAAGAACAAATAAAAGAAGATAATATCAACAAATCAACATTATCTGTAGTCAAAGCAGGAATCTAATTATTAAAAGAATGTAAAAAGAACAAAGAGATTGCTTTGATGTTAGATGAATTTTGTTTGTTCTTTGTTGCGAAAAATTCATAATATATCCGGCAGCAAGAAGTAACATAAAGAAAATTTTAATTATTAATCATATTATCATGATAACTTCAACAAACCCATACACACAAGAAACTACAAAAACTTATCAACAAATGACTTGGGACCAGGTAGAATCCAAAATAATCCTTGCCCACGAATCATTTCAATCACGAAAAAAAACATCTTTCACAGAAAGAAAACAATTGATGAATAATCTTGCGAAAATCATGCAAGAACAATTTGAAGATCTAGCAAAACTAGATACGCAAGAAATGGGGATGCTCTACAAAGATGCAAAAGGAGATGTAACAAAATCAGCTTCCAATATTGCTTATTTTGCAGAAAATGCAGAAAAAATTCTCGCTCCAAAGCCTTTTGATCAAGATGGTCTTACATGAGAAATTGTTTACCAACCAAAAGGAGTGATTTTTTCTGTGATGCCATGGAATTATCCATTCAATCAAGTTTTGAGAAGTGCGATACCAAATATTATGGCAGGAAACGTAGTATTGATGAAACATGCTTCCAATGTCCCTCAAATTGCCGAAAAATTAGAACAACTTTTTGATCAAGCAGGCTTTCCAAAATGAATCTATACAAATCTTTTCTTACCACATGATTTTACTGAAAAAATTATCGCTCATCCATCGGTGATAGGTGCAAATGTTACTGGTTCTGACGCGGTAGGTAGACAGATTGGAACGCTTGCAGGAAAATACCTCAAACCATCAATTCTCGAACTTGGTGGAAACGATCCATTTATCGTTTTGGAGACAACAGATTTGGATACTATTATCAAACAAGCAATTAAAGGCAGATTTTCAAACTACGGTCAGAAATGTAATTCATCGAAAAGATTTATTGTCATCGAATCGATGTACGATCAATTTTGCGAGAAATTCACTGCAGCCGTTAACGAGTTGAAAGTTGGTGACCCGATGAACGAGGCAACAGATATCGGACCGTTGGCAAAAGCTTCCGCTGTCAAAGATATCGATGCACAAGTAAAACAAAGTATCGATCAATGAGCCATTCTTTTGACAGGCGGACAACCATGATCAGCCTTCGGACCAAATTTCTACCTCCCAACGGTCCTCAAAGACGTAGTCCCAGGTATGAAAGTTTTTGACGAAGAAGTTTTCGGTCCTGTTGCACCGATCATCAAAGCCAAAGACTTGGATGATGTTGTGAGATTAGCAAACCAAAGCGTTTATGGACTTTGATGCTCAATATTTGGAGATAATAAAGAAAACAAAGAATATATTGCTCAAAATGTAGAAGTAAGTAATGCATTTATCGATAAAGTAGTTACCAGCTACGCATTTTTGCCATACGGAGGAATTAAAAATACCGGATATGGAAAAGAATTATCCGAACATGGGTTGAAAGCATTTATGAATGAAAAGGTGATAGTAAAATAAAAACCGTTTGACATTAACTAGAAAATAAATATAAAAAATAAAATAAAAAAACCAAAAACCATGAAAACTAATTGTATTATACCTTGGGATCCAGAAAATCAGATTTATAAGACAACATGCACTATAGAGAAACCTATAGTAAAGAATCTTATAGAACAGAAATTTCTGGTTCATGCTAGAGACTTTGAGGAGCTTAAATCTTTGTTTGTGGCTGATATTTTTGTAAAACCATGTGATATCCAGCTATTAAAAGTAAAAGTGAAGGTTATTACAAAACAGCCTATTCCTTTTAAGTGGATGTATAATAGAGCCTCTTATGAAGCAAACAAATCTCTTATGCCAGAAGATATCTTGTCTAGGGATTTCAATAGAAATATTGAGTTTGTTTTGAGACTAGGCCCTGAGTTCTTCTCTTTAGAGAAGAAGAAAAAAATTTTAATAACTATTTAAATCCCCTGATTTTTGGGGATTTTTTTATAACGTCCGCTGCTGATCCGACTGTAGTTTGTATGTAGGATAGCAGCTGTTGTGTAACCGAGCCGATGGCGAGGCAAGGAGCGAAGCGACGAAGCGTACGAGTGTAGTTGTATTTGTTGTATATATTTTTATTTTGTTATTTTCTGGGATTACGGCTGGGGTATTTTTAAATTTTATTAATCATTTCAATTGTCTTTCTTGATATCTTTGTTTTTATGAAAACTCTTTCATTAATAATCTCAATCTTGTAATCAAATGTTAGATTATCTATATCTTGTATATTATTTTCTTTTCATAATTTCTCTACTAAATTGATTAGATTTCATATTGATGTATCGTTAGTTTTTTCTCATAATTTACTCAAATCCAATCGTTGTTTTAGAATAATTTCATTATTGTCTATTGATAATGATTTTAGGCCTAAAGTATTGAAATGGATCATTGTGTTTTGATCTAATTTTTTTATTAGATTTTTGAAATCTAATCGTGTTCATTTTTTCATGATTTGTAAGTTTAGAAAGTAAAATCTTTCTTATTGATTTTAAATAACTTTTCTATACTTGCAAATAGACTTTGTTTGGAAATTTTGTTTGGAAGATTTGTATAGTAAAAACACTAAATCAATAATCAATAAAATTATTCTTTAAGTATTTCTTTTATTTGATCGTAGGTTTTGTTTTTTCCAAAATCTTTTTCATTGTAAAGTAGTCATCATAAGTTTTCTTGTTCTATTACATATGCAGTGTCAGAAAATATATCGGATATGCTTCTAGATACAATTGTTCAATCTTTTATAGCTATTGTTTCATAAATACAAGAATTTTTATAGGGACTATAAAAAACAGATATTGATGCTGTTGGGTGCTTTTGTTGTAAAGAATTTGAATATTTATTACACTCTTGTCTTTTGTTAAATAAATTGTCGTTAAACGGCTTTTGATTAATCTGTTCTTGTAATAAAGCATTCTGTTGTTTTAATAATTCTATTTCTTCTTTGTTTTTGTTGCATCCAGTAAGAACAACGCTTCCTAATAATAAAGAAATTACAATAACTTTCTTGAACATTATGTTTGATTAAAAAATAAATCAAATTTACCATACCCATTTTGCTTCTTTTTGCAAAAGAAGATTGCCCCATAAGGGCAAAAATACCCCCCTAATAGCTCCAAAGGAGCATTTAAAAATAAAAATATAAAATTTCTAAATTAAGTTGTACACGAGTATGTTACATAACGTTTGCTTCTCGTCCGAAGTGCTGACCTCCATTGAGAATTTAATTTGGAGGTATGTAGGACAGAAGCTGTTAGGAGACCGAACGTTTTTAGTGAGGCTCGCGTTTATATTCTATTTTTCCTTATTTTTTTGTAGCTATGAAAACCGTCAAAGGTCGATTTAAACAGTAAATTAAATCTTTTTGACTCACTCAAAGAATTTCCTTAGCTCAGTTCAAACATTCTTCAATAGAAGTTTTTGTCATGGCATGTAATTTATACAGAAAGCTTCAGATGTCTTCTTCTTTTTGAAAATTTCGTTTTACATCTAAATCTACAAATTTTACATTATCAAATCCTGATACAAAACATAAACTATCAAAATATTCTTTTGTAAAAAAGGCTACTTCATGGCCTGTTACACAATATTTTGCTACTTTATCATCAAAATGTTTTGCTAAATCTGATCAAGACAGAACATCTACAACTATAAGTCTTCATCAGAATTTGAGTACTTTATGAAAATTTTCAAATGCTTTTGTTTTATTGAAGCAATGATGTAAAGCTCAAAAACTTCGTATAGCATCAACTGAATTTTCTGGCAAATCTATTGCTTCAGCTCATCATTTAAGAACTGCTATATTATTTTTTCATAACTCTTGAACTGCTTGCAGTTGTTCTGATGATGGATCTGAAACATAAAGTTTTTTACATTTGTCCGCTATTTTTCATGAGAAAAATCAGCTTCCAGCTCAAACTTCTAATATAGTTTCATCTTTTTGTGGATTCAAAAACTTTTCCATTGTTTCAAAATCTTGATTTCTTGCATCAGGAAATTCTTTTAAACACTCCTTATAGAGTTCTGATCTTATTCAAGAAAATTCGATTGCTCAGGTTTTCATAGCTATGTTTATTAAAAGTTAAATAGAATATAAATGTCTCCTAACGT
>Ga0334899_1000737_pt1 | contig 37154 bp, 34 predicted proteins | sample GraSluR3_MG_FD_207219 | JGI IMG/M metagenome (GOLD analysis project Ga0334899, IMG submission 207219) | Sludge microbial communities from methane-producing bioreactor in Wageningen University, Netherlands - Granular Sludge_8_08-R3 | ecosystem: Engineered > Bioreactor > Anaerobic > Unclassified ...
TTTCAACCTTTCCGCCGGAGTAACCGGCGCCTTCATGAAAGCCTTGGAAGATGACGCTTCCTGGTCGCTGGTGTTTGACGGTAAAGTGTATCAAGAAATTGCCGCCCGCGAGTTGTGGTATATGCTCATTAAAGCGGCGCATTCCTGCGGGGACCCGGGAGTGGTTTTTGTGGACCGCTTTCAGCAGCATAACCCCGTACCGGGCCGGTTTATCAATGCTTGCAATCCTTGTGGGGAACAGCCGCTGAGTCCGGGTGAATCCTGCCTGTTGGGCAGTATCAACCTGGCCGGGCTTACTTCGGACAAAGGTACCTACGATCTGGCGGTGCTAGAAGAAACGGTGGCCACGGCCGTTCGCTTCCTGGACAACCTGATTGACGTGGCACAGTACCCGCTTCCCCTGATCGACGAAGCTACCAGGGCTACCCGTAAAATCGGTTTGGGGTTTACCGGTCTGGCGGACGCCTTAATTAAGGCCGGTCGCCCTTATGATTCGGAAGGGGGCAGAAAATACACCGGTAATGTATCCCGGCGGATACAAGAGGCGGCACATAATGCTTCCAGGGAACTGGCCCGGGAGAAAGGCTGTTTTCCCGAGTGGGAGGACAGTATCTTCGCACCCGGAGATAAACGCCGTAATGCCGCTTGTATCACCATCGCACCGACCGGGTCCGTGACTACTATGGCCGGTTGCGAGGGGTACGGGGTGGAGCCGATTTTTGCGGTTGCTTACACCAAATCCACCAACGTTGCCGGCGACTTTGAAGTGTTTTCGCCGCTGTTCCTGGAGGCTTGCAAAAAATACAATGTACCCGCCGCGGTTATGTCGGAAGTCGCTGAGCGGGGTACCTGCCGGGGTGTTGAAGCATTACCGGCGGATATCACCCGGGTTTTCAAGTGCGCCCAGGATATCAGTCCCGAAGACCATATCCTGATGCAGGCGGAAGTACAGAAATACGTGGATAATGCCGTGAGTAAAACCGTTAACCTGCCGGAAACGGCTGCTGTCGAGGATATCGATAAGTGTTACCGGATGGCTTATGACTTGAACCTCAAGGGGATCACCGTTTTTCGCGACGGGTGTAAGAAAGGTACGGTGACCGTAGGCAAGGCGAAAACTGAAGGGTCCTCCGGCAATTTGCGCCGCGGGGAAATCCTGCCGCGGCCGGTGAGCGCGCAAGGCATGACCTACCGGCTTAATACCGGCTGCGGGAAGCTTTATTTAACCATTAACTACCGGCCTGATAACGGCGAGATTCTGGAAACTTTTATCACTACCGGTTCGGACGGCGGCTGCCTGGTATACACCGAGGCCACATCGAGATTAATCAGCCTGGCGATCCGGGGCGGTTTACCCGTAGATGAAATAGTCGAGCAGTTGATGAGTACGCATGCCTGTCCTTCATATATGGCGGCGAAGGGGAAAGGGAAAGTACTGTCTCCCGGAAAGTCGTGCGCTTCGGCGATAGCCAAGAAAATAGCGGAGGTGAAAACCAACCTGGACCGCAAATATAACGGCGGCCCGGCAGCGGTAAAAGATCCGGAGGGCATTTTAAAATGCGCGGTGTGCGGGGAAAAGCTGAACATGGCCGAAGGCTGCCTGGTATGCCGCAACTGCGGCTTTTCCAAGTGCTAGACCAGCCACCCCACCAAAAACAGCAAAAACAGGGGAAAGAAAACAGAGAACCGTCCCCTGTTTTTGTTCCGCCTGGACTTAAGCAGCATCGTCGTCCCTTTGTTTCCTCTGGTTATTCTGGTTATCCCGGTTATCCCGGTTATCCGGTTCTTCTTCTTCCTCCTCTTCCTCCGGTTCATCTGTGTTTGGTCCCGGCAGTGACGGCGGTGCCGGATGGAGCGGGTCCTCCGGTCCGAACGGAGAACCCGGGTCCGCTTCTTCGTGCAGGTCGCAGATTTCAGTGGGCACGCGCAGACCGTAATCCTCAACAAAAGCAGGAACCGTATAAGGCAGTTTGATCATGGTTTTAACGATCCGGTCGGTACAATATTGGTTGGGCAGTAGGCCGCTGGCGGCGCATACCTCGACGAGGACGTGCACGTTATCTTTTTTCTGAGGAACGGTTCCCGTGGCGAACCAGTCCGTTACCAGACAATTTTCCGGGGTGGTGGGGCCGGGCAGGAGTCCGGACTTGTTGTCCACCGTCTCTTGTACCAGTCCGGATGGCCGTGAAAATCCTTTTACCGGCTTATTGCTTAAGGCATTACTCATAATTTCCCGCCAGATTTTGGCAGGGTAGGTGCCACCGAAAGCCTGGGGCATTGCCTTGGGCTGGTCGTATCCAATCCATACGGCGGCAACAAGTTCCGGAGTATAGCCGACAAACCAGATATCCTTGCCGTCGTCGGTGGTACCGGTTTTTCCGGCTGCAGGCCGGCCAATTTGCGCACCGGTGCCGGTCCCTCTTTCCACGGCGGATTTAAGCATATCCGTAATCAAGTAGGCGGTGGTGGCTTTCATAGCCTGGCGCTGCAGGGGCGCCGGCTGGTCGAGAATAATTCCGCCCGGTTTCTCCACCCTCAGGATTGCTAACGGCTCAGTATAGATCCCCTGATTCGCAAAGGCCCCGTAAGCCGCCGCCATCTGGAGGGGCGACACTCCGTGGTGCAGGCCGCCGAGTGCCATGCTGGCTCCGTGTGCGGAAGGTTCCAGATCTATGCCCAGGACGGAAGCGAACCTGATGGCATTGTTGATTCCCACGGTATCCATCAATAATCTGACTGCGACGATATTGACCGAGTTGGTCAGGGCGGTGCGTAAAGTAATCAGGCCGCGGTACTTGCCGTCGTAGTTATGCGGTTTGTAAGAACCATATGATACGGGAATGTCGTCAACCACCGAAGCCGGTCCCAGTCCCTTATAATCCATGGCCGGTCCGTAAGCGGCGATCGGTTTGAATGATGAGCCGGGTTGGCGGGTGGTTTGGACGGCCCGGTTCCACTGCCGTTTTTGCGTGTGCTCGCGCCCACCGACCAGGGCCTTGATCTGTCCGGTACGGGGATCCAGTACCACAACCGCGCCCTGGGGCTGGAGCTGACCGTCGGCATCTTCCCCGGAAGCAGGAAAATTGGAGTTTTTAGCCATGGCTGCTTCGGCATTGCGCTGAATTTTTTGGTCCAGGGAAGTATATACTTTGAGCCCGCCTTTAAAAACTTCGGCCTCACCGTATTGAGCAATTAATTTTTCGGTTACGAGATCCATGAAATACGGATAAGGATATTGATCTCCCCCCGGTGTTTCAGTGCTCAACTGCAATTCTTTTGACTGGGCTGCCTCTGCTTGTTGTTTGCTGATAAAACCGCATTCTGCCATCCGGTTCAGAACCAGATTGCGCCTGGTGACCGCTTCTTGGGGCGCCCTGAAGGGAGAGTAGGCGCTGGGTGCCTGCGGCAATCCGGCTAACAATGCGGCTTTGTCAATTTCCAAGGCGTCGACATCCTGGCCGAAATAAATTTGAGATGCCGCCTGGATGCCGTAAGCTCCCTCCCCGAAGTAAATGTTGTTGAGGTACATTTCCAGGATTTCTTCTTTGGCATAATGTCTTTCCAACTGGACGGAAAGGATTAATTCCTGTATTTTCCTCTGAAAAGTTTTCTCCGGGGTTAAGAATGAAATTTTTACTAACTGTTGGGTTATGGTGCTGCCGCCCTCCCTGATAGACCCTGAAGTAAAGTCGTTCCAGGCCGCGCGCGCGATCCCGCGCAGGCTGAAGCCGTGGTGCTCAAAAAATCCCGGGTCTTCTATCGCCAGGAAAGCTTCTTTGACGTGCTCGGGGACATTTTTCAGGTCGACGGGAACGCTGTTTTTAATCCCTATTTTTGCGACCAGGTTTTCGTCCTGATCGTAAATCATCGTGGATGCGCTTGATTCCAGTGCGGCCGGGGAAAGTGCCGGGATATCCCTGACGCTGGCGAACACCAGTCCCGCCCCCGCTCCTACGGCAATAAGGACGAGAAGACATATAAGGAGAAAAATCAGGCGGACCGGATTTAACTTTTTTTTCTTCCTTTTGCGAGCCAAGTTATTAACCTCCCTTTCAAGCTAAAAAAATTATAACATAAATCCTGAAAATTGTAGTAAACAAAAAACTGCAGTAAAATAATATCATATAAAAAAGCCCCTTATCTGGCAGATGGGGGCTGTGAAAAAGGACATTCTTGGCAAACAGTTGTTCAGAATAACCGGTCCGGCAGGGATTCGGGGTAATTACGGCGAAGGTTTCTAATTAAGAATAAATTGGGTACTAGAGAAGGTGGTAGGTTTGAAAGCAAATAACCGGAAAGGGCTCGGCTGGCCGGTCTGGGTCGTAATCGGATTGGGTGCCGTGATTTTCGCCCTGCCGATTGATGAACAGTTAAAATTCATCCTGGGTGCACCGCTTTACGCGCTGTTCCTGATCGTTTATATCAAGTTAAGACATAAGAAGAAGTCTTCCTAGCGCAGCAGGGGGCTTAAAGCAGCAGAACCGTCCTGCTTCGGCCTCTGTTTCAGGAGAAGACGAAACCGGCCTTGCTGCCTCTTTCGGCGGGCTGTACTTCCAGCCGGGCGTCAATTTGTTCCTTCAACTCCGGAACGTGAGAAATAATACCCACCAGACGGCCGCCTTTTTGCAGATCGACCAGCGCTCTCAGGGCAAAATCCAGTGATTCGGGATCAAGGGACCCAAACCCTTCATCCACGAAAACGGTTTCCAGGTGGATTCCTCCGGAGTAGGACTGGACCACGTCTGCCAGGCCGAGCGCCAGGGAGAGGGAGGCTAGAAAAGTCTCGCCTCCGGATAGAGTTTTTACGCTCCGGGCCGCTCCGGTATAATTATCAAATACCTCCAGTTCCAGCCCGCCGGCGGCGTTGGTACGGGAGCGTTCCAGAGTGCGCTGCAGGTGAAAGCGGCCGCGGCTCATCAACTTCAGGCGTTCAGTGGCGGCCACGGTTACGTCGTCCAGCAGCGCTCCCAGCACGAAACGTTGGAAAGTCAGGCCGTATTTGTTTTTTCCGGCGGTTACTTCGGAAAGACGCCCCAGTACCGCGTACCGGCATTCTTGTTCCTGCAGGTTTCCGTGCAGGGTGCCGAGCGTACGCAGCCACCTTTTTTCCTGTGCCGCCTGCGACTTAAGGAGAGTTTCCTGTTCGAGCGCGCGGTCACGTTCGTTTTCCGCGTTTTTTAAGGACCGGTTGAGATTTTCCAGGTCGGGTTCCACCAGCCCTGCCGCCGCTGCGGTGGCGCGCTGCTGCCGGTCCCCGGCGGCACTCAACTCTTCACTGTATTTGGTACTGACCTGCTCCAGCTGTTTTATTTCTTCCGGCGTCCTTTTTGCCGTTTCATAGGCCGCGCAGTCTTTAAAACCCGCTTCTTCCAGGCGCCGCCGGAAGGAGGTTTCCGCTTCGGTCGCGTGCCCGGCGGCAGCCTGTTGTGCTTCCCGGGCTTCTTTTTCCGCACTGAGGGCCGCCGCCAGGTGCTTGTCCGCTTCTGCTGCCGCTTTAACGGCTTGTTCGTAGGCGGTTTGCAGCCGGTCACGTTTTTGCCGGGCCCGCATCAGGGCTTCCTGCAGGGCCGTGGGGTCGCGCAGTTCCTGGGGAACGGAGGATTCCCGTTCCTGAACCACTGCCAGCGCTGCTTCCGCGGCCGCAGTTGTTGCTTGTAGTTTTTTTAAGCTTTCGTTAACCTGTTGGTCAGCGGACTGTTCTTTTATTTTCAGGGTTTCCAGTTCTGCAGTGAGGTCAGTGGTCTTTTCGCCGGCCCGGTGGGCGGCGGTCATTTGCTTCCGGAGCCGGCGCACGGCGGTTTCCAGTTCCGCCAGCGGCGTGGGGGCTTTTCCCCCCAGTTCCTGCTCCAGACCGCTGACTTTGCTGCTTACGGCCGCCAGGCCGGCATCAACCCGGCTCATTTCCTCCCGAACCTTATCCCGGGCACTTTCCAGGTTTGACAGGGTCTGCCGGCTTTTTTTCAATTCCGCCGGCGCGGGAATTTCCTCTTTGCTTACGGCCGGGGACGGGTGGTTCGGGGAACCGCATACCGGGCACGGAAGGCCTTTTGCCAGAGTGCGGGCCAGGGCCGCCGCCTGGCCCCTGGACCACGCTTCTTGCAGGCTGGTAAACGCGTTCCGGGCCTGGACGTAGTCGGCTTCGGCCTGTTGGAGCCGGCGCAAGCATTTTTTCCGGTTGGCAAGCAGCTGGTCCTGTTCCGCGCGTGCCGTTTCCAGGGCTTGTTTTTGCGCCTTGATTTTTTTCGCTTCCCGGCAGGCGGCTGCCAGCACTTCCGCCCGGGCGGCTTCTGCTGCGGCCGCGTCACGTTGCCGGGCGGTTTTTTCCATAGATTCCCGGGTGCCGGTCAGCAACTGCCTGGCCTGGTTGAGGACCGTTTCCGCAGCTTCGGCTTGTTTGCGGGCGGCGGCAGCGGAACGGCGGGTTTTATCCAGATTTTGGACTTTATCAACCAGGGCGGCCAATAACGTAACTTCCCCGGCCGCCGCTTCCCGTTCCGCCGCCTTCTTTCTTTCCGCCGCCAGCCGTTGTTCCGCCCGGTCTTTTACTCCGGCGGCCGCTTCCCGGGCTTTTTGCTTTGTTTCCAAGTACCCGGAGGCATTGGTTAAGGCGGCTTGCATTTTCTGCCGGGAGTTTTCCGCGTCCTGCAGGGCGGCGGCCCGGCGCGCCGCATCCAGTGCAACGCGCCGGGCTTCTATTTCGGGTTTTTTTGCCGCCAGCCGGGCCAGGTTTTCTTCCGCGGCCTTTTTTTCCAGCAGTTTTTCCCGGGCCTGTTGTCCGGAAACCAGCGCCGTGCGCGCGTTTTCAACCTGTTTGCGGGTGGCGGCGGCTGCTTTGCCGGCCTCGTGCAACTGTTTTTGGCAGTCAGCATGCCGTTTTGCCAGTTCATCCCGACTGTTCACACCGGCCTCCTGCAGCACCCACTTTTTTTGTTCCGCCAGCTGTGTAAGCTCTTTTTTAAGTGTATTGGCTGATTCTTTAAGAAACTCTTCAATAAGGCGGTATAACTCCGTCTGGAACAGGGTTTCCAGTATGGCCTGGCGTTCCCGTGAATCCGCCGTCAGGAGTTTGCGAAACTGTCCCTGCGGAAGCATTACCACCTGCCGGAATTGGTTGCTTTTAAAACCCAGCAGTTTTTCCACGGCTTCGTTGACCTTTCTCCAGCCGCTTGCCAGGACGGTTCCTTCTTCGTTTGCGCCGCCGGTTTCAGCGCCGCCGGTGCCGGTACGCTGCCACAGGACAGCGCCGGCTTGCATGGTGGTGGTACCGGTCCCATGTTTTTTGAAGCGCTCTTGTTCGGGGTGGCGCTTGATGCGGTAAACTTGATTGCCCACGCTGAAATCAAAAATTATTTCCGTGATTAGCTCCGGACCCGCATAGTCGCTGCGCATTTCCCTGCCTTCCCGTTCCGCGCCGCTGGTATCACCGTACAGGGCAAAACACATGGCATCAAGAACGGTGGTTTTGCCGGAGCCGGTCGGCCCGTGGATCAGGAAAAAAGAGCGGTGGTCCAGCTTCGTGAAGTCCAGGACCTGCTGTCCGGCAAAAGGCCCGAAAGCACAAATAACAAGTTTCAACGGCTTCACGCGGACACCTCCCGTTCTTCGCGGTACAGTTGTTCCACTGCTGCGGTGAAAACCCGGGCCTGTTCTTCAGAGAGCGCGGCGCCGGTTACCTGCTCAAAAAACGAAGCAAATAAATCCATCTCGCCCAGGCGGCGGTGTTCGCCGGCAAAGCCCGGTAATTCCCCGCCGGCAGCCAGGTGCGGACGGTTGATGTGCAGGACGTGGGGGTAAACTTCGCGTAGCCGGCCGATGGCGTTGTAAACCGCCCCCGTATCTTTTAAGGTTACCATGAGGTAATCGTGCCGGTTTTCCCCGTTTTGCGGGCCGGCCAGGATTTCATCCAGATAGCCCTCCAGGCAGCGCACGTCACGGCGCGGTGTGAGCGGTACCGTTTCCGCCCGGGTTCTGCCGGCGCGGTCCATTTCCACCAGGGTAACGGATTTTTGGTGGGCTGCCTCGGAAAAAGAATATTTCAGCAGGGAACCGGCATAACGAATGTGCCGGGCCCCTGCTTGCTGGGGCCGGTGCAGGTGGCCCAGGGCCGTGTAGTGAAAGGGTTCGAAACAGGAAACATTGACGGTGCCGCTTCCGCCCACGGTAAGAAAGCGTTCCGAATCGCACTCTTCACCGCCGGCGGCAAAGGCGTGGGCCAGGGCCACGGCACGGGTTCCGTGCGGCACCTGCCGCGCCAGGTGTTGTGACAGGCAGCGCATGGCGCGGTCGTGTCCGTTTGCTTCCGGTGCGGACAGCAGGTGCCGTACTACCGGGGGCTCGGCGTAGGGGAGCGGGCAGAAATAAACCGGGCCGTAATCGTCGTAAAGCACGACGGGGGCCAAATTTTTGTCCGGCAAGCCGGCCAGGTGCAATCCCTGCCGGGACAGCAGTCCGGCGCCGAACCCCAGCCGCTCGGGACTGTCGTGGTTGCCGGCAATTATAATTACCGGAACCCGGTGGTCAATCAGAATGCGGGACAGCGTTGCGTCCAGAAGTTGTACGGCCTCGGTGGGAGGCACGGAGCGGTCATAAACGTCTCCCGCGATTAAAACGGCGTCGGGCCTGGTGTCGCCCACCAGTTTAACGAATTGTTCCAGGACGTGGGCCTGGTCGGAAGTAAGGTGCATACCGTGAAAAATTCTTCCCAGGTGCCAATCGGAGGTGTGTAAAAATTTCATTTTATTCCTCCCGGAGGAAATTTATTTAGATAAATAATATTTCCCGGCACCACTGGTTTTTTCCTTTATATTTCAAAAACATATCCGGTTTGGAGTTTTAACTCCGGTTGTTTTTTTATTAAAATAGTAACGGGGAGGGTTGGAACATGTTGCAGGATTATTTGAAATATTTAACTTGCGGGCATTGCGGTTACCGCGGTTTGGGCCGGGTGCTGACCGTTTATTGCGAACGGGACGGTGAAACGGTAAAAAGTCCTTGCGGTTACCTGGCCAAAGAAGTGTCCATGCCGTGGGGGATTACCTATGTGTTGTCGGAGTGCGGTGTCTGCGATGATTTGACCTTGACCAAAATATTTTGGCACGACCGGTGTGTTTCGGCAGCAGAGTATACTTACACCGTTTTATATCCGGAAATAAATACCGGTAAAACCTCTGGATGAAATGAAAAGAAGAAACCGGGTTCCGGGAACCCGGTTTCAAATCGTCATAATGACAATGACAGGGAAGGGCTAGGATTCCGGGTGCTCATGCTGGTCCGTATCCAGGTCATTCTCTTGATTGGTTTTATAATCTACGGGCTTATTTTTTAATACCGCGGTATCGTCAATTTTGAACCTGGCGGCCGAAGCCTGCAGTTCATTGGCGATTTCCGCCAGGTTCTGGGCGGCCCCGGATACCTGCTGGATGGCGGAGGCTATTTGCTCGCTGGAAGCGGTAAGCTGCTGCGTACCTTCGTTGGCCTGCTTGATGCCGTTGGCCACTTCCCGGACCACCGCCGTGTTTTTTTCCACCGCGCTAATAATGTGTTCCAGCGCCGTGTCGACATTGTTGACCACTTCCACTCCGTCAGCCACTTCCTGGGTGCCGTCCTGCATGGCTTTGGTGGTTTCACCTACGCCGCCCTGAATTTCTTTGACCAGGTCCGTGATCTCTTTAGCCGCGGCAGCGGACTGTTCGGCCAACTGGCGCACTTCTTCGGCTACCACGGCAAAACCGCGCCCGTGTTCGCCCGCGCGGGCCGCCTCGATGGCCGCGTTCAGGGCCAGCAGGTTGGTCTGGTCCGCGATCCCCGTAATGGTGTTAATGATTTCACCGATCTGGTGGGATTGCTCCCCGAGCTTTTGGATCGACCGGGATACATTTTCGGTACTCACGGCAATCTGGTTGATTTTATCTACCGCGTTGTGTACCGCCTGCCGGCTTTCCTCGGCCACCTTGCGCATCTGTTCCGAATCCCGGGCCGCGGTGTCGGCGTCATCGGCTTTCTGCGCCGCAGTAGCGGCTACTTCGTTGGTGGTACTGGCCACCTCTTCCACGGTAGCGCTTACTTCTTCACTGGAGGAGGCCATTTCCTGGCTTTGCGCGGCCAGGTTGTCCGCGTTTCTCTGGATTCCCGCCAGCATTTCCTTTAAGTTGGCTGCCATCTTTTGAAAAGCACCGGCCAGAACGCCTATTTCGTCATTTCTCCCGCCGGTATCCATTTTTTGCGTCAAATCGCCCCCGGCCATTGCTTCGGCGGCCCGGCTCAGGTCCACGATGGGCCTGGAGATATAGCCGGCAATGAAAAGAGCAATGATGATCATAATTATAATGCCGATACCGGCGACCAGGAGACTGGCGTTGCGGATCGTGCCCAGGGGCGCCAGCACGTCTTCAATTTCAAAGGACTGCCCGACCGACCAGTCGGCGACGGTCAGCGGGGCATAGGCCATCATTTTTTCATCGCCCTGAAATTCGTAAGTGCCGTAGCCTTTTTCCCCGGCGCCCATTTTATGCATGATCTCTCTGAAGCGCTCGTCCCCCGAGTTAATAATGTCTTTATTACCCAGCCATTTATCGTCGGGGTGGGCGACGGTGACCAGGTTGAAATCAAATATGTAGCCGTAGCCGTGCCCGTTCAACTGCATGTCCCGGGCCAGGGCCTGCAGGTAGTCTAACTCCACGCAGATGCCCACCACGCCGGTCGGGGCGGCAGCGCCGTCCCGGTATAAAGGCGCCGCGACCACGATGATCAGGTTACCGGTGGCCTTACTGACCAGGACGTCGGAAACAGCAACCCGTTCTTCGTTCATCGCTGTCTGGAAATAATCCCGGTCGGTGACGTTAAATTCGCTATCATTGGTTCCGTAACCCAAACCTTCCTCGTCCGCCGCATAAAGCAGTTCGTAATCATCGTGGTTTTGCAGTACCTGCTTTAAAACCGGCAGGTAGCGTTCCGGTTCCGCGCTCTGCACGTCGGGGTGCAGGGCCAGGGTGTTGATTTCGTTGATCAGGCCTTGCAGCCAGTTTTCGACTTTTTCAGCGTTATCCGCCGCGCTGACCGCGGCGGCGTTGAATAACTGTTCCTCCAGGGTTGCCGCTGCCCGGTTATAGTTGATGTAGCAGGTGAGGCTTAAAACCAGAATTGCCGCAACGGCAATGATGACGGTAAGTTTTACCCTCAGGCTGTTCAGAACAATCCCTCCTCCCTGTAGTTAACCGTCAATTAAGCAAAATAGGTTAATTTCACCTCCTCCAAATTTAAATCAAGACGCATTTAATACCACAGGTATATTTTAGAATATTTCGACTAAAATATGCTTATTCCTGCCCTTATTGAGAAGAATTGACAGTTTTTTTAAAAAATAAAAAAAAGGGGGTTAGGCAAAACGGGGGGTTAGGCGATTGATTTGCTGAACTGCCTGGTGGATACGGCAATCATCACGGCCGCGAACAGCAGCATCAAGGCCAGGCCGGGTAAGATCCGGGGCCAGACCCATCCATGCACAGTCAGGGTTCTGATGGGTTCCACGGCGTAAGTCAGGGGATTCCAGGTAGCAATGACTTTCAGCCAGGAAGGCATGGCTAATTTGGGGAAAATGGTGGCGCTGGTAAACATCAGCGGCAGGGTAAGAAAATTGACCACGGCCATCAAAGTTTCATGGGATTTAATTACCGTGGCCAGGGAAAGCGAAATCCCGGCCATGCCGCAGCTGAAAAGAATGATGATCACCAGCATGAATAAAATTCCCGCCATACCGGTCACAAATTTCACGCCGAACAAGGCGGCAATGACGGCAATGACGGCAATTTGAAAAATCGATTGTATGGCGATGGCAATCATTTTTCCCAGGGGAATAGCCGCCCGGGCGATGGGTGCGGCCAGCATTTTATTCAAAAACCCGGTCCTGCGGTCCCAGATAATGGATACACCGCCAAAAACGCCGCCGAACAAGGTGGTCATGATCATGATGCCGGGGGTCATAAAAGAAAGGTAATTATCTATGCCCAACATTCCGGCGGCCATGGAATTACTGGTTAAACCGTCCATCATATTGCCCATGAGCACGAGCCAGACCAACGGTTGAAATACGGTCATCAAAATCCGGGTTTTTTGGGACAGGAAACGCTTCATTTCCCGCCAGCAAACGTAATAGACATCGCTCAGGAAATACATACGACACCTCTGATTTCATAAATTTAGTTATTATGAACGGATTCTGCGCATCCGGATCATGGATTGCAGGGCATGATTTTTATCCGTAGCTTCATCCCTCAGGTTGCGCCCGGTGAAACTCAGGTAGACGTCGTCCAGGGTGGGTTTTTTAACGACCACGGAATTGATTTTTACCTGCAGGGGCTGCAGGGCTTCAAAAATAAGCGGTACCAATGCCTCCCCGTCGGAGGACACGATCACCTGGGTTTCATGGTCCTGGTCCGGGTTAATTGATTTAACGGTGGGGAGTTTCCGGATCACGTGCCGGGCCGCGGCAATATTTTCGGCGGTGTTATTGTTTTCACCCCCGGTAAACCGTATTTTGACCAGTTCTCCTCCCACCTCCCGTTTTAGTTGGGCGGGACGGCCGATGGTTTTTATTTCTCCCCGGTCAATAATCGCGATACGGTTGCAAAGTGAATCCGCCTCTTCCATATAATGGGTGGTGAGAAAAATGGTCATATTATATTTTTCCCGGAGACCGGTGATATAGTGCCAGATTTGCTGCCGGGTCTGAATATCAAGGCCCAGGGTCGGCTCGTCCAGAAACAGTATCTGCGGCCGGTGGATCAGTCCCGCCGCTATGTCCAGTCTTTTGCGCATGCCGCCCGAGTATGTCTCCACCAGCCTGCCGGCGTGTTCCTCCAGTCCCACCAACTGCAGCACCTCGTCGCACCGCTGCCGGATTTCGTGGCGCGGGATATGGTAAAAACCGGCCTGCAGGATGAGGTTTTCCCTGCCGGTAAGGCTGTCGTCCACCGCCAGGTCCTGAGAAACATAACCCAGTACCGCCCGCACCCGGTCGGCTTGTTTTACCGTGTTGTAGCCGGCAATGAGCACCTGACCCCCGGTGGGTTTTAAAAGGGTGGTCAGGACGGCAATGGTGGTGGATTTTCCGGCCCCGTTGGGGCCCAGAAAACCAAAAATTTCGCCCGCGTAAACCGAAAAGGAAATATTGTTTACGGCGGTAATATTACCTGGAAAAACCTGGGACAGATTTTTTACTTCGATAATGACCGGGTTTTGACCGGTGTCCGGTACTGATGGCATTATTAAATCACCCGTGCTTTTTTTAAGTATTTCTCCGTACTGCTGAAGTAATTCGTTGCAGACAACACTGTTTATTGAAATTAAAATCAGTCTGCACTTTGGAGTACAGACATGCTTTCCGGCATTTCCGGCTATATGATGCGGCTGCGGGCGGTAATTTCCTAAAGTTGTTCCACGGTCACTTTTTTGCCTGCGTGCTGAAGGATTTCAGCAATGTCCGTCACCGTTTGGTGTTTAAAAGCATAGGCCACCGGGAAATCGGGGCTGTACAGGGCCGGGTTTACGGCCGTGCCCACGATGAAATGTATTTCATCCGCTTTGAGTAATGCTTTTGCGAGCCGGCCGGCGCCGTTCCTGACGCCTTCAAGGTTTTTAAAGCCTTCTTTAATATATTGCCGGGCGTGATAGAGAGTAACCGCGCCTTCTGTAACCAGATCAATACCGGTAATAGATCCGGTGGGAGGTACGGTATCCGATTCCAGATGCAGGTTTACCGTTACCTTCCGGTTCAGGATGCGGCCGACCATCTGCCCGGTAGTCCCGCCGCACACCACTTTTACCCCTGGTGCCTGCATCAGTTTTTTAACCGCGGCGGCATCGTCATCGGGGTTGCGCGGCGGCCCGATCAAGACGGTCAGTTTTCTGACCTTTCTGATCCTGGAAATCACCACGCTGGCGTCATCCCCGGGTTTGTGGTAGTAAAACTTGTTGCATTGGGCCGTGACTTTCCCGGCAATTTCCCCGGCTTCGTAACGGTGGGAAACCAGGGTTTTGATGTAGCTGCCGATTCTGTCCCCGCCCCAGCCAAGGTTCCAGATGCCTCCAAGCCCGGCATGCAGGACACCGTCGCTCACCAGGGCCAACCAGTAGCCTTCCCCCATTTTAAAGTGTGCTTCCTCAATTATTTTACCGCCTACCAGGCGTGCGGACTTTTTCAGATGCAGTAATGAATCGTTGTAACCCCAGTAGGCCGGCGGGTTATCGAATTCCGCCAGGTAAGCCCGCCCGTCCCTGAAGACCTGCAGGATGGAAAAAGTGCTGTAAGCGAGGTTGCGCACCTTGCATACCGGCAGAGTGGCAATCATGGTTTCAATGACATCTTCAATGTCACCGCCCATTTTAAGCATGGTCGCAGCGGTTTTGGCAGTAATCCGGGAAAGGATATTGGCCTTAACCCCGCTGCCCAGCCCGTCTGCCAGGACGATGATTGATGAATCGGGTGTTTGAACAATCTCAACCGTGTCACCGCATAATTCTTCCCCTTGTTTATTTAACTGTGCATATCCGATATCAAGATAAAAAGACATTGACACCCAGTCCTTTGCGCTAGTTTTTCATTAGTTTAATCAACTGGTTGAGCAGGGTCTTGGTCTCTGCGGTGGTTTCCCCTAAAATTCCCGCAATTTCCTGGGCCACGGTCATTTGTTTTTTGATCACTTCCTCGGCCCGTTCAATGGTTTGGGTTTTTACCTGCACCAGTTCATTTTGCTGGGTGAATTCTTTGGTTACGTCGATAAATATGCCGACAACCAGGTTTTCCAGCGGAAAAATGATCTGCCGGGTGATGATATTGTTTTTGAGATAGCCGGTATCGGTTTTGACCATTTTCTTTTCCTTTAAAACCCGCTGGAATTCAGTCGGATCCATAATGGCATTCAATTTTTCACCAATAAATTTTGATTGTTTGCCGCCGAACATTTTTATGGCCGCGGGGTTAATCTCGACGATCACCAGCTCTTCGTCGGCGATAATCACTCCGTTGGGCATCGCGTTGAGTACCAGGTTGGACATGGACTCGGCCCGTTTTCTCATATAAGGGATGCACATCTGTGGTTCGGCGTGCCCCCGGAACACGGCCACGGCTTTTTCCCGGCAGGAACCATAGCCGCAGGCACCGCAATTCAATTCGTCTTCCGGGGAAAATTTACCGGTTAGTGCCAGTATTTCTCTTAATTGTTCCTCATCCGGCACCGGCAGGTTTAATTCCCGGGCTTTAAATTCGCGGTGCAAATATTCAGCCGGGAGGTAAGGTTCCGGTTCGGATTGTGTTGCCTGCGACCTGGTACGGTGATAGAATTCCAGGAGTTTTTGTTTTTTGGAATAGATATCGGTTTCGGTAACACCGTCCGGCCCGTTCAGGCAGCCGCCGCTGCAGGCCAGCATTTCTGTGAACCGGGACCTTTGGCTTTCCGTGAGTCCGGAGAAATTATTGAGGTAATCCAGGCAGTTTTCCAGGCCGGTAACGGTTTGCACGCTGCTGTTCATAATGTCGGTGCTCAAGGAGGTGGTCAACAGTTGTCCTCCTTCAGCGGGGAACAAACGGGCCCGGTCGGGGATATACCCGTCGAATTGTTCCGTTGCCAGGCGGTCCAAAGCGATGCCTTGCTGTTCCATCCATTGCCAGATTTCTTTAAACCCCAGGACGTAGTCAACCGCGTCTTTTACTGGTTCGGACCGGCGTTCGCCTTTTTTAGCGATGCACGGGCCGATGAACACTACCACACAGCCGGGGAACCGCTTTTTCAGGAGCCGGCCGTGGGCGATCATGGGGGAAACCAGAGAAGATAAATAGGGGATCAGGTGCGGGTAATGGATTTCCACCAGATTAACCACTACCGGGCAGGCACTGGATATAACCGCCCCCGGCGCATTGGTCCGGTTGTGTTCGTGCGTGATCAGTTCGGCGCCCACCGCGGTCATCCCCACGTAGGAAAACCCCAGCTGCTTGAGCAGGGCCGGGAATAAAAGAGGGTCGGACAACGGAAGTTGGACCGGAAAAGAGGGTGCGACACTTGCCACAACCTTAAAACGGTTTTGGGTCAGGAGGTGTTTTACCTCTTCAATACCAGTGGTAACCACCTTGGCTTTTTGCGGGCAGACGACGGTGCAGCGGCCGCACTGAACACAAATTTCATCCAGGACCCGGGCGTGAGTCTGGTTATTGTAGAGATGGGATTTAATTTGAATTGACTTCAGCGGGCACGAACGGATACATTTATAACAATCGCGGCACTTGGCTTCATTAGTTTTTATTAAAACCACTCCTGCACAACTCCTAACGCCAAAATTGGGTAAAAACTGTTATGGGGTCCGCGGTTTTAACCGGAAAAAGGATTTGCCATGGACTAAAATCCTTTAGCTGCATTGCAACAATGGGTTGCGGCCGGTAAAATTTCTTTTTCAAACCAGTCCCGTACATTTTCGGTGTTGATGCTTGAAAAGATTTTTTCCCCGCATTTTATTGTAACGCCGCCGGAGCACCGTTCCAGGCAAAAACTTCCTTTGAGGATTACCCGGTCCTGGAGTTGGTGCCGGTGGATCAATTGTTTGATTTCCTCAACCACGTTTTTTGAGCCGCGTAAAAAACACGAACTCCCGACGCAAACCTGGATTGTAATCATAAAAATCCTCCCATAATGGGTTGTGTTTCCAGTAATGGACTAATTTTTGCCGCGCCTCGTCAAAGGCGTGTCCGGTTTCCTTAAGGCATTTATTTCTCCTTTATGTTCCCTGATTTTTTCCAGCAACAGCGGGAGAATTTTTTTTGCGTCGCCGACCGCCCCGTAATCCGATACACCGAAGACGGGCGCGCCGGGGTCCAGGTTGATATTAATTACCACACCGCTGTCTTTCATGCCGGCAGTATGATGGGCCGCGCCGGAAATCCCGATCCCCAGGTATACCTGCGGCCGCACGGTTTTCCCGCTGGTCCCGATCAGGGCGTCTTCACTTGAGGCCCATCCCTCGTCTAAGGCCGGCCTGGTGCAGCCTACCGCGCCGCCCAGCTCTCCGGCAAGTTCTTCAAGCAAATGCCATCCCTCCGCGCCCACGCCCCAGCCTCCGGCCACTACCGTGGGGGCTTTTTCGAGCGGGAGTGCCGGTGGCTGCCTCCGGAAGACCCGGAGCGCTTTCAAAGGCGATTGATAATCCCGCGGCAGCGCCGCGGTTATTTTGATCACCTCGCCGGTGCGGCCGGCATCTCTTGCCGGCTGTGGAAAGATGCCGGGTTTGACACTGGCCATCCGGGGGCGTGATACGGGGCAAAAAATATCACCGAGAACCGTTCCGCCGAAGGCGGGGACCACTTGCACCAGTTCGCCCCGGTGATCGATACGCAGGTCGACGCAGTGGGCCGCGAGTCCGGTTTCCAGCTTGGCCGCCACGGTTGCGGAAAGTTCGCTCCCGCGGTACGAGGCGCCGAAAAGAACGGTTTCCGGACGGTGGTTTTTAATCAAATCCGTCAGTGCCAAAGCATGGAGATCATTTTGGTAAGGTGCCAGCCGCGGGTCGTCTAGCAAAAAAACCCGGTCCGCACCGTGGGCGATAAGTTCTTCAGCCAGGGAGGCAATAGCACTGCCCATGAGTACGGCCGCAGTAAATGCCCCTTCTTTATAAGCTGCCAGTTCCCGCGCTTTTCCCAAAAGTTCCAGGGAAACGGCGGCAAGTTTACTTCCAGATGTTTCGGCGATGACCCAAACCGCGCCAAGTTGTTCAGACAAGCGTAATCCCCCTTTTTTAGACCAGCACACCCGCGGCGCGCAGGACGGCCACGATTTTTCCGGCGATATCTGCGGGTTCGCCTTCAAGCAGCTCAACCTGGCGCCCGTGGCGCGGCGGATGCAGATCCCCCGGCTGTGTCGGCGAACCGGCCAAACCGGTGCTCCCGGAAGCAAGTTGCAGCTCATTCAGACCCCAGGTAGTGAGCGGTTTATTCCGGGCCGCGACCACGCCCATGAGCGAAATATAGCGCGGCGTGTTGCTCTCCCTGGCTATCCCCAGAACCATGGGCAGCCTGCCTTCGTATTCAATGTATCCATACTCGATTTTGGTTGTCATTTTTAAAACCGGTACTTGCAAGTTCAGTCCGGTCAGATGATTCAGGTGGGGCCACCCCATCAGCTCTCCCAACTGGGAGGGAATATGGCTGGTCCCGCTGTCGGCGCTTTCAGCCCCGGTCAGAATCAAATCAAATCCGCCGATTTTTTTGAGACCGGCGGCAAGAACCCTTGCGGTGGCAAGGGTATCGGCGCCGGCAAAAGCACGGTCACTAAAAAGAATAGCTTCGTCAGCACCCATGGCAAGTCCTTCTGTCAATTTCTCCCGGGCATCCGGGGGGGCCATGCTGACCAGCACCACTTTACCGCCGGCCTGTTCCCGTAATTGCAGGGCCGCCTCAAGCGCGTTTTTGTCGGCCGGATTGATGACCGCCGGAATTCCTTTTCGTGCGAGTAATTTTGTTTCCGGGTGGATGGTTATTTTATGGTAGTGGTTGGGATCCGGCACCGGTTTGACACAGACTGCGATGTTCATTTAATGACCTCCGTCCCGGGATTACTTTCTTAATTCCCCGCCCGCAATGATCGCCTGCATGATGTGGGACGTTCCGCAGGCGGGAATAGCCGCCATGGCATCCCTCAGGTAACGGTTGACCGGATAGTCCGTGATCACTCCGTAGCCGCCCATGAGGTCCATGGTTCTTTTTGCCGCTTGGACAGCATTTTCGACGACGAAAAATTTGGCCATCGAAATTTCGGAAGCGCACCGCTGACCGGCATCCTTCATGCCGGCGGCATTATAGGTCAAAAGCCGGCCGGCCTCGTAACCGGTGCGGTTTTGAGCGATGATAAACTGGATGTTGGTCAATTGCGCCAGGGGCTTGCCGTAAATAATCCGTTCTTTGGCGTACCGTACCGACTCTTCCAGGCAGCCCCGCAGAATACCCAGGGCCGTCGCGGCCGTCCCGACCCGTCCCATCTCACCCAGGGTGCCGAGACTGATCCTGGTGCCGTCGCCCGGTTGGCCGAGTAAATTGTCCTGCGGCAGGCGCACGTTATCCAGGATGATTTCCCCGGTGTAGGACCCTCTTAAACCCGCCTTCTTTTCCTTGCGGCCCGGCGTGTGCCCCGGGGTGCCGCCTTCAATAATAAAAGTTGAAATTTGGGGGCGGCCTTTAGCGTCCGTTCCGGTGCGGACCGTGACCACGTTGACGCCCATGCAGTGGGAGTTAGTGATAAAACATTTGCGGCCGTTTAAAAGCCATTCCCCGTTAACCAGTTGACCGGTTGATTTTTGTCCCGCAAAGTCCGAACCTCCTCCCGGCTCGGTAATCGAAAGTCCCCCGAAGGAGCCCGAACAGAGCAGGGGCAAGTGCTGCTGCTTTTGTTCTTCGCTGCCCCAGGTCATAATCGCGTAGACGCCCATGTAATGGGCGACCAGGCCTAAAGCCAGACCCGCCGCGTGCCGGCCGGTTTCCTCCAGGATAATGGCCATTTCGGTGTAACCCAGGCCTGCCCCGCCGTATTCGGCGGGCACGAAAACCCCGTTGAATCCGAGTTGGGCCATTTTGGGAAACAGCTCCACCGGGCAGGTATCTTCCTCGTCAATTTTGTGTGCGATGGGGGCTATTTCTTGTTCCACAAAGTCCTTTACCGCTTTCCTCAGCAAAGTTTGATCTTCAGAGAGACTTAACATTCATATCGCCCTCCTCTTTTGTTTTTTATTAAAACCCAAAAAAGATAGCCGGTTCAGGTAGGCTGAGTTTTTATGCGATTAAGCTATTTTTAATAACGACACAAATAGATCCACCAGTTCCGGGTCAAATTGGTTGTCGGCGTACCTTTGCAGCTCTTTGAGCGCCTCTTCCCGGCTCATTGCCCGGCGGTAGGGCCGGTCGCTGGTCATGGCTTCAAAAGCGTCGGCAATTGCCAGTATCCGGCATTCCACCGGTATATCCCTGCCTTTGAGCCCCAGGGGGTAACCGTTGCCGTCCCACCGTTCGTGGTGTTTCAGAATCAGATTGGCAATTCCCGATAAATCGGGAGAAGCGATGGCAATCCGGTAACCTTTCTCCGGATGCTGGCGCATGATTTCCCATTCCTCTTTCGACAGCGGGCCTTTTTTAAACAAGATGCCGTCGGGAATGCCCACCTTGCCCAGGTCGTGCACCTGCGCCAGAAGGGTGAGGTTGTTGAGCTGCTGTGCGGAAAGGTCCACTTGCCTGCCCAGGACCAGGCAGAGTTCGGCGAGCCTCCGGGCGTGCCCCTCGGTGATGTAATCTCTTTCCGCCAGGGCCGCCATGAGCGTGTTCACGACCTGGCTCCTGGCGCCGTGCTGAAATTTTTGGCGGTACATGAGGTCGTCTGATGTTTTGAGGGCTTGCGCCAGCGATACTGCCCTGCTTTCCGCCGTGGCGGCGCCGGCGGAAATGCTCAAGTGCAGGTCGGTATGCCGGCTGTTATACAGGCTGGCGTAATGATTTATGCGCTTGGCAATTTCCGCCCCGGTCTTTTCGTCGGTCCGGGGTAAAATTGCGGCGAATTCGTCGCCTCCGACCCGGGCTAAAATGTCGGATTTGCGTAAAGCTTGCTTTAATACCGCAGCGCAGGCCTTCAGCAGTTCGTCGCCCCGGTCGTGTCCCAGGGTGTCGTTGAACAATTTTAAGTTATCCACATCGGCGGAAATAACCGTGATGGGGTATTCCCTGCTGTTATTCAGGCGCAGTATCTCTGCTTCGAAAAAAGTCCGGTTGTACAGGCCGGTCAGTTGATCGTGCAGGCTTAAGTATTTCAATTGCTCTTCGTAGCGCTTGCGGTCGGTGATATCGCGGATAGACTCGATGGCCCCGGTAATATTACCCGACGCGTCGCGCAGCCGGGAGGCAATTCCCCACAGGTAGGCCCCTTTCCCGCCGTAGGTCATGGGGGCGTATACTTCGGCAATGAACTCATCGCAATCATTGTTGATGAAGTCATATTTTCCTTGCAGCCATTCGAGTTCGCGGACCGGGTTGAGCGCCAGGTCGATGAGCATCGGCCGGCGCGTGCCGTAAAAAGGGGCGGCGTAGGCGTAATTGTTCCGGCCGAGCATTTCATCCTTGGAAATGCCGGTCATTTTTTCCATGGCTTTGTTCCAGGCGATCACTTTACCCCGGCAATCAATCACCAGAGTGGCGTCCGGCAAGTGCTGGATGATATCGTACTGCTGCCGGCGGTTTTTTCTCAATGCTTCTTCGACTTGATATTTGGCCAGGGCGTTGGAAAAAATTTCGGCCACAATTTTCAGCAGGGCAATTTGTTCTTCCGTCCAGGTTGTTTTCTTGCGCACGGAATCAAAACCAATAAACCCGGTCAATTTATTCGTAGAAATCAACGGCACCACCAGCACGGATTGGATGCACTGGGCCTGCAGGAGCTCTTTTTCCGCCTTGGCATCTTGGGCCATATCTTTAACGCTGGGTATGTTAATACACTTAAATTGGAGCAATTTTTTCATCCACCAGGGAAACACCCCGGGTGGGAGATGCTGTAATTTTTCTATTTGTGGTTCAACCCCTGCCGCGCACCACTCGTGAGTATTGTTCATAATCTCACCGTCAGGCGAAAACTGAAACAGGTAGCAGCGGTCCAGGCCGAAAAATTCCCCGCTGGCTTGAAGGGCACGGTTGATGACCACGTCTAAATTTTCGGCGGTAAGATTGGTAAAGCCTGCGGATATGTTAGCAGCCAGTTTTTGTAAATGGGACTGGTTAGGTGACGCTTCCTCGGTTTGGTGGTAACTTTGGGTATGGTGCCTGACCAGCAGCAGCAAACCCGCTGTTTTATAATCGCAGATGATGGGGCATATGTTTAGTACCGCCCCAAAAGTCCGGCCCTTAGGTATTTTTACCGTGTAGCGGTTATAAACCGGCCGGCCCTTTTGCCTGGCGCTCTGAAAATCTAATCTGGCCCGGTCCCGGTCTTCCGGTACCAGCAGGTCCAGAAAGTTTATTTCCGGGGTGCCGTCTGCCTTGGCGCAGCCCAGTAAACCGGCGGCCCTTTGGTTCATAAGTTCTATGCGGCCCAGGCGGTCAGTTAAAATAATACTGTCCGGCAGACAATCAATTAGTGCTTCCGTGTAATTTTTCATTATGTTTAATATTATAGATTATTTGATAAAATCCTTTTGAAAATAATGTCAGTTTGTGAATAAGCTAAAATAAATAATAAAAAGCTGTTTTTTTTGCGTGTTATTGGTAATATTCAAGATTTGATGTACAATTATTAGAATTTGTTATATAATGTAAGAAAAGTGAGGTGAGCGGTATGTTGGCCAGGAAAATCATGAACCAAAACGTAATTGCCGTTCCAGAAGAAACCACCATTGAAGAGGCGGCCGGGATTTTGACCAAGAACAATGTTTCCGGGGCGCCGGTGGTAAACCAGGCGGGTAAATTGGTGGGCATTATTACCGAAGAAGACCTGCTGCACAAAAAAACCAACCCCAGGGTGCCGGGTTTCTTGAATATACTGGGCGCTTTTATCTATATCAGCGGTGTGGAAAGGTACCGGGAAGATTTAAAAAAACTCGCCGCCACCAAGGTTTTTGAAATAATGACCACCGGGGTGGTAACAGTCGACGGAGATGCGGAAATCGAACAAGTAGCTGCCTTGATGGTGGAACACGACATAAAGCGGCTGCCGGTAATGGAAAACGATACCATGATCGGGATCATCAGCCGGGCCGACATAGTCAAAACCATCGCCCGCGCGTGACAAAGGCGTGACACGGGCGTGACACGGGGACGGTTCGGTTGCCCATTTTATAAATACCGTTTCTGCTCCCGTGTTTGATGTCATTTTGACCGTAACCGTGAAATTATCTTCAATCCGCGTAGCTTGAAATTTGTACATACCCTTTTTCATATTCTCCTTGATTAATTCTGCGGCAAGGGGTAAAATATAATTAAATATTTAGAAGTTTGTCTAATTATCTAAATTAACGGGAGTAGGTGCCTCATGCCGCCCAATGTTGTTTTCAAAGCCCTGTCGGATGCCACCCGCCGGGAGATTTTACAGCTGCTGCGGGAAGGAGATTTGACTGCCGGGGAGATCGCGGAACAGTTCGACATTACCAGGCCGAGCGTTTCGCACCACCTCAACGTTCTTAAACAGGCTAATCTGGTTCAGGATGTGCGCGCAGGCCAAAATATTTATTATTCTCTTAACACCACGGTTTTCCAGGAGCTCATCGGCTGGTTTTACCGGATTATGCAGGCCCCGGACCAGAGCGGAAGGGGAAAACCTAAAAGGAAGGAGTGACGGAGTTGGCAAAGAGGAAAGCTCATGATTCCTACCGCCTTGATTGGCAGCTGCTGAAGCATGATTGGCCGCTGTGGGTCATTATGGCCGGGCTTTTACTGGCCGCCGTTCTGGTATTTCCTCATCTGCCGGCAAAGGTGCCGGGCCATTGGAATATCCACGGGGAAGTTGATGCCTATTACCCCAGAATCTTTGGGGCCTTTTTCCCGCCGCTGCTGGCCATCGGGCTCTATTTATTGCTGTTGGTTTTGCCGCTGTTCGATCCCCGGCGCGAAAATTACCGCCGTTTTGCGGGCGCGTATGCCTTCCTGCGCTGGGCGATAGTCTTGTTTTTCGGCGTTTTGTGGGTGATGACGATACTGTTCGTCCAGGGTTATACGGTGAATATCGGTCTGGTGGTTAAAGCGCTGGTCTCCGTTTTGCTGATCATTATCGGCAATTTTATGGGCCAGTTACGGCACAATTATTTTGTGGGGATCAAGACGCCCTGGACACTGGCCAGCGAGGAAGTGTGGCAAAGGACGCACCGGCTGGGCGCCAGGGTTTGGGTCGCGGGCGGCCTGGTCTGCCTGGCCATGTCCGGATTCCAGTCCGCTTGGGCCGCGTATGTATTCTTTGCCACCATACTTTTGATGGCCGTCGTTCCCATCGTTTATTCTTACTTGATTTTCAGGAGAGCGTGACACGCGTGACACGGCGTGACACGGGGACGGTTCCTTTGGCACGACGGACGTGACACGGTAACGGTTCTTTTCTCACGAAACTGCACGAAACTGTGGGTAAAAGAAGGAGCAGAAGCAAGCTACTCCTTCTTTAATAAAAGCCATTAGATTTTTAGGTTTCGACTAGGACCATCCGGCCGGCATTTGCCCTGCATGTTTTTTAATTGTTCTTGCTGTTCCGGGGTAAGTATGTTTTTCATGCTTTCCCGGTTCTGGCTTATAATTTCATGCAACTGTGCCCGGAGGCGGTTTACCTCCTGAATTTTGGCGTCAACGGCGGCCTTATCCGGGTTTTTATCAAAACTCAATTGCCTTAAATCAAACATAGCGTCTTGAAGCTTAGACCGCAGCTCTTTGGTAGCTTCATAGTTTTTCTTGTGTAACGCCTTTAACTGCTGGGACTGCTCAGCGCTCAGGTTGAGTTTCTCGCCCGGAGAAGTCCATTTTTCGCTGTTCAACAGGCCAGGGTTTCCAGCCTTAGAAAAACTGAACGTGCTTTCACCCAGGCGCCACCCGGTAGCGGATGCGACTTGAGTTATTCCCAAAATCAACGCCAGACAAAGGGTTAAAAGTAATAAAGTCTTTTTTTGCAAATTTCTCACCCCCTTTTAAAGATTATTTTTAAAGTTGAGCTTTTTTATGGCCCTTGACAATAGTATGCCCATTGTTATTGCGTGTTTTGTGAGCAATTCCTGACAAAATTGAAATGGCATAATAAAAAACCTTTTTATTTTTGAAATAATTTTTAGTGAAAGTATTTGAAAAGGTAAAAAGAAAAAAAGAATGCCTTAAAATGAAAATGAAACAAGGTAAGAGGGAGCAAAAGCCTATGAAAAATCTGTTCCTTTACCGTAGCCGGGCATGGGCGTAAGAACTGTAAATTATTCCATCTTTAACCAGTTTTCGTAACTGTATGTGGCCCTCGGTCATGTGGTTTTTTAAATCCGGTTGACATAAGAATTGGCACGTTTGTCACGCGAAACCGTGACACGAAAAACGTGACAAAGAACCGTCCCTTGTCACGCCCTGTCACGCTTTTTTTGTGGTGGACCTAGGGGGACTCGAACCCCCGGCCTCTTGAATGCGAACCAAGCGCTCTCCCGGCTGAGCTATAGGCCCATACTTGATTTTAGTGCCAACCAATATATATAATAACATAGCGGTATTTCAGAAGCAAGCCCACGGACGCTGTACGATGTACGCTGTGTCAAAGGGAGTTGAATCCGGTGGCGTTAATCAACCCGTTTGATTATGTCAATAAAGACGAAGTCAGGAAACGGGTGGCAAAATTAAAAAGGAAAAAACCCGATTGGTCAAGGGAAGAAATCAGCCGGCTCATCGTCAGAAAAAAATGCCGTTTGTGTGCGACGGCCGGGGCCGCTTCGGCCGTACCCGGTGCGGTTCCGGGTTTGGGAACGCTGGTGGCTTTGGTCGGCGGCACGGTTTTTGACGTCATTGCCGTCGGTTATTTGATGAGCGAAATGATCATGGAAGTGGCGGCAGTACATGAGCGTGATTTAGAGGGCCAAGATACCTCCCGGGAAGCGGTATGGGTATTTGTATCCGCCGTGGGAGCGGGAGCTGCCGGCAAGGGGCTGACCAGGGCCGCGGTGTCCCAGCTTTCGAACACTGCCTTTACCCGTATGTTCGAGCGGGTGCTTTTAACGTTAGGCTTTAGGGTCACGCAGCGCACTATTTTCCGGATTATCCCGCTGATCGGCATCTTTATTGTCGGGGCGGTGAACTTTTATACCTGCGAAAAGGTAGGGGAATACGCAATAAAATACTACGACAAAAATGAAAGTTACAATCACGACCGGAACGGAAAAACCATTGAGGTGGATGCCGAGACCGTCGGTGAGTGAAACGGCGCGCCCCGCCTTCCGGCCGGCGGGGCGCGTTGTTTCAGGATATTTTTTGCACCGTGGTTTCCTGCTGCATCTGAATCTGTTGCTGCTTGATTTTTTTCCCGGTGGTCTCTTCCGCATAGTCGGTGGAAATCAAATACAGGTTCACCCAAAGGTCATGTTCGTTGGGTTTGCCTTCAAGCTCTTTGGCCAGTTCCTTGAATTTTTTTACCACCCGGTCTTTAAAAGCCGAAAACTCCCCCAGCAGTTCCACCACGTCGCGATAAGTATAAGAAGTGCCCTCCCGTAAATTTTTCACCAAAAGAAAAACTCCTCCCTTATATAAAATTGAACAACCAAAACCACCAACCAACCATCTAAACCACCAACCAACCAATTTACTAACTAAATTATATCAATATTACCATAATTTGTTAAGAGGTTAGTTTTCAACGTTTTAAAAAATAAAAGGAGCCCCGGCAGGAAACCGGGACTCCTTTCACCTTTGGCTGTGGTATTTTAGAAATTACTGTAACGGCCGATGTTTTGAGCACTCATTGCCGGGGCGGTATGACTGAAAATTCCCGAAGCAGGTTGTGCTGCCGAACTGCTCTGGCTGGTGGCCGGCATATAATGGCTGCCGGCAAAACCGGTGGTCCCGAATGGGGTGGTTTGCACCGGATGGGCGGGAGTTACGGCAATATTTCCCGTGCTCATGGAACCGGCCCCGTAATTACTAGCGGCAAAGTTGGGCTGGGCGCCTAACATGCCTTGATTCGCCAGGTTGCTGATATGCTGGTTGGAAACGTAATCGGGAGCGTTTAGACCGGCCCCGTAGCGATTGGCGGCCATGGAGCTGACATACTGGTTTCTTTGAAATTGGTCCATGCGATTGGGGGGCATCTGGGCGCCGAAAGTGCCGTACTGGACGGGCCCGTATGCGCCGGTGGTCATGCCGGTGCCGAAAGTTGCGGGTTGCACGGTTCCGTACTGGTTGTAAATACCGGTACCAAATTGGCCGGTAGTCATGGGCCTGGCCTGGGAGGATATTTGCTGGGCAACGTTATTTATTGCGTTGACATCCTGGTTCAGGCGGTTGCAAATCTGTTGAATGGCGTTCAGCTGCTGGGAAGCCATGTTTTCGTGCTGATGCAGTTGCTGCAACTGTGCCGCGTTATTGGCCTCGGAACGCTGTAGCTGGCTGGCAACCTGGCTGATACTGTTTACTTCCTGGCGCAAATCCTGGATCTGCCTTTGCAGTTGATAAATTTGATCCATAATTGTTCCTCCTTGGATTTAGGCAGTAACGCCTTTTTCAGATATTATGCTACATTTTGGAGCCGGTTATTACCGGAATATAATGGAATATTTTAAAATAAATTCTCAAAAATCATTTCCTTTTTATTACCGTATTAAACAAGCTGGTGCCGTCAGCGTTTATTTGGAAGCCTTTTATTTCCGGTACGGTGGCCGCAAGCTTCTTGCTGTGGTTTAAAAAGATCCACGGGGCGTCCCGGCAGATGATGGCGATGGCCCGGCGGTACATTTGCTCGCGCAGGAGCGGCTCGGTTTCCTGCTGCGCCCGGGCCAGCAGCAGGTCAACTTCCTGGTTCCGGTAGCGAGCGGAGTTCAGGCCGTTTTCAATTTGCGATGAGGACAGCAGGGTGTACAAAAAGTTGTCCGGGTCGCCGTTATCGCTGATCCAGCCGTAAAGAAAAGCATTACCTTCCTTATTCAGCAAGGCCTCTTTATACTGGTGCCAGGGATACACCTTGACGGCAACCTCGATACCCACCCGCGCCAGGTCCGCTTGCAGGCGGGCGGCCAGTTTCTCTCCTCCGGAAGGATTATAAGGACGGGAATCTTCGTAAGTGAGCATTGTGATTTTCAATCCGTGGGGATAGCCGTTGTCAGCCAGGATTTTTTTGGCTCCTTCCGGGTCGTAAGGGAAGTTGTTTAAATCCGGGTCGTACCCCATCACGCCGGGTGGCAGGGGACCGTTGGCTTCAAAAACGGCCCCCTGAAAAAAACCGTCAACAATTTGCCGGCGGTCAACCGCCATACTTACCGCCCGGCGTATTTCCGGATCGTCAAAAGGTTTTTTATCGGTAAAAAAGCCGAGGTAATTCAGATCCTGACCCGGTCTTTCTAAAACCGCGCAGCCTTTACCTTCCAAAAAACGGATATCAGTCGTGGTCAAGCCGTCGATAATATCGGCCCAACCCAATTTTAACGCCAGAGACCGGAACCGGTTGTTTTTAATTACTTTAAAAGTCAATGATTGAATTTCCGCCGGGTCGCCCCAGTAGTCTTGATATGCTTTTAGAGTGATATACTTGTCTTTTTCCCAGTGGTCAAAGCGGTAAGGACCCGTTCCCACCGGACGGTCACCGAAATCATCTCCCAGCGTTGTTGCCGCGGTAGGGCTGACGATTGGTGCCGATGCGGGCATGGCCAGGTTGCGTAAAAAAGGCGCGTAGGGATATTTTAAAACGAATTTTACGGTGTAGGGGTCGGGTACATCGATGGTTTCGACCATGCCGAAAGTAAATGCGGCATAAGGAGTATTATTTTGCCGGTAAGGCGGCATCTGCCTTTCAATGCTGAAGCGTACTGCTTCGGCATTGAAAGGGGTGCCGTCGTGGAATTTCACGTCTCTTCGCAGGTAAAACGTCCATTCGCGCGCGTCCGGAGATATGCGCCAGGATTTGGCCAGGCAGGGTTCCACCTCGGTGGTGCCCGGTTTAAAGCGCACCAGACCTTCAAAAATATTGGCAATTACTTTATAGGACTCTTCATGCAGGGCCAGGGCGGGGTCAAGCGTCTCTGAATCCCGGGCCCGGGCATAGATTAACGCATTATCAGACCCGGTACCGGTCAGGCGTGCGAGGACCGGTATGCCGGCACCGGTACGTCCCAAAATAAAAATAAAAACCGGCAGCATCAGCAAAAATACTAAAGATATTAAGGTTACTAATTTAAGCCAGCGCAAAATTACCACCCCGCATTTTTATACTGAGTAATAATATTTCTAGCTAATATATTAAATTCCTCCATATTTGGAAATAATTGATATATCTTTATTTTTCTTTGCCCGCAAAACCCTTCCGGTGAAGGGGTCGGTTGGGTTATGATAGTAATAATAGTACTTTAAAAATATCAATGCTGGGAGGCAGTTAAATGACTGTGCGTTTCGGACCGGCGGGGGCACCGGTTGCGTTTTATGAGGAGGGGCACAAATCATCCCTGCAGATGCCGGCATGGTTGCGTAAGCGGGGGTTAAGCGCGTTTGAGTACCAGTGCACCCGCGGCGTCAATATCAAGGAAGAAACCGCGGCGCGGCTGGGACAGCTGGCAAGAGAGCAGGATATTTTATTGAGTATCCACGCCCCCTATTACATCAACTTGAGCACCACCGACCCGCAGATACGGGTTAAGACCAGGGGACACATTTTAAGGTCGTTGCAGGCGGCCCGGGCCATGGGGGCCAGAACCGTTGTCTTTCACCCGGGAGCGGGAAAGGGCGGGGACCGTAAGGAGATATTATCCAGGGCCAAGGGGTTTTTAAAAGAAATCCTGGCGGAAGTGGAAGCAGAAGGACTGGGCCATATTTTACTGGCGCCTGAAACCATGGGTAAAAAGAACCAGCTGGGTTCGCTGGAGGAGGTATTGGAAATCTGTGAACTGGGAGGACCGTTGGTGCCGGCGGTGGATTTCGGTCACCTGCATGCGGTTACCGGCGGGGGTTTTGAGGAAAAGTCCGCTTATGCTGCGGTTTTTGCATTGATTGAGAAGCGTCTGGGGCGGGAATACCTGCAAAACCTGCATATTCACTTCAGCCCGGTTGAATTTACGGCCGCCGGGGAAAAGAAACACCGGACCACCCTGGAAACCGGTTTCGGGCCTGATTTTACGCCCCTGGCGCAGGTGCTCGCGGAACGGGGGGATTTGACACCCGTCATAATCTGTGAATCGCCGGGGAGGCAGGCCGAGGACGCCATTGTTTACAAGGAAATTTATCAGCGGGTTAAAAAAAACAGCCGGTGCGAACCTGGTTCTGCACCGGCATGGTAACCGTAACACACGACGCTTCCTTTTTAAAAAAGCGTTAAATTAATGGGTTTCCACGTCCTGGGCGCCGTTTTGACGTAAAATGTCGGCCGCCTGATCGATTTTAGCCTCGTCTGTACGGACGGAAGCCATGATTTTACCTTCACGAACTTTTTCTTCGTAGAACTTGCTTCTTTCGGCAGGGATTCCCCAGTCGATGAGGCTCCCCGCCACCCCGCCGGTGGCGGCGCCCGACAGCAGTCCGGCGATCGGGCCGGCGGCGATGACCGGGCCAATACCGGGTATCGCCAGCGCGCCCGCGCCCATGGCCAGGCCCGCCAGGCCGCCCAACACCCCGCCGGTGGAAGCGCCGGTAGTTACTTTGCCCATTCCCGTGTCATTATCCGCCTCCATGGTAGTCTGGTCATATTCGATATCACCGCCCGCCCGGTTTTGACCGGCTTGATTCTGGTCGGCGGCCAGGACTGATATTTCGTCTTTAAACCCGGCCCTGCGCAGCGCCGACACGGATTTTTCCGCCTGTTCCCGCGAGTCGAACAATCCTACTACGGTTTTAATCAATGAGATACCTCCTTTTAATTTCATAATTCGCTTTTTATCATGCCACGGGAAATATATTCTATACTTATTTTTTGAGCGCGGAATAAATTTTTCTAAAAAAGTTAAATTGCGCTTTATTTTTTAGCGGGTTTTGGTATAATATTGATTGTTTGCATTGAATTAATTTAATAAATTGGAGGAGATGATATATATGCTGCCGACACCGAAAAAATTTTTTCTTTCCGCGGCCAGCGCGGAAGGGAAGAATCATCTGAATGCTTTTGACAATGCCCTGTTGAAAGGAAATATCGGCAATATCAATTTAATACGGGTGACCAGCATTCTTCCTCCGGGGGTCCGGTATTGTCCCGGGATGAAAATACCATCGGGCTCACTGGTGCCGGCAGCTTATGGTTATATCATCAGCGACGTTCCGGGGGAAGTAATTTCCGCCGCGGTGGGGGTGGGGTTTTCCCAGGACAGTTTCGGGGTAATTATGGAGTTTTCCGGAAAATGCGGCCGGCCGGAAGCGGAAAAGGCCGTCAAGAATATGCTGGAGGAAGCTTTCGCAGCCAGGGGGATGACTTTGGGGGGAACCAGGATTGCCGCCACGGAGCATCACGTGGAAAAAATAGGTTGTTCCCTGGCGGCGGTACCTCTCTGGTATTAGCCTGATCTGCTAATTGATAAGCACGAATACACACGGGGGGTGCTGAATTTGGACAACAAGCTTTTTTTATGGTTTACCGAGCTGCAGACTGACGATATGGCAATTTCCTGCCGGGTAAAACAGCGGCTGCACGAAGAAAAGACGCCGTTTCAACACCTGGCAGTCATAGATACGGAACAGTTCGGACGGATGCTGGTCCTGGACAATGTTATTCAAACCACCGTCAAGGATGAGTTTGTCTACCATGAAATGATGGCCCACGTCCCCCTGAACACCCACGCCGCACCCCGAAAGGTGCTGGTGGTCGGTGGCGGTGACGGCGGGGTGGTGCGCGAAATTGTTAAGCACCGTGCAGTGGAAAAGGTGGTGCACTGTGAAATTGACGCTGCGGTGATCGAAGCGTCAAAAAAATACCTGCCCGAAATAAGCTGCGCCCTGGACCACCCCAGGGTGGAAATATTAATCGGCGACGGGATCAAACATGTCCGGGAAAACCCAAATACCTACGACGTCATTATAGTGGATTCGACCGACCCGGTGGGGCCGGCGGAAGGGCTTTTCAGCGCCGCCTTCTACCGGGATATTTTTGAAGCTTTACGTGACGACGGGATCTTTGTGGCCCAGACGGAATCCCCTTTCTTTAACCGTGAGCTCATTCCCCGGTTATATCAAGATATTTCCGGTATTTTTCCCGTGACCAGGATTTACCTGGGCAATGTGCCCACTTACCCGGGCGGGCTGTGGACCTTTACCATGGGTTCGAAAAAATACGACCCTTTGGAAGTGGATATAGACCGGATTCCGCAGCTGGAAACCAAATATTACAGCGCGGCCGTGCACCGTACCAGTTTTGTCCTGCCGCCGTTTGTCAAGGAATTGCTGGAACAGCCGGGAGGTGCCCAGGATAAATAATGACGGCATTTGCTGAGTTTATTGAAAAAAATTCCGGTTTTATCGGCTGCGCAGGTGATTACCCACCGGCGCGGGTGGTTCTGGTGGGCGCCCCCATGGACGGCACGGTTTCTTTCCGGGCGGGCGCCAGGGAGGGGCCCCGGCAGATACGCCAGGTTTCGCAGGGCCTGGAAGAATATAGTGTCGACCTGGACCGGGACCTGGCGGAATGTTGTTATTACGACGCGGGAGATCTGGTCCTGCCCCCGGGCAACGTGCCGGAGAGTCTGCGCCGGATTTCTCTTGCCGCCGGAGCGATACTGCGCGGCGGAAAATTCCCCCTTTTCCTCGGCGGCGAACATTTAATCAGTTACGCCGTGCTCCGGGAAGCGGTTAAATTGCATCCCGGATTGGCGGTGGTGCACCTGGACGCCCATGCCGATTTGCGGGACGAATATCTGGGGGAACGCTTTTCTCACGCCACGGTCATGCGCCGGGTGGCCGAACTGATCGGAGGCGAAAATCTTTACCAGTTCGGTATTCGTTCCGGCGCCCGCGATGAGTTCGTATTTGCCCGGGACCGTACCAATATATATTTAAACCGGGTCGTGGAGCCGCTTGCGGAAAACTTGCCCCGGCTAAAAGGAAAACCGGTATACGTAACCCTGGATATCGACGTGGTGGACCCGGCCTACGCCCCGGGCACCGGCACGGCGGAACCCGGCGGGTGTACGGCCGGGGAAATAATCCAGGCGGTGCACCTGCTCGGACAGCTGAACCTGGTGGGTTTTGACCTGGTGGAGGTAAGTCCGGTTTACGACCATTCCCAAAGGACGGCTCTTTTGGCGGCCAAACTGGTCCGGGAAGTCATTCTGTGTAAAAAACCAGCTTAAAATTAGAAAATATCATTTGACTTCAGGCTCTGAATTAGGTATACTAGTCATTGCTACGGAATAAGAATAAGGAATTTGTCGTTAATAAACGGAGCTGTGGTGTAGAGGCCTAACATGCCTGCCTGTCACGCAGGAGATCGCGGGTTCGACTCCCGTCAGCTCCGCCATTTTATGCCACGGTAGCTCAGTCGGTAGAGCAGCGGACTGAAAATCCGCGTGTCGGCGGTTCGATTCCGTCCCGTGGCACCATATTGACAAGTGATTACAAAATAAGATATAATTTTTACGTGTGCGGAAGTGGCTCAGTGGTAGAGCATCGCCTTGCCAAGGCGAGGGTCGCGGGTTCGAATCCCGTCTTCCGCTCCATTTTGTCTGGCGACATAGCCAAGTGGTAAGGCAGAGGACTGCAAATCCTTTATTCCCCGGTTCGAATCCGGGTGTCGCCTCCAAAAAACCACCAAAGTTTGCTGCCATGAAGAAGCCCGGTAACCGGGCTTCTTCGAGATCCAGGGGGAATTGTCAAGTGTCAAGGAAATATTCCTATCCACAGGCAATAAATTCCTATTATTGACCCGTTGCCCCCCGCATCGCACCAAACACATGTTCGATTTTTACAGCAGCTTGTGTTATAATGACCGTATGGTTTTTAATAACGTGGATGCGGTTTGGGGAGGGAGTGAGCATGGTGCAAAAAAGAAATAATAGTGGCCCGGTCTTTTTGAAGAAAGTCCCGCCGGGCCGGGGGGAACCTGCCGCGGCTTGTTACACCTGCCGTCACCGGCCGTGCTGCGGGTGCTTTCCCGTCCCTCTTACCGGTGCCGAAGCGGAGCGCCTCCAGGTGGACCCTTGGCACCTGGTCAGGGGCAGGCGGGTGCTGGCCCGGGGTCCGGACGGCCTCTGTTTCTACCTTGACAACGGCCGCTGCCGCATTTGGAAAGAACGCCCGGCGGCCTGCCGGGTGCACAACGGCGCAAACGAAAAAATACTGCCGGAGTGTAGTTTGGTGGTTAGTACAACAATACAAAGTGCTGAGGAAGTTGTGCGTTACCGGGTGACAGTCGGGACAGTTGGCCGGCCGGGCAGGTGAGCCGGGCATCTGTTAGTTCTACCCCGTGGTGATATACCCGATGGTCCCGGCATATGGTAGTTATAAGATTTATAGCTGTCGGGTGCAGGTGTTAAAAAGTATGGAAGATCTTCTATACCATATATATATACTGTCTCCCGGTTTGATCGTTGTTTTGATCAACGAGCATGCCGGTTCGTATCATAAGCCCAGGTATACCAATATCGAAAAAATACTCATCGCGATTATTTTTTCCCTGCCGGTTTTGATGGGCAACCTTTTTATTATCGCTTTAAAATACGGCAGTTTAGCAGTGGCCAACCTTGATACGCTGCTGCAGGAAATAAACAGTCTTAACGGGCTATTCTTTTACGCGGTTTCCAGCTTGCTGCTGGCTTGCCTGGTTAGTTACTGCTGGAACAGTTGTACCCGGGAGTGGTCGCTTAAATTTATTAATAGTATCAGGATCAAAAAAGGTAAGGCGGGGTTAAATCAAAATTCTATTGTCTGGGAAGAAGCGTTTCACCAAAATGAGGCCCAGGCCGTGGAAGTAATATTAAAGGAAGGCTCGGTATTCGGCAGTCCGGTAAATGTATCTGAAAATGTATCCGAAGAACGGTGCCTGCTGCTTGCTGTTCCCCGGGAAGTGGAAACGCTGGTTAAGAAATACAAGCTTCCTATAGAAAAAGTTTATGTTGATACTAAAAGCGGTATTGCGATCAAAGTATTTAATGCTGCCGAATTCAAAAAAGCCTATCAAAAAGAAAATAATAAGCATGCTTAATTAATCAGATTTATTTTTTTGCGGTGGCGGTGGGATAATCGGTTTTTTTTCCACGGAACACTCTTTTTCATTCGGCACCCGGCCGTCTTTTTTTGCTTTTGGTTCTTTACCGGCCGGTTCCGGCCGGAACTTGTTCCCGGTCATTTATAAAAAGCTCCTTTTTCTTGTTATTATATTCAAGCCTTAAACTTTTGGTATAAAAATAGCGGTAGGAACCAAGTGATTTTCCTACCGTTATTTACGGGGCTGTATTATTTTACCCAGCCGGACAAGGCGGGTTTCTAGGTCAAATTGTCATTCTTGATGTCTTCGATCAGCAGGTCGAGCGCCAGGGCAAATATGCCGTTGTAAATACCGTATAATTCCTGGACGGTAGTTTCCTTGGTCACATTTACTTGTAATTCATCTAAAGCCTTGCCGATATACTTTGCCCCCGGGCTGACATTTTGCATGAAATAACTCAAATCCACATTACTACCCCCTCGCTGTTTATTAACGGACACTTCTACAGTAAGTATTACTATCCCTTTTCGGGCAAAAATTAATTTCTAATTATTATTTGTCGTAAAAACACATAAAATAATATTTTTAAAATAAAGGAAAAATATTATTGAAAAAAGAAAATGATATGTAGGATGAAGGCACTAGAGCGTGAAATTGAAAGGATGGGTATGCGTGTATTTAAACAACCTTTTTGTATTTGGCACCCTGCTCCCCGGTCTGCAAAATTACAATCGTTTTATCAAGGACCACCAGCCGGAAATATATCTGGCCAAGACTAAGGGGGTTATGTATTATTTGCCCGGAGACAATTATCCTGTTGTACTCGCCAGCGAAGGCGAAGGTGAGGTCAAGGGGGTATTGTATCAGACCAGGAATTTAGCGGTAGTCCTGCCGGAAATAGACGAAATTGAAAAATACACCGGTGTGGAAAGCCAGAGCCTCTTGATCCGGGAGATCAGAGATGTAGAAATTTTAGAAACCGGGGAAAAGGTAAAGGCGCATATGTATTTGTGGCCGCCTTCCAAGGCAAAATGGCTCAAAGAAAACGGGGTGGTCATTCTGGACGGTGATTGGGCCAGATTCCTGGAAAATAAAGACAAATAACGAAAACGTAAATAACGGAACGGATTCCGGTTCCGGTTATTTTTTAGCGTATTTTTCCCATAGATAAGAGCCGATCTGGTTTAAGGCCTTTTTTAAGCCCGCGGCGTCCTCCAGGGTGAATCCCCGGCCCCAGTAATCCGCGAGTCTTTCATTGAATTTGGTGAAACCGGCCGGGCCGGTGACCATCCAAAGGTGGATGTAGGCGATATTTTCAGGGTCGCAGCTGTGTTGGTGGTCTTCTTTGTGGGTGATCCGGAAATCACGCAGGGTTTTTGCATCCTCCACCCAGGAAAGCGTTCCTTCTTTGGGGGTGACTTCATTGCCGCAGGTTGCGCAATAAAACTTAAATTTCATTTTGAACGACTCCTTTCCGGGAATGATTATACCAGAATACCGGTTGAGCAAACAAGAGCCGGGTTTAATAGGCTTAATCTTTTCTCATTTCTAAATTATAAAATTTATAAACACAAATAAGAATACCAGGCCCATTATTAATATAATACTAATAGTATATTATTTTATTTATATTATTAGCGAATTATTAGGGGGCTTATTTTTTTCCCGAAAAGCCGTGCTTCAGTAATGCTCTGCGTTCACTCCGGTATCCGCGGGTGCATGGCACCCGTTTTGCATATAAACTGTATGAAAAGTTTTATTTTTTTTTAAGAGGAGGGGGTGCGTATATAGTAAAATTTTTTAAAGTTATCTTGTTAAGATGACTTTTTTTGGGTAAGCCCGGGTGGGTGGTGTTGTTGTGCCTGCTAAGAGGTATACAGCCAAATTCACCGGGTTTTTGGCGGCGGAAAAGTTGTGTGGAAAAGTGATTGTAGGAATAGCATTGTTTTGTGGTTTGAGCTTGCAAAGGTGAGAAAATTGCAATTAAGAGATTTTTTATTCATTCCTAGAGCTGATTTAAAGGATGACGTTTTTCTGTTGGTGTATTGATTTTTCCTGTAAATGTTCCGTGGAAAGGAGAATAAAATGGAACTTGCGAAGACATTACAAGTCACATTAAATAAAAAAGCAAATCCAAAGACGGACCTTTATGTTGACTTGGCCCAGTCTTTGAGCGGGGTCTTTCTTGTAGGTTTTCTGTGGATGCACATGCTTTTTGTGGCCACGATCATCATCAGTCCGGAATTGTTCGACGCCTTGTCGCACGGCTTGGATGAGTATTACCTGGCGCAGGTGGGGATTCCCGCGACCATTCTGCTGATTGTATTCCAT
>Ga0334899_1000746_pt1 | contig 36963 bp, 79 predicted proteins | sample GraSluR3_MG_FD_207219 | JGI IMG/M metagenome (GOLD analysis project Ga0334899, IMG submission 207219) | Sludge microbial communities from methane-producing bioreactor in Wageningen University, Netherlands - Granular Sludge_8_08-R3 | ecosystem: Engineered > Bioreactor > Anaerobic > Unclassified ...
TATTAATTTTGTTTTTTGCTTTGTTTATTTCGTCTGTTACGTTATTACTTTCTGTGTTGTCTTTTGCTTTCATTGTTTTATTTTCCTCCATATACTTCTTTGTAACATGAATCACAAAGTCCATGTAGCTTAAAATTGTTTTTATTTATTGTTCCGTTTAGTTCTTTGTATGTAGGAACTTTACCACAAAGAATACATTTATCTTTGCCTATTTTATGTTCTTTTACTAATTCCTGTGTTTTTGGATTGTAAATTTTTCCCATAAAATTATCACCTTTTATTTTTTGTAATTTTTTTAGAAATCTACTTGTGTTGTATATACTCTCTCGACCACGAATCCATTGCTTTCTAATAATTCGATTAGGCTGTTTGTGTCGTATTCTTTTTCAAATGTTTTCAGGTTTCCTTTTAACCAGTTTATGTATTCTTCTAATGTTACTTCGTCTGCGTTTGTTCTAATTATTGCTATTGTTTCATTACGGTCCATTAGTTCAAAGTAATTATAATCCATTTTATCACTTTAATTTTTTGAATTTGATTCCATTTTCATTTATGTTTGCTTTCCAAATATCTATTTTGTCAAATATAATGTTATTTTCTCTTAGATGTTCTAATAAGCCATTTGTTGTTGTTATTTGTTCATTGTCCATTGATTCTATTAGTTCCATGACTGCTGATTCGTAACTACTTTGTATTTTTAGAATTTCTATTTCATCATTGAATACTTGTACTGCAATTATGTCTGCTGTTGCCATTTTATCTACTTCCTCCTTTTTTTTATTTATTTTGTTTGTTTAACTTTTAAGTTTTATCCATAGTCTTTTTAGTATGTTTGAGTCTCTTTTTATTTGATTCTCTATTCCAAGAGCCATGTATTCACTTACAGCCATATTTCTTAGTTCTCTTGCTTCGTGAAATTCTTGAAAGTCCTAATTGTTTAGTAGTATATCTATACAATAAGTCCATTTTCCGTTGTAATATTTAGGGTCTTTGTTTAAATTCAAAAGTGCTTTCATCTCCATGCCACCTTTTGACTTTCTTTGTATTTTTCTTCAAGGTCTATTCCATTATTTCGTATGTTATTTTTTATTTGGTTAATGTAAATCCATGCTTTTTTTTCATTTCTACAAGGACGACATAAATCGCTTATAATGAACTGTTCATTTTCGTATTCACCTACAAAGTTTACACCTACTGTTCCTTCATTGACTGCCTCTTTAATTTTCATTAATGTAAATGCAACGTTTTCAGTGATTAGTCCCTTTGCTATTACGTCTTTACCCCAATTTATACCAAATTTATTGAATGCTTTGTTATACAATTCATTAACTCTATTCATTTCCTTAGTCTGTTTCATCAATTACACCTAATTGTTTCATTTTGTTTAAGTACAAAAAGTTAAGTTCATCTTTTGTTATTTTACATTGATTTTCTGTTACTTTTAGTGATTTATTACATGCCATAACAATGTGTTGTGTTATTTTATTTGTTAAGTCTACTTCTGTGTTGTTTGGTAATCTACAAAATTCTAGTGGTGGGCAGTATCCAAGTAGTATATATGCTAATGCTATGTCCCAAGACATATCCATGCCACCGGCGTGTAGCGTTAAAAAGTATTCTTTTCCTGTGATCCATTGTATAAGTTCAAGTGGTAATTGTTTTCCAAATATTTCCTTAAATTCTTCTTTGTTTTCAGTTGTTAGTTCAAGTTTTGGTATGTGATATATCCAATTTGTGTATGGTCTTTTTAGTATTTTCTCTTTGTAGTCTTTTTTCCTTTTGTATGCAAAGTTATATTCGTGTTTATGTTTAGTCAAGTCATAGTATATTGGCTGTGTATGTATAGCGTCTATTTTTAAACTTTCTATTGGTATTAGTTCCATTCTATCAATTTCCTAATCTTTCTATTATGTCTTTTATTACTAATTGTATCCTATTTTCAATATTTTCGTTTTTTTTAAGTTCACTTTTGTCCAATTCACGAAAAACATTGCATATTCTCCCCTTTTTTGAGTAATCATAGTTTCCATCATGTACTAATTCCCTCCAATTTGCTTTTTTTACTTCTTTTTCTTTCATACGTACTCTAAATTCCATTATGTAACTGCTATGACATTCAAAGCATAGTATTTTGTTTATTTTCAATTTGTAACTTCCTGTGTCTTTTTGTCTGTTATTGTTTCTTTTTTCTTAACTCTAACTTTTCCCTGATGTTGTTTTCTTCTTTTTTGGTTTTTAATTCTATTTCTTCCTCCTCTGTAAGTTCTGCAATTTGTTCTATTTGTTTTCTCTGTTTATCAATTGTATGTATCAATTTTAATTCTTCTATTATTTTTTTTTCTGCTTTTTTGAATGCTAATGTGTATGTTTCTGCCTTTACTATGATTGTTTTTTTCCTTATTGCTTCTTTGTTTCCTATGTATCCCCATTCTTCTGTTAATATTTGTCCAAATAATTCATATTGCTTTTTTGTCATGTAAACTTCTTCTATTTCATCCACATTTAGTTCTACGTGTGCAAATACAATTACATTATCTCCTTTTTGTGTAGGTTCTAATCCTTGTTTGACTATTGTTACTTTAGCTCCTAATAGTCCAAATGGTTCTTTTATTATTCTGGATGTTTCTCCATAATACAATTCTAAAACCTCCTATTAATGTCTAATATCTTTTTTTAATATTTGATCTTTCATGCCTAATTTAGCTCTTATGTCTTTGCATATATCTGCTGTAAGTTCTGCTGCTGTTTCGAATTTGTATATAACCTCTGCTCTTACTAGCAATAGATCTAATCGTTTTGTTTTTTTCGTTACTGTTAGTGTGTTCAATCCGTCTATTCTGCAACCATTGCTATGCATAATGTCTCTTAATATGTTTTCTTCTAATGATCCTTCTATGAATGGATTGTTAAATTCTACTATTATTTCATTTGTGTTTTCTCTGTTTGATGCTTTGAGATTAAGTTTGTTTCCCATATAGATACCTCCTTATAATTTTAAAAAAATTTTCTTCGTATTTAATGCGAAAAATAATAAAAAATTAGAAAAAAGAAGAATAATCGTATAAATTCACATCTATGTTTTCTCTTAATAGTGTTTCTCTGAATATATTTACTACTACTTGTACGTTGGATGGCGTCAATTGGTATGTATAAAAGTTATCAACGAAAGGAAAGTCAAATAATACCATGTTCAATATGTATGTAAGCCCATCGTCTGATGATGCCACAAAAGTAAAAAATGCCTCTGTGTCTCCTATGTTAATTCCTATAATCACATTTTTTGTATATTTTATTCCTGAGTTTTTAGCTCTCATTTCTTCTTTTTCTTCTTGTGTTTGTGCTTCGTCCATTTCTGTTAATATGTAACTTAGTGTGTCTACTAATTCATCTGGTATTTCGTTTTCGTTGCTTATTTCTATTACCATCGTATCTACTCCTGTCTAATTTGTATTTATATGATTTAATGTTATTGTGTGGTATTACGTGTATGTATTCTTTTGTTTTTATCCTTATTTCGTTTGTTCCGGTGTGTATTTCTTTGACCATTTCCATTCCTACTGTGAATCCTTTTATACTTGCGTCTGTAAATTCTATTTCAATTGATGTAATCATTAAATATTCTCCTAAATGTTTGTTTAATTACGTGTTGCTAATGCATATATAATTCCATTAGGATCTTGTTTGCAGTAATCTACAAGTATTTCTAATTGTTTAAGTGCATTTTTTGTTTTTTCTTCGTTTACGACAGTTCTTTTTTGTATAAGTAGTTGTTTTGCTTTCTCTGCTTCATATTTGTTTAATATAATTAGTCCACCGATCCACTTTCTGAAGTAGTCAAATGAGTTTACGTCTTCTAATACTTCAAGTAAATATTCTTCTGCTAATCCTATTGTTTCTTCGTCTTTTTTTTCTATTATTACTTTAATTTTTTTTTCAAAAACCATGTATCCACTTTCCTTATTTGAGTTTTTTTTATTGTAATTTTACACATAATGTTGCTTTGTAATTATTCTGTTCGTTTTTTTTGTAGTCTTTTAGTCTTCCAATGAAACTTAAATCTATGAATCCATGTTTTTTAATTGTATATATTACTGCTATTCCTTTTAATCCTTTTTCTTCTGTGTAATTATGTTCTATTAATCCGTGTAGTGTATAGAATAGTGGTCCTTTCGTATATTCGTGTTCAAATTGACTTTTTATGCATAATTGTTTTAGTTCATTAAATTTATTTAATTCATTTTTATTATGTTTTTTTATATATCTAAAGTTCAAGGCTTTGTTAGTTGCGTTTTCTATTATTTCATCTTTGTTTGGTTTTATATATATTGTGCTATTCTTTTTTCTTTTTTCTTTTTGTGTAGTTCTTTTTGTGTAGTTTTTTTTGTGTAGTTGTATGTTTATTATTTCTATTTTTATTGCATTGTAACCAGATAGTTGTATTAGTCGTATAAACTCTTGTGTGTTTTGTTCTGTTATTAATTTTTTATTTTTGTTTGCTAATTCTGTTATTTTATGTATTGATCCTGTTGTTGCTATTAAAATGTTTTTATTGTCCGTTGAATTTATTTTAGTTATATTTATGTTTGATTTTAATTCATTCAATAGTTTAACTTCTTTGTTTCTTCGTGTTATATTGTCCATTTTTTCATTTTCCACTTTGTTTTTATTTTTGTTTATTCGTCTCTTTCCATTCGTGGTGCTATTAATATTTTTAGATGTCCATGTGGCCTAGTGCTTTCCATGTTTATAATTAATGGAAAATCTTCTTTAATTCCAATTTTCATAGTTTTAGAAAATTTATCAAAGTGTTTTAAATGTTTTATCAGGTTAAATGATGTGTTTACTTTTATGTCTTTATTCGTTTTTGGTTTGTAATCAAGTAATACCATATTCTTTTTATCTTGTAGCATTAAATTTTGATTTATTGTTCTAAGTGTAATTTTAGTTTCTTCTGAGTCAATTTGATTAAGTGCATTTTTTATGTTTTTTGTTTTTAGTTTTAGTGTTGTGTCTATGTTAAATTTTGGAATTATTCCTTCTTCTGCTGTGTTTGGGTATTTTTGTATTTTTTGATGTTTTACTATGTCTCCAGTTGTAATTATGCTTATTCCTGCTTTATTTATTGTAAATTGTAGTTCGTCATCTATTTTATTGTGGTGTATTGTTCTATATAATTCATTTAAGTCTAGTTCAATGATTCCTTTGTTTTTAGCCTTAAATTTGTTAAAAAAGTGTTTTTTAAGCTTTAAAATGAACATCATTGTATGTTGTGCGTTTAGTGATTTAAATATTATTCCCTTCTTGTCAAATTTTATAATAGAGTAATCATTTATTTTTCGTAATGCATTTATAACTGGCTTAAATTCTCGTAAGCTATATAAACTAAAAGTTACAAATTCTTTTTTTGTAGTTTGTTTGGATTCTTCGACCATCTTACTACCTCCTTTGCCCCTATTTTTAGGGGTTTTCCTTTTTACAATCGTAGTCTTCCCATTTTATTATTTCCCATTTATTTTCTTTTGTTAAATCCTCGTTTTTTAATTCTAATAATAACATTTCTTTTTTCCAGCATTTTTCACATAGAAATACTCCAGTGTTTTCTGGTCGTGCTAATTTTTTTATTAAAGTTTTAGTATTACACATGTCACAGTAAGAATATTCTATACATTCATTATTGTAATTGTCTTTTAGCTGTTTTCGCATGTCTGTTATTAGTCCTCCTTGTCTAACTATTAGTCTTTCTGCTTCTGTTAGTGTGTTGCGTGTTTTGAATATGCTTTTTTTCATTTGTATTAGTTGTTTCAGTATTGCTTGTTCAAAGATAATTTCTGCTAATTTCCATAATTCAATCATGTCATTATTGTAATCTTCTATGTTGTCTTCTAATGCAAGTAGAATATCATTCTTTATAATCACGTAGTCTTTTTCTAACATTGAAATCTTCCACTTTGTTTATTTTTAATTTAATTCCTTTTTCTTCTGCTATTTCTTCTTCTAGTTTGTTTATATTTTTGTAAATTCTTTTTTGCTCTAAAAATAAGTCCTTATCTTGCTCATTGAAATATTTTAATTCTAACAATTTTTCTTTGCGTTCAACTTCAATTTCTTTTCTTGCTTTATCTATGTTTTCTAAAGTTGTATCTAATTCTTTTAGTTTAGCTATTTTTTCATTTAACATTCTAAATCATCCTACCCATATATCCCATTCTGCAATATAGTTCAATGATTCTTCAAGTGCTACTTTAGTTCCTTCTGTCGTTTTTTTAAATGAATTATGTCCATCATTCCAACATAATTTATTATCTTTTATGTTGAATGCTCCGCATTTCATACAAATTTTGTAATTATCCAAATTTTCAATTAGTTCCTGTACTGCTATTTCTCTTGGGTCAATTTTTACCACTGTCCTGATTTTTTATTTTATGATTAATACCATAAAACCGAATACATTTTAGTTATTTAAAGTTTTTATCTATCTTCGATTTATGAATTAATAAATTAATTAGTCTATTTTTTGTTTTTTCATTTACATTTCTTTCTATAATCATATTATCAATTTTAACAAATACTTAGGCATTTATAATATCATATTCTCCAGATACTGTATTTTTGTATTTTACTTTAAATCCTGTTTTTTGTATTTTGTTGTCAAATATCAAAATTAGTTCACATTTGTTTTTTAACCTTTTATTTTTTTTTAGATTAGAAATAACATTATCTATGTTTTCCCAGTTATTTAGTGCTTTTTTCCCAGAGTCTACTGCTTTATTAAGAATTTCTACATAGTTTTTTGACATTGATATAAACCTCCGTTTTAGTTAATTTTTATACCATTTTAAATGTATAAAAAAAAAAAAAATTAAGTTTACGTGACAAATAAAATAAAAAAATAAACATTGTTCAAAAAAATGTTGTGGACCAGATGTTGAATTTAAACATTTTATAGTTTCAAGTAGTACAGCTCCATCAAAGGTGTTCATTTTTTACATTATTCAAACTGCGAATATCCACGACTTTTAGTAATACTTTTTATTGTCCTGGTCTAAAATTTTTGTAATACTTTTTATTATTTTTTCACTTTATGAGAATGATGTTTGTTAGTCGAAAACTTTATAAGTTACTTTGACAATACTTAAGTTTGGTGGGTCGGGGCGAGTTTTAGAATGGTTTTTGTTCATTTTCCATTTCTAAGTTGCTTCTTGTCTGTTCTTGTCTCGATCTTCCATTGGAAAAATGTAGTTTCTTTGTTGTCTAAAAAGGTGTTGTCTATGGGCTTCTCAAAGCTGGATGAGGCGTGGTCTCATGTTCAGGATTGGGAAGCCCTTTCCTATTTTTATCGTTTTCAAGAATATCATAATAGTACAGGTGCTAAGTGGCATAGATATGTTCATTCTGAGCATATTAAGTTTATAGCAGAAATTCCAATGTTAGGATTTTTTTTCGGAAGATCTATTTTTAGATCTGTTCAACAGTATGCTCATTTTGATGAACTTAATGAAAATGAGTATTGGGTTGGCTGGTATGGTGAGCGTGATCCAAGTACTGGTATTATCACAGTTGTTGCTAGAAAGCCTCCATTATCTGCTTTTGAGTTTAGGACTCTTTATAGGTATTTTGGTGGTACTGGTCGTTGGTGATTCTAATTTTTTTATTTTTTATTTCGGTTTTTTTGTTTGTTGCTGTGTATTGTGTTGTTACCCTACAACTTTATTATAGATAAGATCAAAATTATCAAACCAAGGTTAGATAATATGGACAATTTTCTTCAAAAAGGTAAGGTTTCTTTGAATAACTTCAAGAATATGATAAAACGATCTGAGGAATATAGACGGTTAAGTGGTGAGTACCCTTCATATATTAATATAGATGGTTGTAATCCTCAAGATGTTACACATTTTGAGATTCCTGATTTTCCATATTTTTATAATGGAAATCCATCAATGAGTGGTGCAGTATGCCTTAAAATGATGCTTGACCATATAGGATGTAAAGTTCCTTTACGTAAGATAGTTAGATGGTCTTCTCCAGAGCAATGTTCTGATGTTCTTGATGGGCTTAGGAATGCAGTTATACAAACTTCTTTTAATTGTAATGTAAGACTTGTACTTTTAGATATTACTGAAAGAAACATTAAAAATGTTTATCATACTTATATTTGTCATGGACAGCCAGTTCTCGTTCGTCTTCGTACCAAATTTTTAAGTAATTACTCATCAGATCATGACCATTTTTGTGTTATATCTGGTTTTAATTCTAAGTTCATTATATTAAGTGATCCTTCACGTGGAGTTAATCAAGAGCCATTGCTTAGTTTTAATCATGCATTAAAAAAAGTTAAGTTTCCAAATATGTTTGTTGTAGATATAGTTTAATTAAATTTATTCGAATTGTAATGTGTTGGAGTAGTGACATTTGTGGTCAGAATAAAGAATATATATGGAGATATAACAACTGGAAGACAAGATAATGCTGTTTACCAACGTAAGTATGGTAGAGGTATGCGAAGGGCATATAAAGAAGTTAAACCTGCCAGCTCACCATTGCAAAAAGAACAAAATGAACGATTTAAAAGTGCTGTTCTGTGGATAAAATCATTAACAAATGATGAAAAAGATGCAGCTAAACAATATTGCAAGGATCATCATGTTGGAAATTCAATTGGTGAGCCTATACATTGGTATAATTGGTTGAAGAATTTTGTTTTGTCTGTTCCTAAGTTTACTTTAATCGACTCTGTTACAAATAGGTATAAAGTTGTACATCCGGGTATATTTGGTATAACAGAATTTGATTCGGATGGGAATGTTCTTTTTGATATAGATGATTTAACTAATCTTTCTGATCAAAGGTTTTTGGGTTTGTATGAACAAGTTTGTAATGGTTATACTTCTATGGTTAGGGTAACTACAATATCTGGTAATGAGTTTGAATTTTTTGTTTCTCCATCTATACCACCTCGTCCCGATTTCTTATCTGATTGGAATTATTATGTCGATATACCTATAGTTGGTAGTCCTGATGGTAATCTTAGTAATTATACTATGTTACAGTTAGTTATTGATTATGTTCCATCTAAGATGAATTCTGATTTTAGTGATATTCGTTTTTCTAATTTTGATTGTACTGTTTTGTATAGTCATACTTTGGTTAGTAAAATTGATGAAGAACATGCTGTATTTGATATAATGATACCTTCTATACCTTCAGTTGAAGGGACTGTTATAAAATGTTTTTATGGTAATCCTAATGCTTCTGATTCAAGTAATCCTGATGGTACGTATTTATTTTCTGATTTTTTTGATTCTTCTCAATTGAACACTGAAAAATGGACTGTTTTGAGTGGAACATGGACACTTGATAATGTTTTTACTGAGTATGAGCTTAATGCAGGAAATCCAATGGGTGCTGTAATAGAAACTAATCAAATATTTACTGAAGATAATGTAATTGTAGAATGTAAGGTGCGTAGTTATGATGGTTTCAATAGGATTCGTCGTATTAAGCTTGTAGATTCATCTAATCCATCAATATATAATTCATTGTGGATGAGATGGGATCAAAATTATCTTCGGTTTATTAAAACTGGTGAGGCTCTTGGTACTCGTGTAACTAGTGATCTTTCTTCTTATGTCCAATATCATGTTATTATAGGTAAAATTAATGATGATTGGTATGTAGCTAAGGATGGTTCTCCTATAATATCACAATCTAATTGGTTGAACATTAGTTCATATAAATTACAGCTTGTTTGTGAATCCTATGAAGATGCTAGGTTTGATGATATAAAAGTTTATAAAGTTACTCCTAATCCTCCTTCTTTTGGAGAAATTGGAGAAGAACAAAGTTATGTTTAATGAGTAAATAATTTGTTTTCTTTTAGTCTTTTTTTTATTCTATTTTTTTCTTGTAAAAAAAAAGTGCAACATCCTGCTTTGATGTTGCTTTAATTTTCTAATAAATCATGGATAATGCTATCCAATTCAACTTTTTGTTTTCAATGTTTATAACTCTATCTCAGGTTTTCTATCAGTTTCAATACAAATTAAAAGATACCTTGAAATTATATTACATTTGTTTTTTCTCTCTTTTTCTATGCTTCTCATGTGTTTTCTTAGTTTTGCTTCTGCTTTTCTTTCAATAATTGCATTAAAGTCTTTTTCATAGTGTTTGTTGAGCCAATCGTCTTTTTGTTTTATTGTTGAAATTCCTAGTTCTTTCCAGTTTACTGTTTTTCCTTTTTCCATCTTCTTTATTTCAAAACCTAATTCCATTAATGGAATTTCTGTATCATCTTTGAATATTTGTTTTGTGTATTCTCTATCTCTGTCTTCTGATTCGTCTAATTCATTCATTATGCTTTCAAATACTTTGTCTAGGTTCATTTTTGTTCTACTCCAATAGAATTCCGTCTTCTTTTATTTTACCAGTACATTTTATATTTATTGGTTTTATTCCATCAATTATTTTTAGGTATTCGTCTCTTACTTCTCTTATCGTTTCTTCAATTATTTCCATAGCTTTGTTAAGTCCTTTTTCTTTAATTTTTTTGTTTATTATGTTTCTAATTGTATTTCCTGTTAAGTATAACATGTTTGTTTCTGTTATACAAAATATTTTTAATTCTATTTCATTAAATTTTTTGTCTGATAGTTTAATTGGTTCATTGTTTTGAACTATTATATTGTTTTCTATATATACCGTAGTAGAGTAGTTTGTTGAGTTTCCTTTAATTTCTACGCTTATCTCCATTTTTTTAACTCCATATTACTAATTATAAATTAATTTATATCTTCTTTTTGTTTATTTGTCTATTTTTTATTAGTTTTAGCTATGCAGGTGACAAATATGCTCGTGGTGGTGAGCTGTGTTCTGTGCCGTGTACTATACAATAATCAGCGTCACATCCTCCATAAGCTCTACTACAAATTATTATACCTTCTGGATGCCCTTGTTTTATGCTTTTTACTAATGTTCCATATTTGTGGCACATAGGGCAGTAATTAATCCATGTTCTCGTGTGGTATTTGTAATTTGAATAGTGACGGCAACTACATTTACCAGTAAATGTAATTGTGTATTTTTTCTTTATTTTTGTTTGTTCTATGATTGCTTTTACTGTTACTGTTCCATTTATAGATTTTTCTATTATGTTCTTATGCGTTTTTTCCTTTTTTACATTTTTTTCATTAATATCTCCTATTGTTGCTGTTACAACTACAATGCACATTATTCCTATTAATACATAGTTCAAGTTCGAGTTTGGATCACTCTCCATTTTTGTGCCTCCAACCTTATTCTTTTTTTATCCATTTTGCATTTGGATTGTTAGTTATTACATATCCAATGCCATCTTTTTCTTCTAGTACGTCTTCATGTACAGTTAGTCCACATTCTATACATTTGTAAATTCTGTCTTTTTCAGGTTCTGTAATTACGAATTCCATTATTTTCCTGCATTTAAGACATACTATTACTTCTTTATTCATTTAGATACTTTCCTTCTTGTGTGAATAACCATCCCGGGTCTATTTCTTTTATTGTCGTGCCATAGATACAACAAAGAGTACCTAAAGGTAGGTCTTTTCCTTGGTGAGCTACACTAACAATGTCAAAGTTTGTTGTGTTTTTGAACTCATGACCTTTTACTTGTAACCATATATGAGTCCACCATTCCCCATTTTTGCTACATTTAACAGTTCCATATGCAAATTTAACATCGTATCCCATTTCTTTTAGTACAGGATAGCATAATTGACTGTAATCTACACAGTTCATAGGTAATCCTTTACCTGCTCTTTTACGTGCTTCTGGGTTTGTGTATTTACTATTTTTATACCATATATATGTCGATTTTTTTGCAAATTGTTTGTACATTTCTGTTGCAGTTTTGAAGTTTCCTATTTCATCTTCTAATTTTTTTTGTAATTTTCCTTTTGAGCTTGGTACTGTTGTTGGTGTTTTTGTTGTTACTGTTTTTGTGCTTGTGTCTGGAACTGGGTTATTCACTAAGTATGTATCTATTTTTGCCTCAGTTTCTGGTCCTAATATTCCATCTACTGTTATTTCATTTTCTTTTTGGAATTTTTTTATTGCAGCTTCCATTATAGGTCCACAATATCCATCTATTGTTCCTTTGTAGTAACCTAATACTTTTAGGTCTCGTTGGTGTGTTTTTATGTATTCTCCTTTCATTCCTTTTTTAATCCAAACCATATTTTCACCTTCATTATTCTCTTTTTTAAGTAAATGAGTCTAAGTTTGTTCCTTTTTTCCTTATAACTTCTTTGGGTCTTTCTCTTGTTTTCTGTTTTTCTGGTTTGTCTTTTAGCCATACTACTGTTTTGCATGTTTTATCCATAGTGTATATTTTTACTTTTTTTATATTCAGTAGTTTAGTAAAACATGACCCACATAATGCCCTAAGGTCGTTTTCATCGTCTTTTAGTGCTATGTAGAATTTTTCTAATTCTGTTTTACCATTGCACATAAAACATTCTTTTGTCATTTTCTAAACCTTCTTAGTGTGGGAATAGGTGTATTATTACTTCAATTGCAATTATGCCTATACTTAATCCAAATGCAAATCCAACTTTAATACCTCCAAAATATGCATTTTGTAGTATTTTTTTTTGCATTTCTTCTTGTTCTTTCATGTTTCCTATTAAATCTCTTCCTCCTTTCATCTAATTCCTCCTAAAATTCATATCCTTCAAAGAAAAATTCTGTTACTTCTGTAAATATCTGTTCTGTCATACTTTCGCTGTAATATATTTTTAGTTCGTTTCTCGTTAAAATTACTGCTTTTGTATCTTTAAATAGTATTCCATTAATTTTTGTGTTCATTGTGACTTTTGGTCTTCCAAGTATTTGATCATCATTTCCTTTTTTTTTCATTTCTTCATCGTCTACTACTAATATTCTTTCAGCTATTTCTTCGAAACTCATTATTTTATTCATATAAATTCTCCTATTCAATTAATACCCAAATTCTTTTTGAATCTTGATTGCAGTAGCCAATTTAGTTTTAGCAGTAGTTATATGCTTTTTAAACTTAGCTTTCCAATTAGGTTCTTTGCCTTCTAAGCCATTTATCATGTAATCTACTGCAATTTCTAATTCATTCCAAGAATCAATTCTATACCTTTGTGCTGATTCAATTTCCTTAGGTGGTGTGCTACAACTTACTTTTTTTCTCATGAACTGTATTGTTTCTTTCCTATTGTTCAATTTATACCATGCACCTTCTCTATCTTCTTTTTCATTAGTGTAATTGTAATATATTTTGTCTACTTTTTTTATTATATTCCGTTCAATGGTATTCCATTGACTAGAAACTCTTGAGTAATTCATAGGTTCTGAGTTCTCAGCTAATGCTTTTTCATCAGATTGAACTACTCTGTCTGTAATTCTACTTTCTGCTTGTCTATTTTTGTAATTTTGGTTAATTATTATTCCACATATTAATCCAAATACAATTAATCCAGCTATTAAAATCCATAATCCTTTTTTGTCATCTTCAAACATGTTTGTAACTCCGTTTGGTTCTATTTTATATTATTTCCCCTGTTCTGTTGCTGTTTCCATTTCTGTCTTTGATTAATATTACGTTTTTTAATGTTTTATTAACAAGTTCCTCTGTCTCTTTTTGTGATAATACTGCTACTCCGTCAAATTCTTCGTATGTTTCTATATTTACTATGTTTATTTTTACTCTAAAAGTCATATTACTCACTTCCATTTTTCGTTATTCTGTTTTAGAATAAAACTAATTTTCCTTTAGAATAATCCATTTTACATTTTTGACCACATTCGTTTTCTATGAATACTAGAGGTTCATTATCATCAAAAAACAATTTTATTCCATTATAATCGAATTTTTCTGGTGTGTTTCCTTCTATCATTTGTTGTAATATGTCTTGTGCTATATCTAATTCCATATTTCCAAATTTACTAAGGTCGTATGTAATTGTCATTGTTTCATCTTCTTTTTTTTTTATTTTCAATGTTTCACTTGTTGTTGTTTCCTTTTTTTTCTAGTATTGTTATAACTTTTTTGTATAATAATTTTGCATAATTATCCATGTAATCCGATGCTCTTTCTGATGCTTTCCAGTTTTCTTTTTCTATTTCTTCGACTATGTCCTGTGCTAATTTGTTTATGTCTAAGTGAACATGGTCCTCGCAATGCAAACAATTCAATAAATGTCCAGCTTCATTTCGTATTTCTACATCTATATCTTTGTTTGTTTCTATTTTGCCTAAGAATTTGTATAAGTCTATTTCGTCCATGTTTTTTCGTCCTTTTTTTGTTTGTAGTTTCTTTTATTTACTTTATCCATTTTTTAGTTCATTTACTATTTTATAAATCATATCTCCAATTTCGTGTAATTCATTGCTTGCTTCTATTTTAGTTTCTTCTTTCCCTGATTTGTAATAATCTATTTGTAATTCAAACGATTTTTTCATTTTAGCTAGTATTTCTTTTACTTTTAATGCATTTTCATTTTTTTTGTCTTTTCTAATTAATTCATTTATTTTTTTTTGTAATATTTCCATTGACCATATTAATATTTCCATTTTTTCCTTTTCTTCCGTTTTTTTCCCTTTATATCTTAAGGATGTAAGGTGAATATTCTGTCCTAAATTACAGATATATACGCCTTTTTCTAATATTTCCTCCAATTCTGAGTTTTTAATTTCCATGTTCTTTACTCTATTTTCTTTGTTTTTATTTTTTCTATTTCAGATTTTAAGTCTATTTTCGATATGTTTAACATTATTTTTTCTATTTTTTCTTTCGTCTTTCTTATTATTTTCATTTGTTCGATTAATTCCTCTATTTCGAAGTTTAATTTTCCACAGGTTATTAGAATGTGTTTGTATGTTTCTTTACTTGTGTTAAATCCTTTATTTTGTATTATATCTTTTATTTTGTAATCTAAGTTTATTTTTGCATTTATACATATTACTTTGTCTACTGTTATTGTTTCTTCTGTGTTTATTATCCGTGTTATTCTTTCTATTACCTCTAATTGTATTTTTTCTATTTCTGAAAGTTCTTCATGCATTTTTGTAGTTTCTTCCATTTTCTAATTCTCCTCATCTTTTTTTAAAAATTCTGTCTTGGCATTTTTGGCACATTCCTGAGATACCGTATTCTCTTTTGCTTTTTTCGTCTCTAAAATCTTTTAACTTAATTTCTTTTTCACAAAATGGACATTTACCTTCGTGTACTAATTCCATTTGTTTTTTAAATCCAAGTGCCTTCATTATTTTTTCATTCATTTAATCATCTCTTTTCATTTTTTTTTGGGTTTTTAGTCTATTAACTCTGGTTTAACTTTGTATATAACAAAATCATTCCAATGTCCTGCGTTGCTTTTATGATTTTTCTTTCCTATTTTGTCAAAGTATCCACATTTCCTTAGTCTTCGTCCTATTGTTCTTAGTCGCAGATCAAGTCTTTTATTTATTTTAACATTGCCTTTAATGTACTTTAAAAATTCAACTGATGTAAATCCTTCTTTTTTAATATTGATTCCAAACCATTTTGCAGAATCTTCAATGTCTGTTTTCTTAATTATTGTTTTTCCATATTCCTTTTTTGAGTTTTTTTTTCTTTTTTCTTTTTTCTTTGTCATTTTTTAACCTTTTTTGTTTCCTTTTTGTTTTGTTAATAATAAAGTTTCCAGTAGTTTTTCCATCAATAAAACAGTTTTTGTGTGGTTCTAATAATTTTTCTGTTCCTTCTTTAATGTATAAATTAAATGCTGACCAGCCACTGTTTTTTGCTCTCTTTGCATATTTTATTCTTATTCCTTTTGGTAGATTTCTCCATGATTCTACACATAATGCAAAAGCCCATCTATACTCTTCTAGGAATGACACCATTTAACCCTCTTTCAATAAGCCTAATTTAACTAGAAGATTGCTTGCATTGTCCATTACTTCTTTTCTTGCGTCCATTGTCTTATTTAATTGTTTTATCATTTCTTCAAAGTTTTCTAATGGTATTTTGTCTAATTTTTCTGTTTCTTCTTTGTGTTTTTTTACCAGTTTCCTGTTTTTCTTTTTGTATTCTGATATTAGTTCTTTTTTTTCTTCTAAACTAATTTTTATTGATTTTGATATTGTATTCCTTGTTTCTGTTGTTTTTATTGTTTTTGCAGCCATGCAATCACTAATAAAACAGTTAAATGCAATTATCAATACTCCAAAATATTTTTCTTTTAGTTCTTCTCTTTTTTCACTTGAAAGATTTTCCCATTCGCATAAACATTCTTCATGTGCTGTTTTCTTATCCATCTTTCTGTCTCCCATACTTTTTTCTAACTTCTTTAGTCCATATTCTGCCTCGTGGAACTTTATAATCTTCTGGTAATCCTTTAAGCTTCTTGTCAAGTTCTTCACAATGTATTTTCTTAATTTTTTGTCTAAGTTGTCTAAGCATAATTGACGTAGGAGCTTGCTGATTTGACACTAGTGTCTTTCTTTCCTGTATCATTAGTTCAATTATTTCACGTATTGTTAATTTTTCAATATCTTTTAATGTCCATCTATGCATATTAACCATTCTCGTTTAAGTGTTTTCCTTCATTGTAGCAATCCATGCATAATATATAAACTTCTGGATGTACTAATGGTGTTATTCGTGTTTCACTTGCTCCAAAATCCACAAATGCTACAAACAATGGTTCATCTTCGTAAATTTCTATTTTCTTACCACAATTGTAACATGTTTTTTCCTTTAGTTCAATTTCATTAATTTTTAATTTTATATTGTCCATTTTTTTCATTCCATTCCTTTTTGTAGTTTGTCTTTAGTTTAATATTAAAAAATTGTTTTTTTTGTCTTTTAGTTTTGAAATCAGTTTTCTAAGTGTTCTAATAGTCTTTCTAAATACATGCCAGATAATCTTCACCACTTACTTCTCTTCTGTACATTGTTGATAAGAAATCTTCACATTCATTGCACCACCAGTCATTTTTGTATCGTTCCATTTTACTGCAACATTCTGGACAATATCTTTTTTCCATTTTGATCACCATACCAAAAATACCATTCCACAGCGTTCACATTCAACCATAAACATTCTATATGCTTTTGCTATTGATCCAGTTGCCTTTTTAATCAATAATTCCTTTTTACTGTAATTCAATTTATACCATAAATTTTTGCATTCTTTCTTTGCCATGTCAAGTATTCCAAATCCATTTTCTCTTTGTTGTTTCATACTATTTTTCCATTAATACTAGTGTATTTAAAAGTTCTATTACTCCCATTGGTTTGTTACTTCCAACGATTTTTACAAATTCGCTTTCATCTTCAACAATAATTTTTGGAACTATTGTTTTTGTAAATGTAGCTTCTATGATTCCTTTTGGTTCTTCCATAAGTCACATGCTCCTTTCTAATTTTTTCCTGTTTCTTCTTTCATTTCATGCTTTTTTGCTAATGCTTTTTTTAATTTCCATACATTTGTTGTTATTTGTCTTCTTAGTTCCATTAGTTCTTTTAGCTTGTTAGTGTGTATTTCAAGTTCTGTTGGTGGTATTTTTTTAAAGTCATTTGATTTAATGTCATGTAATTCCAATAATTCCTGTCGTTCTATTAATAACTTTTTAATAATTGTATCTATGTCGTCGTATTTCCATTTTTCATCTAATTGGCATTTTGACATGAAATAGTTGAATCCTGATAAAGATTTACCTTTAGCTTTTTTATTGTTGTTTTCCTGTTCTTTTACTGTTAATGAATGCCATTTGTCAACGCAGTTTGTAAAAACATTTTGATCATTTTTGTCTCGTGGGTTCATTGTTACTGTTCCACCTTTTTTGTTTTTAAATTTTTTTTTAAGTAGCATATTGTTAATTTCTCATTTGACTGTATTTTTGTTTTATAGAATGAGTTTAATAATTCTATTGCTTCTTGTCTTGTTTTTCTGTCTGTGTCATTTAATAGAAATTTTGTTGGTATGTCTATCAATTTTCTTTTTTCCTTTGCGTATATTACTGCTTTAAATCTTGTTGTTGGTGTTTTTACCAATATTTCTTTATTTAGTTCATAGCGATCGTATCTTCTAATTGTTGTAAATTGATCATTAGACAGTTTGCTGTAATCTTCACTAAATTTTAATATTTTCTTCATTGTTCCTGCTTTCCCATTTCTCGTTTTTTTCTACAGTCCTCACATTCAAATACAATTACGTCTTTTGTTGCTCCTGTGTGGTCTTCTAAAACTTTAAAATTCATAGTTCCAATAATTCCGGGTGTTGCTGGTAATAATTTTCCACAAGTGTCGCATTCTAATCGTTTTAATGCGTATTTTAACATAGTTTCTAAGATTTCTTCTGTTATTTTTTCTGGGTATGCCGTTTCAAGCCAAGTAAATACTTTTTTTATTTGTTCTAGCATTCTAATCGTCTTTCCTTTTGTTTGTTAATTTTTGCATGTTAATTCCTTTTGTTTTTTTAATTCTTTTAATAATTTTAACATAGGTTTTCCTGCTTCCCTACATTTCTTACAATGTCTTATTAGTCCACAGTCTTTAGTTGTACAGTTTACTGATGTGGCCATAAATTTCTCGTATTCTCTTATGCCACATCCGTCTATTTTCTTTTTTTCGTATATAGGACATCCTCTGCAATCTATAGGGTTACTATTTCTTATAGATGCATCATGGCATAATGCACAGTTAGAAGCTTGTTCGTTTATTCCAACGCCATCTACTATGTCTTGCCATTTTTCTATAGACAAATCTAATGGGTCCTCTCCATTGTTGTATCCTTTTCTCATTTGTTCTCGTCTCATAATATCCCTTGTTTCCTGTTATTTTGAGTAGTTTGGCCAGATATATATTGAATTGTCTGATATAATGATAGTTCCTGCTATTTTTTCTATTTCCTTAAGTTTTGTCATTGTTATTGAGTGGTTCTCTAGAGAAATTGCTATTTGGTCTATTCCGTTATCTCCTTTGTGTGTTTTTATTTCAAATGTTTCTTTTTTGTGTATATTCTGTACTATTTCCAAAACTTTCATTAGATCTAATTCTGTCTGTTTTTTAGCTTCTTTTTCCATTAATATACTTCCTACTAATTAATAAATATGTAACTGTTTCTCCAATTAGGAATCCTAGTATAAAGCAGATAAGATACATGTTACCCTTTACCTATTTTGCTTTAGTAATATAATCGTCAAAATCTTTTGTGTAATATGATATAGCGTCTGAGAATCCTCTGCACATTTTGTTTATTTCGTCTTTGTAATATATTCCTTTTTTACGTATTTTGCATTTTCCATCTCCGTTGTACGTTTTTCCTTTTTGTTTTGTCTTGATTTCTTTTTTAGTCCAAGGTTTAAAGTGTTTGCATTTTCCACATGACATTAATTCAGCGTTGTCTTGTAATTCTTTTCTAAATTTTTCTGGTATAGTTCCATTATACCAAAGGTTTGTTGTTTTAACTATTCGTCTATCATTGAATTTTATTATGAATAATTTTCCTGCGAATCCTCTCCATTCTGGATTTCCTTTTTTGTCTTCTTTTCCTATGTAGAAATGTTGTCCGTTTATTCTAACTGTTCTAGGGTCATCTTTTATTTCTATTTTATCTTTCCAGAACATATCTGTAAAACAGTTGTTGCTACAAACAGTATAATGCATATAGTTACTTTTTTCTATTTCTTTTCCACAATTTTCACATTTTAACATTTATATCTACCTCCATATTGTGTTTTTTCCAATTTTTTATTTATTCATTTATTATTACAGCTTTTACTTTTATTCGTTCTTTTAAGAAATTTAATGCTTCGTCTAATGGCATATAATAACAACAAGGTGCATTATCCATTATTATTGTCCATTCTTCACCATCTTGAGAGTATATATTTACATTAAAGTCATTTATCTTTTCTTCTTCTTTGTAATCCTCTTTTTGTTTATTCATACATATTTCTTCCTTGTAATTGATTATAAACTGCTTTGATATCCTTTCTAATCTTTTTTGTACTCCAACCATATTTTTCAGGATTAACCAACTGCTTAACTAGGTTAATTTGATACTCCTCAAGTCGCATAAAAAGATGATTCTCTAAATGTTTATTCTTTATTTTACTTACTGCCTTAGCCTCTTGAATAGAAATTAGTTTAACCCAAAACAAAATCAAGCCTCCATTTCAATCTCTTTACCTGTTACATTGTTCCAAATATAGCCACAGATCTTACATGTGCAAAATAAATCATTCAAATTCTGGTCCTTTGTACAATCAATATTATAACTATTGCAGAAAGGACAGTAATTTTCTTTTTTTCCCATTTTTGTATCTCCATTATTGTTTAAAAAAAAGGAGGTATTTTATTAATATATATCCAGATTTGTTTCTTTTTTAGTAATGTCATTCCATGCGTAGCCACATTTTAGACATTTACATAATTCATTTACAAAGTTGGAGTTTAGAAAACATATGGTTGAGGAGTTTTCACATTTTGGACAAGGGGGTGCTTCTGGAATTATTTAAATACCTCCTAAACATTTTTTTTAAACATTTTAAATGTTAAAAAATAAAAAAAAAGATTATAAAATTTTAAATATTTTTGCTGTTTTTTTAATACTTTTTATGCCTTCTTTACAATCTTCCTTTATCGTTTTTAATTGGTATATGTGTGTTTGAATGTTTTGTAAAACTATTTTGTGAAATATATCAGATTCTTTTGCCTTGAATTGTTTTTGTTCCTCAAGGTAAGATTCCCATCTGCTTATTTCTCTGTCAAATGCTTTGTCTATCAATTTTTCTGCCTTTTCTGACATTCTTCTTTTCTCCATTCGTCTTTTAGTCTGTTTTCATATACCCTTCGTTCAATGGCATTTAAATATAGTCTTCTGTAAATTGGTTCTCCTCTTCTGTCTCTTCCTTGGAATCTAGCCCATTCTTTGTTTGTAAATATATTTCTTCCTGTTGGCCTTTCTTCTGATTTACTATTTCTTGAAATTAAATCTTTACACTTTCTAATCATAGTTTTAGCTTTCTTCTTTGTTTTGTTCAATTGTGTCTACCTCCGTGTTTGGGGTGTTCCTATTAACTCTTGCTCTATATTTGTCCATTAATTCATACCATTCTTCATTTCTAATAATTGCACTGTTATTTTGTTTTTCATTCTGTTTTTTCACTTTTAGCTCTTCTAGTATTATGTATAATGCGTCTTCAAAATCTATATATTTCATGGCATTGTAAACAGTCTTTTCAATCTCTTTTGGGTTTGTTTCATCTGTTTCTAGTTTGCGTAATGCTACTGCTACTTGGCTTACTGCAACTCTACAAACTGAATGTATATCAACTCCAAATTTCTTAAGAATTTTTATGTGTACTTCGCTTATTCTAATAGTTTTTGCGTGTTTTGGTACTGTCCTACTGCTTTTGTTTTTTTGTGTGTTTTTATTTAAGTCTGATATTTTTCTTTGTTTTCTTTTCTTTTTTGTCATTATTTATTCCTCTTCAAAAATATATACGTTTAACTTGTCAAATGCAGATATTTTACGTTCACGATATGAAATTTTCCAGTCACGTTTTAATTTATATTTATCTGTGTATCCTAAAAGTTCTAGGTAACCTGTCTCAAGTCCACCTAAAGTTGTTGGTTCTACTGTGTGTATCATGAATCTTCTTTTTCCTATTCTAAAATAAGTACCTTTTTCGATAGATAGGTCATAACTTGCAAATGCTGTTGCTCTGTTTACCTTAATTTTTTCTTCAAATCTTGTTGGAATGTCTAATTGTCCAATGTCTTCTATTACAAATTTGTCTCCTTTAATTAAATCTGGAAAAATGAGAAATTTATCATTTGGCATTTTATCAATGTAGTTTTCTGCTTCTAATAAAAGTATTTTATTGTTAATTGTTTGGTGGTTACTGTAACCGGTTGCTTTCATTATTATTGCTGTTAATTGTCGTTTACTTGCTTTTCCACCGTCTGGGTATGTTAGTTTCAATTCTTCAAATATTTTCTTAATGTCCGGTATGTCGTCGTTTTTAAGGTGTTCATATTCTAAGCCCTCTTTTTTCAATTTTAGTTTACGTGTTCTTTCTTCTAAAGCTTTTTGTATTTCAAGTCCCATACATTTATGAACCTTTCCGTGGTAGTTTTTAACTTCGTCTTTAAAGTTTTGATAAATCTCTTCGCTAGGTATTCTTATGCAAATCCTGTAACTCATTTATAATTTCCTCCAAAGTCTATAATTAAAAATATGACAAACACATATAAAAAGTTTGTTAAAAAGATGACAAACTATTTTCAATATTTGATTAAAATTTGGTAAACTTCTAAAACAGCTCTTAAACTTAAAAGATGACAAAATAGTGTATGTATAAAATTAAAATTTTTCTACCATAATAAAATGGGAAAAAAAAAAGAAAAAAATGCAAAAAATTCAAAAAACTTTGCAAAAAAATTCCTAAATATTTTCGGACAAAAACCTGCTATACACATATATTATATTATATTATATTATAGAAAACTACTACTACTACTACTACTACTACTACTAAGCAACCAAAAGGCCCCAAAAAAGATGACAAACTCTAAAGAAAACATGACAAAACCACCACCTTAAAAAGGAAAACATGACAAAATCACAAGAACGACAAACAAAACCAAAAAAACACCAACAAAACCAGACCAAAAGCCCAACAAAAAAACAAAAAAAATCACACCCAAAACTCACAACGTAATACCACCCACAAAACACACAACCACCACTAAAAGTAATAAATCAGAACCCGAGTATTCGGGTTCTGATTAGAAATCTATGATTTCTTTTTTTGGTTTTTTTTTGAAAATGCGAAGCAACGGAGTTGGTTCGTATTTTCGGAGTAATGTAAAATCTTTGATTTTACATTTCGGCTTTTGTGTAGCTTTCTTTCTTCCGGAGTGAGTGTAGTGAGCGTGTAGAGCCGGAGGCTCAGCGAACGGAGCGAATGACGGCTAAATTTGACAAAAATCTTTGATTTTTGTATATTTGTTTTCTGCCGGCCAGCCTGCTTGCAGGCTTCGGCAGTAAACTTTGTCCGGAAATTTTCTATTTCCGGACCGGGCGGGCGGGTGGGCCTCGCCATTTTCAGCCTTAACTTTTCCTAAAATCTTACCATCCATAGAAAATTAGAATAAAACAATAAATTCAATATATTATACATCAAAAAAACAAAAACCATACCATCCAACAATCATAACATCTCACAGCGTCTTGGTTTCGCTTGTTTTTGTTCTCTTTTTGTGAATTATCTGTTTTTGGGGTGTTTTGTGGTGTTTTTTGGTGTTTTGTGTTTTGTGTGGTGTTTTGTGTGTTTTTTCGATAGTTTTATATTGTTGTTTTTTTTATATTATAGTTTGTGTTTTTGTGGGGTGTGTTTTGTGACTTATTATTTTTTGCGTGATACTTGGCAGATTAGTCAGGGTTTGTGGGAGCTTACTGAAAATTATGCTAACAGTGCTTCGATGATTCTTTTTCTTGGTGAGGCTTTTGGAGTGTTCGGTGCTAGAGAGGCTTATAAAGAAGCTATGTCTCATGCAATTACGTTGATGGAGAATCAGACTCGTATTAATCCTTATCCCATGACTGTTATGTCTGGAGAAGTTCAGCATAATCTAGAAATTAAAAGGGCTATTGTTGGATTTGTTACTACTCGTGCAACTAGTACTACGTCTATGAGTGATTGTTATAATGAGTATCCTCGTAAGGCTTTGTAATTCTTTCTTTCTAGTTTCTTTTCTTGCGAATATCCACGATTTTTCTATGAACCAAAGCTTTTAAGTTTATCAAACTCTTGTAATCCGTTTTCAAATACTTGTCTCCACATATCAGAACCAAAGGCTATTGTCCATTCTTGATCCATATAATTTTTCATTAGTGGGTTCATAATCTCGTTTTTTGCTATATTATAAAATTGCCTGTAAGCCCAGTCATCTAATACTTTTCTTGCACAATACAAAGTACTATTAGTCAGTTGCATTGCTTCTTCTAGTAGAAATGCGTTGAAAGTTCCTGATTCTATTATAAAATTCAATGTTATTATGCCGGATATTGCACTTCTAGCTACTCCTGCTCCAATTCTTCCGATTGCACCTATATTAAAACCTCCTTTCTATGCTTTTATTATTCTTTTTTTTAAGTTTTTAAAATAAATAATTTTGGCTACAATCTATTTTTTGTACAAAATAACTTGTAAAATTGTAACCAAAATTTTAACAATCCAAAGTCCAATTACAATATAAAATATTAGGGATAGGTTAATTCCGGTGTTATCACCTCCCTAACTGTCTTCAAAAAAATAATAAAATGTTAGGAAGGAAATTCTAATATTTTATTTGCTTAGTTGCTTAATGCATTTGTAGCTTGTTTTTGCCGTTTAAATTCTTGTGGAATTTCTTTACCATCGTGTTCAACAATCTTTTTTATACCAAGTAGCGGGTTGAAAGTAATTGTTTTGTTTTTAAAGTAGACAACAGTCCAGTCTCCTCTAAAACCAATGTGTTTAACTCCATTTTTACCTACTTCGTATTCTGTATTTGCTTCTAGTTTTTCTGTTTTTACTCTAGTTACAACCATAGTATATACCTCCATTTTTTGATCATTTTTTAATGAAAAAAAATTTAATTAAATAGAATTAGTAGCTATTACTTGTTTTGCTCGGTTTAGAACTTGTTTTGCCATTTTTTCAAAGGGTAGTTTATAGATCATATAATGAGTGTTTGGAGAAATTTCTAATTCCCAAGTAATTTCATCTATTAAGTGTTCTGCTTGTCCTATATCTCCTTTTTCAAGTGCATATTCTAAAGCTTCTACCTTTTGAGGTAAGCTTATAGGTTCTGTTTCAAATAATTCTGTTTTTGTAGCCATATTTATCGTCTCCATGTACATTTTTTTTCAATTTTAATGAAAAAAATTAATTAAAATAAATCAAGATCTGTCTTTAATTTTCTAATATTCTTACATGTATATGCTAATAATTCTTCTTTGTTTGAGAATTGAGATTTTAAGTTATGTTCTGTTTCTTTAGTTAAATTAGCATATACGCTTTGTTCTATGTTTAATCCCACAGTTTTAAATCCTTGTTTTAGAGTTAATTTAGCAATATCAGCTAACATATATAGATCTGCTTTACTTTCAACCTGAAACTCTATGTTTACTAACATTACAAATACTTCCATATACAAATTAATTCATTAGAAATGATTAATATATAAAATAATTCCAATAGAATACCTGCCTTTGCTTTTAAGATTAGCTTTTCTGATCTTAATGCCGTACTCAGTTTTTCTGAGTACGATGTGGAAAATCGTATAAAATCTTATAGAATCTGTTTGGCTATATCTTTCAAGACTTCTCATAGTTTTCACAACCTTTTTTTAAGCATTTAAAATGCTAAAAAATAATAAACATCTAAGAATTATGTAAATATGAAAATTAAGATTGTTTAATCTTCACGAGGACAATCTTGTCCTGTGGATTCGATAGAATCCACATAAGGACAACCATGTCGGTAACGACAATAAGTACATTGTTCGTCATAGTCCATATCATTCCCTCCGATTTTTTTTCATTGATAAATGAAAAATCGGAGATATATAAAATACTCTCAGTGTTTTAGTTAAAATCCGACCCCGGCGGTGGGCGGGGGGGTCGGAAAATTAAAATAATAAAAAAGTGTTTAAAGGACAGGAGTGTACTGTCCTTTGTAAGTATTCCAACGTACTGTGATTTCTGTGCCTTTTGCTGGAAATCCGTATTTGTCTTTGAACCTGATCCATTTAGGGTCTGTTGGACTCCAAAATGTGTATTCATCCCAGAAAATAGTATAACGGTCATCATCGATGTTGTATCTGATGACGAAAACTCTCTGGAACGGATCATCTTTGTGAGACAATCTGTTTTTTACTTTATATAGTGGAATTTCTTTAGTTTCTGAGATTATTGCAGAGTATCTAGTTTTTAAATGCTCTGGTTTTTCAAATTTATGTAATTTCCATAGTCTGCGTCTTTCAGATTTCAGTTCGTTTTTTGCTATTTTTTCATTAGCTTTTTTTTGTAAGTGTCTAATGAAAGCAAAATCTCCCAAATCTTCAGGAATCTCTTCATCTTCTTGTGCTTCAATTTCGACAACTGAAACTGGACCTGCAAGTACGGCCTTGTGCCGTACACTTTGTAGCCCGGCTAAAGTGGATTTTTCCACAATTTCATTTTTTTCAAATATCTCTTTTTCCATAATACCATCTCCTTTTTTGATTAAAATAATTTCAATGCCGGTCTGAGGTTCACGCCGTAGGCGGGGTTCTCAGAATTGAATCATAAATCTTTCTGTCGAAGACGAAAGATTTAGATTCAATAGGCATTCATAAACATCAAAAAAGGTGATGGTTATTTATTAAAAAAAAAAGAGATATTTGCTTAAAAAAAAAATGAAGTGGAAAAAGACACATAAGGGCTACAAAGCAAGGCGAAGGTGTAATTATTGCAGAGAGAGAGGGGTTGGGGCAGATTAAGAGAGTCTTTTATTAAGTACCTTGAAAAAATAAAAAAAAATAATAAATTATTTTTTTCAAGGTACTCAATTATTAAGGACTGGCTCTTGATGTCTGTGCAGAGCAGATTTGATTTTGTAATAACTAAGTTACATTATTACAAAAATATAAATCAAAATCAAGCCTGTGTAACGGCTTGATTTTGGGATAATGTAATTATGTAACTAAATCAAATCTGCTCTTATTGTTATTTTGTTTTTCGTCGGAAGTAAGTTGTTCTAATTTTTTGCTTTCGTCGGAAGTAAGTTGAGTCTTTTTTTTACTTTGTTTATTTAGTTATTTTTTTTTGGTTTTAGATTCAATTATTCAATTGTCAGTAGAGATTATTTGTAGTTAATAAGTTTGCTTTTTAAAATTTAACTATAAAAAGTTGTATTTTCTCTTAAGTACGACTGTCACCCGGTTACTGTCACCCGATTAGGTGACTGTCACCCGTTTTTTTTTTTTTTTATGGCGTTGGTACGGATTTGGTAGTAATATGTTTTTTCTTATTTCTATTATTATTGTGTAGTTGGATCGGATCACAAAACCCTGGTTAAATAATCTTTAAAAAAAAAAATAAATTAATTTGTTTAAATGGCTTCTTACTAATTAATAACTGTGCCAAGTTACTTAGCACAGTTATAGTTTAGTAAAATTTTTAATATTTTTTTTGTTTGTTTATTCAAACCATAATGGTGTTACTTCGTCCATGTTCTGTGTTCTAGGGTCTCCACCGTCCATTAGTATAACTGGATAGTTTGTTGGATATAATGTACGAGCTACGTTGAATATTAGCATTGCTGCTGTTATATATGATTCATATCCTGCTGCTGTGTATAGAAGTGCAGGTCTCCAATGTTTATAAACTGTTGCTGCATAGAATACTTGATTTTTATGTTCTATTTCATTTCTAAGCATTAGTGTTGTCATGTCATTCATACACATTGCGTCTTTTACCATAAATGCCGTTAGTTGTACTGCTTCCTCGTGTAAAAACATTGCAAATACTCCTGATTCTACTAGGTATATTAGTGCGTCTATTGAATCTGCTGCTAGTGATGCAGTTCCTCCTCCTCTTATTCTTAGCCAGTCAAAGCTGTCTACTATGTCGTCTGCTAATCTTCCTAATAATTTCCTAATAGCATTTTTTATCATTATGTTTATGCTATTTGATCCTGTTGTTCCTCTTTGTAGTTTTATGTGGTTGGCTTGTTGTCTTTGTACTACCTTTCTTCTTTTCCACCATTCACTAATTGTTGGTGGGTTGCTTAGTTTTCTTGGTGCATATGGGCTGTCTGGTCCAAATGTTTCTTGTCTTATTCTCGCTCTTGTTTTTTCCCATTCTGGAAAGTATGAATCTGGTACGTTTTGTTGTTTGTGGTAGTCTCTGTCAATTAGTCTTTTCATCCCTGATGATGTTTGTGATTCCATTGTTGATTGTTCTTTTATTTTTGCTATTTGGTTTTTCATTTGAGTTTCTGTTTGTACTTTTGTTATTCCTGATGATCCATATCTTGTTTTTGATTTATTTTTTGGTACTAACCATGCCATTGTATCATCTCTTATGGTATTACAAATCTTCTTGATAATAATGCGTTTTTTTCCATTATGTGTTCCCATTGCCACATTCTATCGTCTATTCGTTTCATTCTTGCCCATTCTTGTATGTCTAGTGGATATTCTTCCATTAGTTCTTTGTCGTACCAAGGGTATTTTCCTGTGCAGCTTTCTTCGTTTGTAAGTATTGATTCATCTAGTTGTGCTAAAAATCCCATTTCTTCTTCTTCAAATGTTCCACATATTCTAACTAGCCATGTATATATTGTTTCTGCTAGTTTTTTGCTGCTGTACATGCTCCAAATGCCTTTATTTTCTTCAATTCTGTTTGTTATGTATTCTGCTATTTCTGATTCTGTTTTTTGTATTGCCATTTATTTATTTCTCCTATTTATTCATTTAGTGAATGTACATCTATGTATTCGTCTTTACATGATTCTTGAGGTGTTTTATTTAGTAATGTTAATGATCCATATCCTTCGTTGCTGTAATACATATTTCTAAGTCCATCTTCAATAGTAGCACCTGCTAAAAGGAGTCCTTTTGCGTCGCTGTACTGATCCCAAGTTGTAATTTCATCCTCTGCTCTTTTCATGATTAATCTAGTTTTGTCAATGTTGTCAATTGTTTTGCAGTATATTTTTCCTCCACCTTTGTATTTGTCTGGGTATCTTATGTTAATGTTTCCTTCTCTTGTGTCTACTTCTATTAAGTGTTGCCAGTATCCATTTAATAGTGCTTGTGTCGATTTTTCTTTTATTGGGAAGTATAGTGTTTTAATTATGTCTCCTTTTTTCCCTTCTGTTGCAATTAAATAATCACTAATTTGTTTTGTGCTGTAATGTAATTGTAATCTTAATGGTTCGTTGAAATCTTTTAGTACATAAAAATATCCTGTGTCCATTTCTATTATTCCTAATGGGTCGAATTCTGAAGGTCCTTTTTCATATCTGTAACTGCCATGAAGTATTGGTTTGCTTGACATGTTAATTTCTATTTGATTGTCTTTTATTTCTTTTACTATTTCTCCTGATGGTTCACCGTCACCTATTTGTTTGAATCCATAAGCTGGTGGTTCGTAGTTGTGTTGTAAATCGAATTGTGTTCCATAGTATCTTTCGTATAATAGACCGTATCCATAATAATTATTTCCTCCGGGTAATGCTAAATATGCCTTTTTCTGGGTTAAATTAAGTTGTTGCCATAGTATACTTACTACTTGTGCTAATTGTTTTTTTGTTGCTCCTGTTGTGTTGGTTCTAACTTGGTTTCCGTTGTAAAGTCGTGTTCCGGGTAGTTCATTTCCTCTAAATTCATCATTGAATCTTTTTATTATTGATATTCTTGTTGTCATTTCACTGTAAAGTGTGAATTGTTCTATGTCATTCCAGAATCCTTGGACTTCACTTAGTCCAAATTTTGATGTGTAATTGTTTAGGAATCTTTCATTGTCTAAATCTGTTTTGTATGTTTTTTTAATTTCTGATAATGTTGCTCCTGAGTCTAGCATTCGTAATGTGTTGTTTTTAGCATTTCTGTTGCTTATTTTGTCTTGATTTTGTGCCATGTTTTCATCAAATTCTGCGTCTCTTGCTAATATTTTATTTCCATATTGTTTAAGCATACTTTGTGCAGCTAACCAGTAATGAGCAAATGCCATCCATACAGGAGGGTTTATCCATCCATAAACTACCCAAAAATCAAATAGTTCGTTACAACAAGCCCAAGCCGGTCCTTGTAATATGTCCCATGCATATTGTAAGTCTCCTTCAGCTATTGCTGCACCAATCCCAAGACATGCTACTTGTATTCCTTCTTCGCAGAAGAACTGAGTTAAATTAACATTTTCTCCTGCGAAGCCCATTCCTCTCATGATATATGATAATGTCATTTTATATGTTTCCTCCTTTTATAATGCCGCCACTGACATTTGTGCAGCCCAAAGGAAGTAAGAAAATGAATCTACTGCCCAAGGTACTAGCCAGCCATATTGATCTAATTCTTGTGATGCTGGTTTGATGCCGTGGTCTTCTGTTGCTAATCTTACTCTTTGTACTGAGTCTCCGTCATTTTGTCTTCTGAATACATACATTGCCATGTTCCCTTCTTGTATTGATTCTTCATATAGAAATAGTCTGTACATGGCCATACATGATGCGAATTCAACTACTCCTAATGCTAAGCTTATTATTAAAACTACCATGTTTTTATTTTTTGTAAAAACCTTTATATAGTTGTAGTGTTAATACAGATTACACAATTTGGGAGCATGTTATGGTAAAAGTCTCGAATGTTTTTGGTGATGTATATAGTGGAAAAGTAAAGGACGCAGGTGTCTTTGCTAAATGGAAAGGGCGACAGTACAGAAGGTCTTACGCAAAACCTTCAAATCCTAATACTCCAGCCCAACAAGCTGTTAGAGCTAGTTTTTCAGATGGTGTCGATAAATGGCACATATTCAATGCTTTGCAACAACAAGCATATAATCCTCTAGCCGCAGGTCAAGTAATGTCTGGTTTTAATCTCTTTATTAAAAGATGGCAAACTATGACTGCTGAACAAAGAGCTACTTATGTTGAGCCTTATACTGGGTTTAAACAAGTTGGTTCTGGTCCTGCTTCTGCAGAGCAAAGTACTAATACTGTTGCAGACCAAGATGAATATACTCTAGCTGAATCTCCTATTTTGATAGGTTCTGTTGGTTTTACTGTAAGTACTGGTAATTTTGATCCAGTTGCAGTTGTTGATCTTGTTAGAGGCCGTGTCGATATTCTTAAGTCTGATGTAGGTGCAATAACCATAGATTATCAATCTGGTGGAAGAACCGTAACTGGTGAAGTCATAGATACTGGTGTTACTGCTGGTGATGTCTTTTACTTAGATTACTTCCCTGTTGTTGCAAAATCTGTTGTACTTAAGTCTGATGCGTCTGCTGTACATAGTTTTGAGGTTGATATAGAGAAAGGTAAAATCTATGTTGTAACTCCTGCTACCTATACTGATGGTGGAAGTTTCCAATGGAAATATTACACTCCTATTAATCAAGTTAAATATGAGCTATTTAAAGCACAGACTCAGTTTACTACTGCTAGGGTGTATAGTGATGCTAATGGTATCATGAAATTGGCTCAAACTGCTGAGGATGGTAATAGGGATGGAATATTCAAGCATGGTTCTTACGGAGATATAATTGTGTCAAATATCTCTGCTCAGGATGCTGCTATGGATGAGTACATAAAACTTACTGCGTTATAGGTAATGCAAACCTGTAACCTTTAATTTTTTTTTTTTAAAACTCTTCGGGGGTTTTAATAATGGATTTTGATAACAAGACCGTTATAATTGTGTGTGCTACTGCCATCAGTGTTACTAGTGCCGCTCTTGGTAACATGGAAATTCCACTTGCTGTTGCTTCTGGCCTTGTAGGTTATCTCTCCCATGATATTGGGAAGTGATCCTTTGAATGACTGGCTACCAATTGTTGCTATCATTATATCTATTTCTTCAATGTTTCTAACCGTGATTTCAACTGTAATAGTTATGTATGGCCGTCTTTCAAGAATAGAAAATGATGTAAAATGGATTTGTCGTTGGCTTAGAGTCGTTTATAAACCCAAAAATAAATCTGATCGGTGATGTTGTGGCCAAGGTAACATACGGTAGTGATGCAAGTAGATTACGAGAAGGTGTTCATGAGCAAGGTAGTGGAGGTACAACTCAACCTGTGCGTCCTGTTCATGAAGATGCTCGTGTTTCACCTTCTAGTGATCCTACAAATCCTTATGAGGAAAATCGTTGGAGATTGTCACAGACTGTAAAAGTTTGGTCTGGTTTACGTCCTTGTAAAAAGGAAATTTTTAATCATAGCTTTAAATTGTATAATATAACTGGAACTACTGGTAAAAAAAGTCGTCAGTTGCAATCTGGTTATCCTTTAGCTCTTTCTGTAATTATTAATAGTCTTGATCCAAATACTGGTAGTTTTCTTGATCCTCTTTGTTTTTGTTATCAGCTTGTTGATCCTGCTGGTCAGCCTTTGAAATGTAAAGCTCATTGGTTTTATGTAGAAGTTGGCGATGTAATGAATACTGTTTATAGTGTAGATATAGGACAAGGTGAACGGTTTAAAGGTTCTATTCTTCCCGGTGCAGCAAATTGGTTGAATAAGCTTCAAGGTCCTGTTGTAGTTCAACGTGGTAGTGCTTATTTGAATTGGATTGAAATGATAGGAGATCGTGATGAATTTTGTATGTGGATTCCTTTTGCAATTGCTACGATTATTGGTACTTCTCATTTGTGGGATTGCGAGGAGTGGCGTCTTGTTGGGGCATCTACTGATTCTGATTCTGGTAGTTCTACTTTAAATTTAATCTGGTGTCCTACTGGATGTAATTCAAGTCTTTGTAGTGATGCTTATGTCTTTGTTGATCTTACTTATGGTGATGGTGGTGTTGATGTTTCTATAAGGCATAAAGATGGTTCTGATCATGCAGATGTTCTTTGGGATGGCGTTATTTTTGGAAGTTTTAATTATGGTGCTTCTGGTGTTGATCTTGTTTCTAGTTTTCATTTTCCACCGTTTAAAAATAATGAATCTGGTACTAAAATGATTTATAGTGAAGATCTTGATCCTTGTGATTATAGTCCACGTCTTCCTGGTCTTGTCCAAAAGGGTGATATGATTGTTAATGAGTCTAGGGATTGTTCTTGTGAAGGTGGTGGTTGTGATGATTATTGGTATGTTTTTGGTTTTGATGAACCTATTCGTTTTGATGGTACACGTAGAAATCCTGAAATAAAGCTTGTTGTAGATGGTCCTATATATGATGGCCGTGGTTTTCAATGTTTTTATCCGTGGGGTGCGGCTTGGATTTATGTTTCTGATAGTGTTGATGGTCCTTGGTGTGGTGTTTTTGTAAATCCTATGGTGGAATTTGTTGAGAATCAACAAGTATATTGCTTTGATCATAGATATTTATGTAATGGTACATGGCGATATATAGCAGTTCGTCTTGGAAACGGTCCTGCAGCATGGGTTCATTGTACTAAAACTACTCTTAAGGAATTGTATGTTAATGACAAGTTGTATGTTCCAGAAGGGGGTAGTGGTGCGTTTTAGAGGTGATTAAATGAAAGATTGGATAGAAATAATAACCCCAATGAGAATATTCCATATTTCTCCGGATGGTCGTGAGTTTCATGACCATATTCATGAAGGAGTAAAAAAGTCTGATCATACGGATGCTCTGGTTTTGTTTGTTCAAAAGCTTCGTGATAGTGGAATAAATAAAATGAATTGTGATCATGTTCCTTTTGATTTTTTGGATCGTGGCATAGACTTAAGGAGAGGTGATCGTAGGTTAGATGTTGTTTATTATAAGGATGGACGTATGTATGAGTGTGAATTAAAAAGTCCTAGAGAAGTTGGTTTAAATAGAACGTGGGAGCAAGTAAAGGATATGGCTAAGTTGTGTGACACTCTTACGTTTGTTACTGCTACTTCTCAAGTTGAAAAAGCAAAAGAGTATATAAATCTTTTTAAATTAACAAATGTTGTGGTGGATGTTTATGATAATTGAAGATGGACATGTACAATGTCAAAATTGTCGTCATTTGGATAAGTTAAGCTATGAAGATGCTAGGCCAACTCATCATGAGAATTGGCAGTGTAGTAGGCAGGGCATAACGTTACAATATGAATTTACAGTTGCGTATGTAAAGTGTAGTCGTTTTGATTCAAAATAGTCTGGTGTTGGTTTATGATAGAACAAGATGTTAAAACAAAGATAGCTAATATCCTTTTGTCTTCTGGTTTATCAAGTGATGAAGCTATTTTATATCAGAATTTAGGTATAACCGGTATGCCTCAAGATGATTTTGTTACAAGTGCTTATGCAAGGAAAGCAAAGATTGATGCAGAGGATTCTCCATATAAGTATCGTTGCGTAGCTTGTGGTGAATATTATCAAAGTCGAACTGAATTTGTTGAATGTATGGAAAGTCATGCAAAGGATTTTATGATAGGACAACCAGTTGAAAGGACAAAGGAATATGAAGAGGAGTTAATAAGTAGTTTTCCCCCATTAATGCAAGCAGCTATACGTGAACAAAGAGAAAGAGAAAAAAAAGAATAGGCATTATAATCCTATTAGATCGCATATCGCAGCCCATATATGATAGCACATTATATCTCTATATTGTGCGTCTTCACATGGACAATACCAGTACAGATTATCCAGTAATAATACTTCTCTTACTTCTTTTCTTGAGTTTGTTACTTCCCATGAATTATCGCTTGTTCTCTTTACTCTTTTGTCTTTATATGTTTTTATTCCCTTTTCTACTCTATGTGGCATTATTTTCTTTTTTTGTATCCTAACCTCCCCCTTATATTGTCTAATTCTTCTTCTGTTATTAATTCTTCTTTTCGCATATCTATTGCAATTTTTAGTTTTGTTGCTTCTCTTAATTGTAGTCCTTTTTCGATTACTTTGTCTTCAATTCTTTCCATTAACATATTCATTCTAATGTCTGGATCGACTTTACTTGGTGTTATTTTTTCTTGTTCATATTCTTTGTTTTCTTCTTTTTTGTTTTCTTCTATCTCAGTTTTTTCTTTTTCTTTTTTTGGTAGTTTTTCCTTGTTTTTTTGTTCATCCAAGTTCGTGTTACTATTCTTGGTTTTAAATTCACCGTCTACAACTCCTTTTGGCTCATTTTCTTTTTTCTTTTTATATTTTTGTTCTTCTTCTCTAGCTATTTTTTCTTCTTCACTGACTTTTTCCTGCGAAGATCCACGTGGTTTATCTTTTTTAGAACCTGATTTTTGTTTGCCCATTTTTACGTCAATTCTTTCTCCTTTACGAATTTTTGACTCATTATATTCGTCGAATTCTTCTGCTGGTGTTGTTGGCAATCCTGCAAGTTCTACTACCCATCCTATTGCATTTCTAAGTGCTTTACTACATGCTCTTGTTTGTGCTAAACTTGCTAATTGATTAAATGGCTTTTGTGCTTTCCCTTTTTCATTTGTTAATACATAACTTTCTGCTGAACCTACAACCTTCCCTGTTGGTACATGTATTGCTTTTGCTGTTGCTTTAGCTCCTCTTATTTTGAAAACTTGTGTCGGTTCTGAGCTAACTATTATTGGTGCTACTTCATAGAAGTTTCCTACTAATTGCCATTCGCCGTATTCTATGTACCTTTCGTCATTTATGTATAATCCACCTTTTTTTGAGTTGATTAGCTTTATTAACTGTTTTGCTACTAAGTGACCGTCTGTTATTGTTTTGTCTATATCTTTTCTTTTTGTAAGTGTTTCTTCAACTGGTACTATGTTTGTTTCTTTTTTTTCTGTTGTTACGTTATTGTCTTTTTCCATTTATTTTACCTCCTTTTTTTTATTTTTATTCTTACAACATTTGTATTCCATTGTTATATATATTCCAAATGGTTCTAATCTTTCCTTTATTACTTCCCATGTTTTTTCAATTTCTTCCTTTGTTCCAGTTTTTGCAATTATTATGTTGAAATTTATGAATTTTTCAAGTAGAGCATATATAGCTTCTGATTCACCAACTGTTGAAGATATTCCGTTTATTACTGAATCAATTAGTACCATTGCAATGAATTTGCTTTGTTCTATTTCTATTACTTTCCTTTTATCTGTTTCTTTTTTTTTCATCATTTAAATTCTCCTTTGACTGATTGAAAACAATAATTATTCCTATATCCATCTTTTCTATTCTTTTTGCTATTTGTTCTATTATGTCCCTGAAATAAAATGTTTGTTCTCCGTTGTTTATTTGTTCTATTTTGTCGAATGCTAATGATATTAATGCACATTCAATAATATATGAGTCATTTTTTTTTAGTAATTCCATTAATGTGTTATTAATTTTGTTTTTTGCTTTGTTTATTTCGTCTGTTACGTTATTACTTTCTGTGTTGTCTTTTGCTTTCATTGTTTTATTTTCCTCCATATACTTCTTTGTAACATGAATCACAAAGTCCATGTATCTTGAAATTGTTTTTGTCATATATGCTGTCAAAGTGCTTATGTTCTGGTATTACTCCACACACGAGACAGTTATCAATTCCAATCTTATATGCTTCTCTAAGTTCATGTGTCTTTGGGTCTATTACCTTAGCCATTACTATTTTACCTCCTTAATGTTTATACATTTTTAGAAGTCTAAGTCTTCAGTGTACACTCTTTCAATTTCATATCCTTCTTCGTCTAATGCTTCCATGAACATATCAATATCGTAATGTACTGGTTCTCCTCCTTGGTTGTGTTTCAGTTCTTCTATAATTTCAGCACATGTATCTATTTCTGCATTTGTCCGTATTATTGCTAAGGGATAATCCTGATCCATTAACCTAAAATAATTAAAAAGCATATTATCACCACAATTCTCTTATTCTAATTTCGTCTTTTGATAGTCTTATGTTAGTAATCCCTGCTACTACAAAATCCACTTTATATTCTTTTAGTCTTCGTTTCATATCCTCTAATTCCCAGTTTTCTCGTTCTTCAACCATATCTATTAATACTTTTATAACTTGCGTTTTATCTCCTGCTATTTGCAATAAGGCCTTGTTGTTATAAAAGTCTTCTAATAATACGAAGTCCTGTCTATCTATCATCTAATTCCTCCTTTATATATAATCTTATTATTCCCATATTCTGTTTAAACGAATCCAAAACTTCATTAAAATCTTTTGATCCCTTTTTATTTGATTCTCTATTCCAAGAGCCATGTATTCACTTACAGCCATATTTCTTAGTTCTCTTGCTTCGTGAAATTCTTGAAAGTCCTAATTGTTTAGTAGTATATCTATACAATAAG
>Ga0334899_1000756_pt1 | contig 36445 bp, 28 predicted proteins | sample GraSluR3_MG_FD_207219 | JGI IMG/M metagenome (GOLD analysis project Ga0334899, IMG submission 207219) | Sludge microbial communities from methane-producing bioreactor in Wageningen University, Netherlands - Granular Sludge_8_08-R3 | ecosystem: Engineered > Bioreactor > Anaerobic > Unclassified ...
GAAGACTACTCGACGCCCCACAACGCCTGGCAGGCCGACCGCACGTCGACCGATCGCTGGAACCTCTGGAGCACCGACACCGACGCCCACCGCAAGTGGTCGGGCGGCGTCGTGCTCCAGTCGCCCATCGTCGAACAGGATCGGGCCACGCCCGAGGAAGGCGCCCCGCCGCTTCACACCCGCGTGACGGGCATCCCGCCGGGCCGCTACGAGATCGAGATCAAGCTCGGACGGGCCCTGGCCGTCTCGCGCGACGGAGAGACCTGGGTGAGAAAGGAAGGCAGCGACCGCTACCTCGACGTCGTCGAGATCCGTGACGGGACGTTCGACCTCTGGGTCGACGACCGGTTTGCGTCGTCGACCAGCCCCGGCGCGTCGTACTACGACTGCCTGATCTTCCACCCGGTGCCCGAACGGCCCGACAAGCCCCCGGTCGAGGGTTTTGCCCGCCAGCGCGTCGTCGAGAAGCTCGACCGCGGCCTCGTGGCGGTGCCGGCCGGCGAGGGACGCATCTACCTGGGGTGGCGCCTGCTCGGCTCCGATCCGAGCGAGGCGGCCTTCCACGTGTACCGCTCGATCGGCGGCGAGGCGCCCGAGCGGCTCACCGAGGCCCCGATCGCGGCGACCACCGATTTCGTCGACGCCACGGCCCCGGCCGGCGCCGAGTGCGAGTACACGGTGCGCATGGTCACTTCCGACGGCGAAGGCGAGCTTTCACGCCCGGTTCGAGCCACGGCCTCCGACGGCGAGCCGTGCATCGTGTTCGAGCTCGATCCCGGGGTGACGGTGCAGAAGGTGGGCATCGGCGACCTCACCGGCGACGGGCGCTACGACTACGTGCTCAAGCAGCCGCACGACAACATCGATCCGGCCAGCTCCTATTGGAGCCCCAGCCCCGACACCTACAAGCTCGACGCCTACGACGCCGACGGACGGCGCCTGTGGCGCATCGACCTGGGCTGGGCCATCGAGCGGGGCATCTGGTACTCGCCCCTGATCGTCCACGATCTCGACGGCGACGGGCGGGCGGAGGTGGCCGCGAAGACCGGCGAGGGCGATCCCCGCGGGCCCGACGGGCGCGTCGAGACGGGCCCCGAATGGGTCTCGATCTTCGACGGCCGGACCGGCGCCGAACTGGCCCGCGACGACTGGCCCTCGCGCCAGACTCCCGGCGAGCCCTACCGCTACAACTACGCCAGCCGCAACCAGATTTGCGTGGCCTATCTCGACGGCACGACGCCCTGCCTCATCGTCGCGCGGGGCACCTACACCACGATCCGCCTGGTGGCCTACCAGTTCCACCGTGGCAAGCTCGAGCGGCTCTGGAGCTGGGACAGCCGCGAAGAGGCCGGGCGCGGACGCTACAGCAGCCAGGGGGCCCACATCATGCACGCCGCCGACATCGACGGCGACGGGCGCGATGAGGTGATCGTCGGCTCGTGCGTGGTCGACGACAACGGCAACGGGTTGTGGACCACCGGGTTCGGCCACCCCGACTTCTGCTACGTGGGCGACATCGACCCGCTCCGACCGGGGCTCGAGATCTTCTACGGAATCGAGCCGCCCCGCCCACGGGCCGGCCTGTGTCTGGTCGACGCCAAGACGGGCGAGGTGCTTTGGGCCCTCGAGGAGCCGACGAATCACGTGGGCACCGACGGGATGTGCGCCGACATCGACGCGCGTTATCCCGGCTCGGAATGCCACGCGGCCGATATCGACCGCGAACGGCGTTTCTCGAAGTCGTGGATCTATAGCGCTCAAGGCGAACTGATCACCGACAAGCGTCCGGGGAGCATGGCCCGATCGGTCTTCTGGGACGCCGATCCCCAGCGCGAGCTGCTCCGCGGCTCGACGGTGTACGATTTCGACGGCACGGCCCATCCCCACAAGATCGCCGGCCGCTTCGTGGCCTTTGCCGACGTGCTGGGCGACTGGCGTGAGGAGATCATCACGAGCGAGCCGGGCAAGCTGCGGATCTACACGACGACGATCCCGGCCGTCGACCGCCACGTTACGCTCATGGAAGACCCGATTTATCGGCTCGACGTCGCCGTGGCCGCCATGGGCTACTACGCCGCCCCCATGCTCAGCTACGACATGGCGTCGCGGGCACGGCGCGACCGGGGGCTCGGCCTGGGTGGCCCGGCTCCGCGGCCCTAGAATGGACGCATGACACTCGTTACCGTCCACGATTTGAGCATCCGGTTTCGCGGTCCCCCATTGCTCGACCGCATCGCACTGCGCATCGGGCGCGGCGAGCGGATCGGGCTTCTGGGCCGCAACGGGGCGGGCAAGTCGACCCTGCTCGGGATCCTCGCGGGCCAGGTCGAGCCCGACCGGGGCGAGGTCGTCGTGGCGCCCGGCGCCCGCGTCTCGCTCTTGCCGCAGGAGGTGCCCCGCGACATCGCGGGGCGCGTGTTCGAGGTGGTGGCCGGCGGGCTGCCCCCCGACGACGACCCGGCCCACGCGTGGCGGCGCGAGCAGGACGTCGAGCAGACCCTCGCGCGCGTGGGGCTCGACGGCGAGGCGTCGTTCGAGACGCTTTCGTCGGGCATGAAGCGGCGCGTGCTGCTGGCCCGCGCGCTGGTCGGCCGGCCCGACCTGCTGCTGCTCGACGAGCCGACCAACCACCTCGACCTGGCGGCCATCGAATGGATCGAGCGGTTCTTCGAGCGTTGGGAGGGGACGCTCGTCTTCGTTACCCACGACCGCATGTTTCTCGGCAGGCTGGCCCGGCGCATCCTCGAGATCGACCGGGGCGCGTTGTTCGACTGGTCGTGCGACTACGCCACCTTTCTGATGCGCAAGCACGCCGCCCTGGCCGCCGAGGAGAAGCAGAACGCGCAGTTCGACAAGCGCCTGGCCCAGGAAGAGGCATGGATTCGCCGAGGCATCGAGGCCCGGCGCACGCGCAACGAGGGCCGCGTGCGAGCCCTCATGCGCATGCGCCGGGAACGCCAACGGCGCCGCGCCGCCGTCGGCACGGTGCGCATGGAGCTGCGCGAGGGCGCGCGGAGCGGCCAGCTCGTGACCCAGGCCGAAAACGTGTCGTTTGCCTACGGCGAACGGGCGATCCTTCGCGATTTCTCGACGACGATCATGCGGGGCGACAAGGTCGGGATCGTCGGACCCAACGGCGCCGGCAAGACGACGCTGCTGCGCGTTCTGCTGGGCGAGCTTCCGCCCACCGGGGGCAGGATCCGCCGGGGAACCAACCTCGACGTGGCCTACTTCGACCAGCTCCGCGCCCGGCTCGACGACGACGAGACCGTGCAGGAGACCGTGGGCGACGGCTCCGATTCGGTCTGGGTGGGCGGCAAGAAGCTCCACGTGATCGGCTACCTGCAGAACTTCCTCTTCACGCCCGAGCGGGCGCGCACGCCGGTCGGTTCCCTCTCGGGCGGCGAGCGGAACCGCGTGCTGCTGGCCCGACTGTTCGCCAGGCCGGCCAACGTCGTGGTGCTCGACGAGCCGACCAACGACCTCGACACCGAGACCTTGGAGCTGTTGGAAGAGCTGCTGGTCGAGTACCGGGGCACCGTGCTGCTGGTCAGCCACGACCGCACCTTCCTGAACAACGTGGTCACCAGCACGATCGTTTTCGAGGGCGACTCGGTCCGGGAGTACGTGGGCGGATACGACGATTGGGTTCGCCAGCGCGCCGAGACCGGCGACCGCGCCGCCCCGGTTGCTTCGCGGCGCCCGGCACCCCCGGCCGGCGCCAAGGCCCGGCCGCCGTCCGAACGGGCGGAGGCCGCCAGCCCGCGCCGCCTCACCTACGGCGAAAGGCTGGAGTTGGAAGCCCTTCCGGCGGCGATCGAAGCCCTCGAGTCGCAGATTGCCGCGCGGCACGCGTCGATGTCGACGCCCGAGTATTTCAAGCGTCCCGGCGACGAGATCGCGCGCGAGGCGGCCGCGCTTCGCGACCTGGAAGAGCGGCTTGCCCAGACGTATCGGCGGTGGGAGGAGTTGGAGTCGCGCTCCGATTAGCGGCCGGCCCTCAGGCTCCGCCCGTGCTGCCGGAGCGATTGGGCCGATTCCGCCGCGGCGCGCCGGTCGCCTTGCGCCGGGGGCGCGGCCGGTCGCGCGGTTGCCGGCGGACCGCCTTCAGGTAGTTCGGATTGTCGGCCTGGCCCGTGACTTCGTACAAGAACCGGCTGGGAATCGTGGGCCGGGCCTTGCCCCACTTCATCCGGCTCAGCGCCAGCGTCAGGGTCAGCCGCCGCTCGGCCCGGGTGATCCCCACGTAGCACAGTCGCCGCTCTTCGTCGATCGCGTCGCCCTCGGCATCGACCGAGCGGCGATGGGGCAAAAGACCCTCTTCCATACCCACCATGAACACCTCGGGAAACTCGAGCCCCTTGGCGGCGTGCAGCGTCATGAGCACGACCGCGTCGCGCCGGAGCTTCGACTCCTTGTCGCGGTCCTGGTCTTGGAAGGCCAGGGCGACGTCTTGGAGGAACTCCGAAAGACTCCCCTGCTTCGCGCGCCGCGTGTAGGTTGCCAAGGCATTGACGATTTCCTCGACCGCGCCCCAACGGGCCTCCTGCTCTTGCGGGTCGGGGTAGAGCCGGGTCAACTCGTCGCGATAGCCGATCGTTCGGATCAAGTCGTTGACCACGTCCACCGCCGGCCGCGACGGAATCTGCTGCCCGTACCGGTCGATCAGGGCGCGAAAGCGCCCGATCGCGGCGGCGACGGCGGGCGAAACGCCGTCGGTTCGGGAAAGCGTCTCCCAAACCGGCTGGCCGCGGGTGACGGCCTCCTTCACGAGCCTCGCGACCGTAACCTGCCCGATCCCCCGGGGCGGCACGTTGATGATCCGCAACAGCGACACCTCGTCGCGCGGATTGACCAGCACCTTCAGGTACGCGAGCACGTCGCGCACCTCCTTGCGATCGTAAAACGACTGCCCGCCCACCAGCACGTAGGGCACCTTGCGGCGCCGAAGCTCCATCTCGAAGCTGCGGGGCTGCTCGTTCGTGCGAAAGAGGATGGCGAAGTCGCGGGCGCGTGCCCGCCGCGCCGCCAGGCCCGCCTCGATCTCGCCGACCACGGCCTTGGCCTCGTCTTCCTCGGTCTCGAATTGCAGGATGCGGGGCGCCTCGCCCCGGCACGTGGCCCGGAGAACCTTGCCGTGCCGGTGCTTGTTGAAGGCGATGAGGCGGTTTGCCCAGCCGACGATCTCGCGGGTCGAGCGGTAGTTCGTCTCCAGACGCACGACCTTGGCATCGGGCCAGTCGTTGGCGAAGCGAAGGATGTGGGCCACCTCGGCCCCCCGCCATCCGTAAATCGACTGGTCGTCGTCGCCCACCACGCACAGGTTCCGGTGGGCCGAGGCCAGGTCTTTGACGATGCGGTACTGGCTGCCGTTCGTGTCCTGGTACTCGTCGATGAGCAGGTGATCGAACCGGGCGGCCTCGTCGCGGCGCACGTCGGGAAAGCGGCGAAACAGCTCTTCGGTTAACAGCAGCAGATCGTCGAAGTCGACCGCTCCCGCCGCCTTGAGGGCATTCTGGTAGCGCCGGTAGCCGGCCGCGGCCAGATGCTCCTTGTCGGTCTGGGCCTGGGCCGCCGCCTGGGCGGGCCGCAGGCACGCCGTCTTCCATCGGCCGATCACGTAGATCAGGTCGCCGGGCCGCAACACGGCCTCGTCGACCCGAATCTCGCGGAGCACCGACCGGGCAACGCTCTCCTGGTCGCCCCGATCGTAGATCGCGAACGTCTTCGGATACCCCAGATGGTGGATGTTCCGTCGGAGAATGCGGACACAAAGCGAGTGGAAGGTCGAGATCTCGGGCTTGGCATTGCGCCGTCCGCCGAGTAGTCGTCCGGCCCGATCCTGCATCTCCTTGGCGGCCTTGTTCGTGAAGGTCACGGCGAGGATACGGTTGGGGGCCGTGCCGGCGCGAATCAACCGGGCGATGCGATACGTCACGACGCGGGTCTTTCCCGTGCCGGCTCCGGCCAGCACCAACAGGGGGCCCGACAAGGTGGTCACGGCTTCGAGCTGCGCGGGGTTTAAGTCCATTCTGGCCCCAAAGGAAGGAGACAGCCCACCCGAAAGGCGGCTGTCGCGGCGACAAGAAACGCATGGATGGTACGGACCGGCGGCCTCGGCGAAAAGGGGGGACACGGCCGAATGACGACAAACCTCGGGCGTGCATGGGGTTCGACCTTGAGGCTTTTGCCGCCCGCCCGTATATTTCATGGTTTGGAGGTCGCCGTTTCCACTCGTCCGGGGCAGGCGGTGTGCCGCGGGTCGTGTGATCCCTTGAGGCCGGGTCTCGTATGAAGAGCAAAGAACGTCACGAACTGAAGCAGAACGAGCTTGAAGTCTGGCTTAAGAACAAGGCCGAGCAAATTGGGCCCTATTCGCGCCTGATTTCTCTGGTGGCCTTGCTGACGGTCCTGCTCGTGGTGGCCGGCATCTGGTGGTTCCGCCAGTCGGCCGCGCGGGAGGCGGCGGCCTGGAATGTGCTCTACATGGGGCTGTCGAGCGGGAGCCCCGCCGAGTTGGAGGGCCTCGCCCACCAGTACTCGGGCACGCGGGTCTCCGATTGGGCGCTGGTGTCGGCCGCCGACATTCACCTGAGCCGGGGATGCCGCGAGCTGTTCGAGAACAAGTCGCTTGCCCGCGACGAGCTGCGCAAGGCGACCGAGCTGTATCGAACGCTTCAGAATCGAAGCTCCCTTCCGGAAGTCCTGGAGCGGGCCGCGTTCGGGCTCGGCCGGGCTTACGAGGCACAGGGCGAGTTGGACCGGGCGCGCGAGGCCTATCAGCAAGTCATCGACCGGTCTCCCGACGGGGCCTACGCCGCGGCGGCCCGGAAGCGGCTCGACGACATCGAGAGGGACCCAACCAAGGCCTTTTACGACAAGTTCGCCGCTTGGGATCCCAAACCGGCCGAACCGGCCGCGCCCGGCGATTCTCAGCCCGCATTCGACCCGAACAGCCTGCAAGAATCGTCGTTCCCCGGGCTGGTCGATTCGCTGCCCTCGGACGATCCGGCGCCCGACGAATCGCCGGCCATGCCCGATGCAACGGCCCCGATACAGGACGAACCAACCCCCATGACGGACGAGACCGCCCCGCCGGCGGAGCCCGAAACCGCGGACCCGGCGGAGCCGGAGACCTCGGAGCCGGCCGAAACCGACGCGGCGCAACCTGGCCCGCCGGCCGAGCCCTCCGGCGAGGAAAGCACGCCCCAGTAAGCGTTGCGCCGGGAATTCCGCGCGATGACGTCGCCTTCGGACAAGCTGTCGTCCCTGCCCGTGGTCCTCGAAGTGTTGCCCTCCCAGGCGGGCTGGCGCCTCGACCTGTTCCTGGCCCATCACTTTGCCGACTACAGCCGCGTCCATCTGCGGCGAGTGATCACGGCCGGCGGGGTGCGGATCGGCGAACAGGGCGGTAAACCGAGCTACCGGCTCAAGACGGGGCAGCGGGTGTCGGTCGTCTTGCCCGACATCCCCCGCGAGGCCCCGCGCCCCGAGAACATCCCCCTCGACCTCCTTTATGAAGACGACTGGCTGGCCGTCGTCAACAAGCCGCCGGGGATGGTCGTGCATCCGGCCCGAGGACACTGGTCGGGCACGCTGGCCGGGGCGCTGCAATACCATTTCGCCGGCAAGCTCAGTTCGGTGGGCGGGCCGACCCGGCCGGGGATCGTCCATCGTCTCGACCGCGACACCAGCGGGGCGATCGTCGTGGCCAAGCACGACCTGGCCCACGGCAAGCTGGCCTCGCAGTTTCGGGCGCGGACGATCGAGAAGGAGTATTTCGCCCTGGTCGCCGGCTGCCCCGAGCGCGATCGCGACGTGATCGACCGGCCCATCGGGGCCCATCCTCACGATCGGGAGAAGATGGCCATCCGCCGCGGCGGCGAGAGCCGCCCCGCCGAGACCTTCTACGAGGTGGCCGAGCGGTTCGAGGGGTTTGCCGCGCTGCGCGTGTCGCCCAAAACCGGGCGCACGCACCAGATCCGCGTGCACCTCGACCACGTCGGCTGCCCGGTGCTCTGCGATCGCCAGTACGGAGGCCGGGCCCGCATCACCCGGGGCGAGATTCGCGGCGACCCCGACGACGCGACCGTTCTGCTTGCACGCCAGGCCCTGCACGCCCGACGCCTGAAGCTGCTTCACCCCGAGACCGGCAAACCCCTGACGATCGAAGCGCCCTTACCCGACGACATGGCCGCCGTGCTGGCCGAGCTGCGCGCGTTCCGCGCGTAGCCGCCGCGCTCGTTCACGACCCGTCGGCACGGCTGCGAGATGCGGCGAAGCGCCCGGCCGGCGGGAACGCCGACCCGGCCTGGACACGCGCCGTCCCTCGCCGTACGATCCGTCGCGGATAGGTCCGATCTTAACGGTGCCTTTTCGGCTCTCCGTGTGGCAGGAGCGACGGCGGTCGGTGGAAACCCAGGGGCGTCCGAAACACGAGCTGACTCTCCCGCGCGCCTTCCTGCGCATGTGCCGTGCCAATCGGCGACGGCCCAAAGTGGCCGACTCGACCGGCGCCGCGCTGACCGGGGCGGGGCTGCTGGCACGCACGTGGGTGCTCCGCCGCCTGCTTCGCCGCGAGGTGCTCGCGCCCGACGAGCGGTTCGTGGGCCTGCTGCTGCCCCCGTCGGTCGCGGCCGTGGTCGCCAACGCCGGCGTGACGCTCGACCGGCGCATCGCCGTCAACCTGAACTACACCGCCTCGTCCGAGGTGCTCAACGAGTGCATCGCCCAGTGCGGCATCCGGCACGTGCTCACCAGCCGCCGGGTGATCGAGCGGTTCCCGCTGAACCTGGACGCCGAGGCGGTCTATCTCGAAGACTTCCCCGGCAAGGTCGGCTGGAGCGACCGGCTGGCGGGCGCCGCGGCAGCGTGGCTCGTGCCCGCCACCCTCGTCGAGCGATGGCTCGGCCTCACCCGCGACGCGCCGGACGATCTGCTGACGGTCATCTTCACGTCGGGCTCGACCGGGCGGCCCAAGGGCGTGATGCTCTCCCACGGAAACGTCGGCTCGAACGTCGCGGCCATTGTCGAGGTCTTCTGTCTGAAAGCGCACGACGTGCTGGTCGGAATCCTGCCGCTGTTCCATTCGTTCGGATACACCGTCACCCTGTGGACCGCGCTGACGTGCCCCCAGAAAGTCGTCTACCACTACACGCCGCTCGACGCGCGCCGGGTGGGACAACTCTGCCGCGAGCACTCGGGCACGATCCTGACGGCCACGCCCACCTTCCTGCGGTCGTACCTGCGCCAGTGTCCGGCCGACGACTTCGCCACCCTGGAACTGGTGGTCGTAGGGGCCGAGAAGCTGCCCGACGAACTGGCCGACGCTTTTGCCGAGAAGTTTGGAGTCGACCCCAGCGAGGGCTACGGAACCACCGAGCTTTCGCCGGTCGTCGCGTCGAACCTGCCGGCCGCGCGCGGACCGGCCGCCGCGCGCCAAGGCTCGAAGCGGGGCACGGTCGGGCGGCCCCTGCCCGGCGTCTCGGTCAAGGTGGTCGACCTCGAGACCGGCCGCGACCTCGGCCCCGGGCAGCCGGGCATGCTCCTGGTCAAGGGCCCCAACGTCATGAGGGGATACCTCGGCCGGCCCGGCCAAGCCGCCGAGGTCGTGCGCGACGGCTGGTACGTCACCGGCGACGTGGCCGCCCTCGACGACGAGGGGTTCATTCGCATCACCGACCGCGCGAGCCGCTTCGCAAAAATCGGCGGCGAGATGGTCCCGCACCTGCGCGTCGAACAGGCGCTTCGCGCGGTGCTCGGCTGGAGCGACGACGAGCTGCGCCTCGTGGTCACGTCGGTCGCCGACGCGCGCAAGGGCGAGCGCCTGGTGGTCTTGCACACGGGGCTGCCCAAGCCGCCCGAGACCGTCTGCCGCGACCTGGTCGAATCGGGCTTGGCGCCGCTGTGGATCCCATCGCCGGCGAGCTTCCGCCAGGTCGACGAAATCCCGCTGCTCGGCACCGGCACGCTCGACCTGAAACGCATCCGCGATCTCGCCCGGGAGCAGCTTGCGGGCGAATCGGCCGACCGCCCGGGTTGACAATCGATCGCCCCGGGGGTTGGATGGTAGGTCTTGCGTCGCAACCGCGAAGAATCCACGAGGAGATCGTTTCATGTTCACGACGGACAGCATGGTGGCATTGGCCATCGGGATCGCGGCGGGCTTCGTGCTCGGGCTCCTCGTGGGTCGAGCGCGGGCAAGGACTCAGACCCCGAAAGTCGAAGCCGCCCGTCCGGCGCCGAAACCCGAGCCCCCGAAGCGCCCCAAGCCCGAGCCGCCCGCGCGCAGCGAGGCGATCACCTTGCTGGCGGCCCTGCAACGGGAAGCCCGCTTCGTCGACTTCATCCAGGAGCCGCTCGGCGCCTACAGCGACGCGCAAATCGGCGCGGCCGCGCGCGACGTGCACCGCGACTGCGGCGCGGTCCTCGAGCGGATGTTCGCCCTCCAGCCGATCGTCGACCGCGAGGAGGGCGCCGAAATCGAGGTGCCCGCCGGGTTCGACCCCGGCCGCTACCGGCTCACGGGCAACGTCGCCGGCGAGCCCCCGTTTCGCGGCCCCCTGGTCCACCACGGATGGGAAGCCACCCGGTGCGAGCTGCCCGCCTGGTCGGGCAGCAAAACCTCGGCCCGGGTCGTCGCCCCGGCCGAGGTGGAGCTGAAGCCGTAGAACGGCTCCGCCGCGATCCGGCCTAGAACCGCACGATCAAATCGTTGCCCCAGAGAAACTGGCTGCGCTTCTGGTAGTCGTTGAACGGGCCGTCGCTGACCGGGACGAGCGGGTCGACCCAATCCCAGCGGCATTCGCTCCGCCAGGTCACGTTTTCGTGCAGCTTGTAGTTGAGGCCGACGGTCACCTCCTGCCAGCGTCCGGGAACGGCGTTCAAAACGATGCCCTTCGGCTCGCCCAGCCCGGCCACGCGCACCCCGTCGTCGTCGCTGAACCACTCGTACCGGGCGCCGAAGCTCCAGCGCGGGTTGAGCTCGAAGTGCAGGTAGTTCACGAACCCGTACCATTCGGCGTCCTGGACGCCCGCCCAGGCCTCGGCACGGTTCTCGTAGCCGAAGTCGTGCTGGAACACGTAGGTCAGGCGCCGAGCGATCTTCTGCGTGATGACGGCGCTGTACATGACCCGTTCGTTCTCGCCCGCCCGATCCTCGTTGCTGATCGTGGCGGAGAGGCCCAACGTGGTGCCCGTCCAGCGGCAGTTCCAGGTCAAGCCGCCCAGGAATCCGAGGTTGTCGTTGTTGTCTTCCCAGCGATTCCAGCCGCGGTGCACGCCCCCGCCGATCGTGAAGTCGTCGGTCAACGCGAGCATGGCCAGCACGCCCGTGTGGGTGAAGGGCTCGCCGTACTGCATCGCGTAGCTGTGGGAGTAGAAGAAGTTTTCCGGCGCCATCACGCTTTCGTACCCGAGGATCGTGTAGAAATGCCCCATGCGCACGGTGAGCTCGTTGACCGCCACGTCGAGGTGGGCCTGCGGCAGGGCCAGACCGTAGAAGCGTTGGCCTCCGTTCCACTTGTCCTCGAGCCCGTCGGCCACGGCAAACCGGTGGTCGGTGCCGTAGAGCACGTCGACGCGCCCGCCCACGGCCCAGCCGCAGCCGCGCGTCTCGGCCACGCGCTCGGCGTAGGCGTAGAGCTGGTTCATCTGATACTCGTTCGAGCGGTCGTTGAACGTCACCGGCCCGTTGAAGCGGTTGAGCGGATTGCGCCCGTTCGTGGTGATGCCCTGGTCGATCCAGCCGCCCACCTCGATGCCGCGACGTCGAAGGGCGGGCACGTCGAACAGCCGGAACGGACCGCACGTCGGGCAACACGCGTCGCAACAACACGCGTCCGCCGCACAGGCGCCGCTCGGGGAGCACACCCCCGGCAAGACCGGGGCCGGACTCGCCTCGGAGCCCATCGCGTCTTCCAGCCAGGTCTCCCCGGGCGCATAGCCGGGGTCGACGGGCAGCGGCTCGACCGGATCCGAAAGCAGTCGCGGAGCGTCGCGACTTTCCTCGACCCCGGACGGGCCGGGCAAGACCCGCGTCGGCGGGGCGGGCAGGTCCGACGGCGACTCCGCCGCCGAAGCCGCCTGCGCCGACGCCGGTTGACCTTGCCCCCAGACCGCCTGAGTCCGTCGTGCACCGGCCAGGGGCGGCGGCTCGAACAAAGGCTCGTCGGCGCGCAACGCGCCGGCCGCGATGAATCCCGCCAACAGCCCCAACGACAAAATCGAGTTCCTCATGGGTACTCCTCTGAAATCAACGTCTCGGCCGACGCGGCCGCCTTGGTCCCTGGGGCCGCAACCCGCGGCGACCGATCGTCGGCTGGCAGATCCGCTACGACCCTCACTGTCGTTATCGGCGGAAGAATCGGCACAACCCGCACGTTTTGAGGCCGGCAGGCCCGCAAAACCCGTGGACAGCCTCCACGCCTGTTAAACTTTGCCGACTGCGGAAGTTTTGCCGCAGCTTCGTCCGGCCGGGATGCGGATTGCGTGGGAACGCCGCTTCCGCCGCCCCCCAAAGTCAGGGACATGGCTGCCCAGCCGATCCGGGCAAGATACGGCACGCAGCCCAGTCCGTGCCGGGCCGGGTGGGGTGCGGTGCCGCCGATGAGGCCGATGAGAACGGGGCGCGGCCGGGGAGGCCGATTGCCGTCCCGCCACCGCGACTACCGCGCCGCCCGGTCGCTCGCGGGCTCGAACGCCAGCTCGTACGTCCTTCCACCCCGGACCTCCAACCCGAGGGTCCCGTCGACGCCTGCCTCGGTGGCAATCTTCTCACGGCCGCAACGGACCGCGCGAAGGACGTGCCCCTTGGGCGGCCGGACGCGATGCGACCCGTCGACATCGGCTCGGAGTGTGGCGGACGCGAGCCGGCCGGCGCCCCAGGTCATGTCGACCTCGACCCCGCCCCGCGCGCGAAGTCCTCGCACGCGCCCCTTGGGCCAAGCCCCGGCAGGCCAGGCGGGCATCAGGGCGATGACGCCGTCGTGGCTCTGCAAGAGCATCTCCGCCACACCGGCCGTGCCGCCGAAGTTGCCGTCGATCTGGAAGGGCTCGGGGCGGTCCTCCCAGCACTTGTTGAACAGGTTCGGATTGGCGTTGTCGGCGATCAACCGCACGAGCCGGTCGTGGGCCGGATCGGGCCTTTCGAGCCGGGCCCACAGGCAGACGTTCCACGCCCGGGCCCACCCGATGGGACCGTCGCCCCGGAACTCGAGCGACCGGCCGGCCGCCGCCGCCAAATCGGGCGTGCCCCGAAGCGTGATCTGCTCGCTCGGATACAGCCCGAAAAGATGCGATACGTGGCGGTGGTGGTTGTTCGGGTCGTCGCGGTCGTCGAGCCACTCTTGAAGCTGCCCGTGTCGGCCGATCTGGTTCGGGGCGAGCCGGGATCGCATGTCGGCAAGCTGGCGCCGCAGGTCGCCGTCGACGCCCAGGCTTTCTGACGACTCGATACACGCGCCGAACAGGTCGCGGATGATCTGGTGGTCCATGGTGGGCCCCATCACGAGGCCCCCTTGCTCGGGCGAATTCGAGGGGCCCGAGATCAGCCAGCCGGTCGTCGGGTCTTCAACGAGATAATCGACGAAGAACAGCGCCGCCTCCTTCATCACCGGATAGGCCCGTTCGGCAAGAAACCGCTCGTCGCGGGTGAACCGGTAATGTTCCCAGAGATGGCGGCAAAGCCAGGCCCCGCCGGTCGGCCAGATGCCGTGGTTCGCGTGGTTGATCGGGGCCGCCCCACGCCACAAGTCCGTGTTGTGGTGCAGCACCCAGCCCCGCGCGTTGTAGTGCACCTGGGCCGTCTTGCGCCCGGTGATCCGCAGGTCGTCGAGCATGTCGAACAGCGGCTCGTGGCACTCCGAGAGATTGGCGACCTCGGCGGGCCAGTAGTTCATCGGGGTGTTGATGTTGACGGTCCACTTCGACTCCCAGGCGGGCGCGCGGTCCTGGTTCCAGATTCCCTGCAAGTTGGCCGGCTGCGATCCGGGGCGCGAGCTGGCAATGAGCAGATAACGCCCGAACTGGAAATAGAGCGCCGCCAACTGGGGATCGCCGCCCTCGGCGAACCGCTCGATCCGCTCGTCGGTAGGCAGGTCGGAGGCGGGGCTTGCGGCCTCGTCGCCCAGCTCCAGCTCGACCCGGCGAAACAGCCGCCGGTGGTCGGCCACGTGGTCGTCGCGGAGTTGCCGATAACCCTTGCCCGACGTCGCCCGGAGCACCCGCTCGCACCGTGCCGCCGGATCGCCGCTCGTATCGTCGAAGCGACGGAAGCTGGTCGCGGCCGCCACGATCAGCGTGGCCCGATCGGCGTCTTCCACCTCGACGCCGTCGGCGGTCGCCTCGGCCCGCCCGCCCTCGGCCGATACGGCCAGGCGCGCCTCGTACGCGAGCACGCTCTCGAACCGCTGGTTCAAGCGCGTGTAGTCGAACTCTTTGAGTTGCCCGGCCATCGCGATCTGGCGCGCGCCGGCCGGCCGAACCGATGCGCCGGCATGGGGGCTCGCCAGCGATGCCGTAAAACGCACCGCGCCGGGCCGGTCGGCCGCGATCCGCACGACGATCGCCTGGTCGGGAAAGCTGGCAAACACCTCCCGGGTGTACGTCACGTCGCCCACGCGATAGGAGGTCGTGGCCACGGCCGAATCGAGATCGAGCCCGCGCCGGTAATCGGTCGCCCCTTCGTGGCCCGGGAACCGAATCCGAAGGTCGCCGAACGGCTGGTAGGGAAACTGGCGCAGCGGCACGCTCATGAAGTGCTCCATGGCGTGCGCTTCGGCCTCCTTCTGCTTGTCTTGGGCCAGCAGGGTGCGGAGCACGGGCAGGTGCTCGGCCGCCCCCGCGTGCGTGTAATCGCGCGGCTTGCCGGCCCAGAGCGTGTCGTCGTTGAACTGGATCCGCTCGTCGGCGATCCCGCCGAAAACCATCGCCCCCAGACGCCCGTTGCCCACGGGCAGGGCCTCGACCCACTGCCCGGCCGGCTGGCGATACCAGAGTTGCACGGCGGGCTGGGACGCACGGGCGCCCGCGGCCGGGCAGACGGCCCAGCATGCGGCAAGAAGACACAGTCGCTTGAGCATGATCACGATTTCTCCCTCGCGTCGGTCGATCGTCCCCGGCAGCCGGCCGCCGAAACGCGGCCAGCCGAATCGTCAGTATAAGGCGACGCAAGAGCCGATACCAAAGAAGACCCCGCCGGCGCCGTGACCCCGGGGGGCCCGTCCCCCGGGTCACGAAGCGCCCAAACCTTGGACGCCGCGCCAAAACGTGGTACATTGACGCTTTGGGTCGGGTCGTCGCCGCGACGGCCCGCGTTTCGTCCCTGCTGGGAGCCGTTTATGCCAAAAGAAAAGGCGTTGGAGGTCGAGGGCGTCGTGACCGAAGCGCTGGCCAACACGCGGTTTCGCGTTCAGTTGGACAACGGGCACAAGGTCATCGCCCACGTGGCCGGAAGAATGCGCAAACACTTCATCCGCATTGTGCCGGGCGATAAAGTCCGGGTCGAGTTGTCTCCGTACGATCTCACCAAAGGCCGAATCACCTACCGCGAACGGTAGGCGCCAAGCCATGCCCAGTGACGTGCCACGGACGTTCCGCAAAGCCGGCGGCCCACCCGATGGGGGGCCATCGCGTGGCCGTCGCTTTCTGCCCGTACCCAACCCACGCGTAGGCCGGTAGGCCGCTTCCCATCTTGAGGGCATGGGGCTGGGTTCCGAAATGTCGAGGCTCTCGACCCCGGCGAGCAACTCCAGCGCGCTCGGGGTGAAAGGGGCTGCCCGAAGGGCGACGCTTTCTTGAACCGCGGTGGCCCACGCGGTATCCTTCATGCGGGCAGGGTTGGTGCTCTGAGGGAGCCGTCGCTCGCGCGGATGCAACGGTCATGGCGGCCTCGATCGGCTGGAAAAAACGGATTCTCTTTTCGGCGCTCGCCACCGCTCTTGGCCTCTGTTTGCTCGAGGGCGCGTGCAGCTTCGCCTGGCTTGTGGCCGACTACGTGCGCCACCGCCAGAGCCTGCCGATCGCGACCCAGTTCAAGGAGGAGTTTCACACGGTCCACGATCCCGAATTGGGCTGGGCGCATGTCCCCGGCAAGCAGATCGGCGACTTCTACGGGCCGGGCCGGCACCTCACGATCAATCGCGACGGGCTGCGCGGCCGCGAAGACGACGCCGACGGCAAACCGCCCGGCCGTTTCCGCGTGCTCTGCCTGGGCGATTCCTTCACGCTCGGCTACGGGGTCGACGATCGGGCGACCTATCCGGCCCAGTTGCAGGCGCTCCGGCCGCAGGTCCAGGCCCTCAATATGGGTCAAGGCGGATACTCCATCGGACAGTGCTACCTGTGGTACCGGCGCGACGGACAGAAATTCAACGCCGATTGCGTCGTCTTCGCCCTGATCCTCGACGATATCTGGCGCCTCACCCACAGCCGCTTGATCAACGGCGCCGCGATGCCCGTCTTCGAACAGCGCGACGGCAGGCTGCGGGTCAGCGGTCAGCCCGTCCCGAAAAAGGTGGCCACGGGCCGGCGGATCGCCGAACCGGGAGCCCTCCCCCGTTTTCTCGTCGAACACAGCGCCTTGCTCCGCGCGCTGGGCTGCGTGATCGACCCGATGAAAGAGAAATCCGCCCAGCGAAATCGCGACGATCTCGTGATGGTCGCGCTGGCGGTCCTGCGCGAGCTGCATCGCGAAGCGTCGGCTCGGCAGACGCCCTTGGTGGTCGTGCTGATGCCCGAACTCCGCGAGCTGGTCGACCCGACCAGCGCGCAAACCTACCGCGTGGTGGCCCGCGTGCTGAAAGGCTTCTGCGCTTCGCGGGGCATCGCGTTTCTCGATCTGTCCGACGCCCTGGCACAAGCCGCGCCGACCGACCCCGGCCGGTTTTACCTCCCCGAGCATTGGCACCATTTCAGCGAAGCGGGCAATCGACTCGTGGCAGAGCACGTCGACGCCTATCTGGCCTCCCACGTGCCCGGCTACCCCGATTCGCCGGGGCCACACCCCGACTGATCGCCCCCCCCGCCGGCCGGCGGCCTTGCCGTCGCGCCGACGCCTGGACCCCATTGGTCTGCCAGGCCACAAGGGGGGATGCTATCCTCCACCCGTTGCGCCCGCCCTGCGCGGGCACGGGCAGCGTCGAACCCGCGGCCGCCCGACGGCACCACCTCCCAACCGCCAGCCCTCGCCTCCGCCAGCGCGCCGAAGGGAAACCGATCGTGGCCAAACGGCCGAACCGAAGGAAGGCGCCCGCATGCCCTCCGAGCCCAGGACGGCCGAGCCTTCCGCCCAACGCGACGGGCCGATAGCCAAGCCCAAGAGGTCGACGCGGCCATCCGGCGCAACCTGGAGGTGCTGGGGCATGGCGCGTGATTCCTGCGAGGCGGCGGTTGCGCCGGCCGATCCATACAATACAACGATGCCGCACATCATGAACTCTGCATGAACTTATGACGCGAGTTCCTGCTGCAACTCGAATGCTTCAATGGGCCATCGACCGCTCCGATGCGCCCGAAGACGACCTGCGCCAGCGCTTCGCAAGACTCCCCGACTGGATCGCCGGCACACGACAGCCCACCCTCAAACAACTTGAAGCGTTCGCCAAAGCAACCCTCACGCCCATCGGCTACCTGTTCCTGAGCGAACCGCCGGACGAGCCGGTCCCCATCCCCGACTTCCGGACCATCGCCGGGCAGCCCGTCGCCCACCTTTCCGCGAACCTGCTCGACGCGATCTATCTGTGCCAACAGCGTCAGGAGTGGTATCGCGATTATGCCCGCTCCATCGGCGAAGCCCCGCTGCCCTAGGTGGGCTCGGTGCGACGGACCGAGGACATCGCAACAACCGCGCAGAATATGCGCGAGGCCCTGGGTTTCGACCTCGACCAGCGTCGGCAGTTCGGAACGTGGGCCGAAGCGCTGCGGCATTTTATCGAACGAGCCGATGCGATCGGCCCTGTCCGACGCCTCGGCTCGGATCGCGCCCCGGCACGCGGTCGAGCGGTGGTGCAACCGCGTCGCCCCCGAGCTGCTCGTCCCGCTCGATGCGCTACGCAACGTTTACGACTCTGGCGAGCCCCTCCGCGACGCCCTCGCACGACTCGCCCGGCAGTTCAAGGTCGGCACGCTGGTCGTTCTCCGCCGGCTCCACGACGCCCGGCGGCTGAACCGGGCGCAGTTCTGGGCCGCCTACGACGCCGAACTCGAACGCCTGCGCGATCGGGTCCCATCGACCAGCGGTGGCGGCGACTACTACCGGACAACCGCCGCCCGTGTAAGCCGCCGCTTCGCCCGCGCGGTGATCGCCGCCACGTGGGAGGGCCGCTCGACATTCACCGAGGCCTTTCGGCTGCTCGGCTGCCGCAAGGCCTCGACCCTCCGTGAGCTTGGGCACAGCGTGGGAATGGACGTATAATGGCCTACCTGCTCGACGCCAACGTCTTCATCGCCGGCCTCCGCCGCGAGCAGGCGGGTCGTCACTGTATAGCGTCTTACGCCGCAACTCCTACGCGCCGTGCGCGCAGGTGGTGGAGTGTTGGAGCGATGGAGTGTTGGGCCCCTCCCGTGCCGAATCCCATTATTCCAACACTCCATCATTCCCAGCGTTCCACCATGGCCTATGCCCTGCTTCGTCGCGGCCACGGGCCGCGTTCTAGGCTTAGTTCGTGACTTTTGCGCGCCGTGCGCGCACGTTGTGGCGCACGTTTCCAGCGTGCCTTTGGGGTGTGGGCACGCTGGAAACGTGCCCCACATTAGGAAGAATGCTTGGGATGCTCGCCGGGCTGGCAGTCGTGCGTGTGGCTGCTCGACAGGCCGAGGATGATCGCGGTCGCCGAGGCGCTCGAAGAGCGATTACGTCCAACGGTCTGCCGGCTCGACTCGGCGGCAGCGACTGCCACGCTGCCCGCGGGCCCGGCCGGGATCGCGGCGACCTCGGCCGACCGTCGCCCGCCGAACGGCGGTTCGCGGGGCGGCCCCTCGCCCGCATGGCCGCGCGACGCGGCCCGTGCCAGGCTCAACAAGAATCCCGGTACGGTTCGGCGGGGCATGCGCCGGGCTTGGGGCGTGGAGGCGGTTAATCGTCCAGCCGGATCACCGACAGCGTGCAGGGCTCGTCGTACTTCTGATTGATGCACCCGGGGACGGGCCAGTCCATGTTCGAGACGATCAGCTCGCGACCCCGGAGCAGGACCTCGCAGGGCTGGTCCATGCCGCCATCGAGCCCATCGGTGTCGGCGTTCTGGGCGAGCGTCGCGACCGAGCCGTCGAGCGAGACCATTTGCACGGCGTTGGCTCTCGAGTCGGCCACGTAGATGACCTCGGTTTCGGGGTCGAAGAACAGCCCGTCGGCGCACTTCATGAAGTCGGCCTTGGCGAAGATCTCGTTCGAGGCGACCTTGCCCTCGGCGTCGAAGGCGAGCTTGTGCACGGTGCCGTCGGCGAAGTTGCCGACGTAGAGGTTCCCCTGCTTGTCGAAGGCCAGCCCGTCGGCGCCGAGGGGAAGCTCTTCGTCGTGGGTTTCGATCGTGGCGATGAGTTGGGGATCGTCGGTGACGGGTGTGGCCAGCTCGATGACCCCGTTGTCGAGATCCTCGAGCTTGAATCGAAACACGCCGCTGGTGGCCGGCCTGGCCTCGGGGTCGATCTGGGTTTCGGTCACGTAGAGATGGCCGTCGCGCACGATCACGGCGTTGGAGACGCGGAAGCCGACCACGGCGGGCACGATTTCCTGGGGCACGCCGTCTTTCATGACGATCCGCATGACCCGCGACTTGCGATCGCCCGTCATCTGGTAATCGGCCACGAACAGGTCGCCCGACGGAGCCAGGCAGATGCCCAGGGGCCCGAAGGGCTCGCCCGTCTCGGGATGGGGCGGCAGATCGAGGAACTTCTCGACCTGGTTGTCGGGGGTGATTTTCACCAGGCACGGCGGCTGGCTCGTGTCGTTGAAGTTGGGCATCGACAGCAGCACGTTTCCGTCGGGCAAGAGGCACATGCCGTCGGGCGTGTTGCAGTAGTCGCCGGGCAACACGACCAGCAGCTCGGCCTTCTTCAACGGGGCGGCGGCCCCGGCGTCGCCTGCCGCCTGCTCGGCCTCGGAATCGGCGGACGGCGCCCCGGCCGTCGCGCCGGGCGACGGACCCGCGCCGCCGGGCGACGGGCCCGAGGACGACGGCGAGCAGCCCAGCAGCAGCGACACTGCGGCCGTCAAGACAAACGGGGCGTGAATCGCGGGGATCTTTCGCGACATCCGACGATCTCCTTTTTCGATGCGATGGGACGGGTCTTCCAGCCTCCCACCATATCGCTTGGCGCGCGGCCCGACAAGCAAGGCGGGCGGCCCGCTGCGGCAGGCGCGCGCCCGGGCGAGGCTACAGCAGGCCAAGGTACTTGCGCTCGCGGCCCAGGGCGTCGGCCGCGATCATGGCGTCGACCACCGCGTCGGAAGTCACCTCGAAGGGATGGTTCCGGCAAAGCGACCCCTCGCCGGCGCACGCGTCGCCGATCTGCTTAAGACGCGCGCGGTCGATTCCTTCGAGACCGACGTCGGCGAAGGTGACGGGCAGGCCGATCTCGATCTCCCAGTCGACGATCTCGTAGAGGTCGTCGACGTCGAGGTCGTCTTCGAGGCAGAGCTGGGTGACGATGCCGAACCCCACCTTTTCGCCGTGCATGAGGTCTTTGCACTCGGGCACGTTCGAGAGCAGGTTGCCGATCATGTGGGCGGTGGCCAGCCCGCCGCTCTCGAACCCGAGCCCCGACAGCAGCACGTTCGCTTCGACGACCTTTTCGACCGCCGGGGTGACCGCGTGGTGCTCGACGGCCCGCTTGGCCTCGGCGCCGTGCTCCATGAGGATGTTGTAGCACAGCTCGGCCAGGGCCATGGCGGCCAGGGTGGGGCGTCCGCCGGCGATGTTCGCGGCCCGCGACTTGAAGGCGGCCGCGGCCTCGACCCAGGTCGACAGGGCATCGCCCATGCCGGCCACAAAGGCCCGCACCGGCGCTGCCGCGATCACCTGGGTGTCGACCAGAACGAGATCGGGATTGACGGGCCAGCAGTCGAAGCCGATGAAGTTGTGCTCGGCGTCGTACCAGACCGTGGCCGCGCTGGTGGGCGAGTCGTTCGACGCGATCGTGGGGCAGGTGACCATCTTGAGGCCCCCGTCGACGGCGACGGCCTTGGCCACGTCGAGCACCTTGCCGCCGCCGATGCCCACCGACACGTCGGCCCCTTCGCCGCGGGCGATGGCGCCGACCCGGTCGCGCTCTTCGCGGGTCGCCTCGCCCTGGAACTCGACCTCGACCAGGCCCAGCCCGGCCGCCTCGATGCCGCGTCGGACCGTCGGTCCGACGAGGTCGCGGACGCGGGCATCCCACAACACGAGCGGCTTCGAGCCGAGCATCTTCAGGTACGCGCCCAACTCGTTCATCACGCCTCGGCCCTGGACGTACTTGCGCGGGGCGATCAATACGGACTGCATCGCTCGGTCTCCTTGTTACCGGGTTTTCAACGAAGGTGCCACCCCGTTGACGATCGGCAGGTTCGGGTCGCCCTGGAGCATGCGCGCCAGGTGCGCCGCCATCAGCTTGGGGCTGTTGCGGAAGGCGTCGCGCGTGCTGCCTGCCAGGTGCGGCGTGATGGTCACGTTGTCGAGCTCGACCAGCGGATGGTCGGCCGGAAGGGGCTCGACGTCGAACACGTCGAGCGCCGCGCCCATGATCCGCCGCTCGCGCAGGGCCTCGACCAGCGCGCGCTCGTCGATCAGCCCGCTGCGCGCCGTGTTCACCAGGATCGCGCTGGGCTTCATCCACCCCAGCTCGCGCCGCCCGATCAGGTGGACGGTCTCCTCGGTCAGCCGGGCGTGGACCGACACCACGTCCGACTCCCGCAGGAGCGTTTCAAGATCGACGAGCGCGGCCGGCGACGGGTCACCCCGGACAAAGGGGTCGTAAGCCACGATCCGGCTGCCGAAGGCGGCGAGATACCCGGCCACCAGCCGGCCCACCGCGCCGTAGCCGACCAGCCCCACCGTCTTTTCGTACAGCTCGGGGATGGCGTCGCTGTTGGGAAACGACCGCCGCCACTGGCCGTTCTTGAGAAACGCATGGGCGCGAGCGAGGTTGCGAATCTCGCCGAGGATCAGCCCCATGGCGCATTCGGCCACGGCCCGGGCGTTGCGCCCCGGGGTGTTCATCACGGCGATGCCGCGGCGCGTGGCGAACTCGACGTCGACGTTCTCGGTCCCGCCGCGGAGCACCGCGATCAACTTCAGGTCGGCGCACGCCTCGATCAGCGCGCGGCTGACCGGCGCGAACTGGACGACGACGATCGCCACCCCGGCCAGCCCGGCCGTGACCTCGCCGGGCAGCACGACCGCTTCGGGCCCGCCGTTTTCGATGGCCAGGTTGGCCTGCTGCAATTCGACGAGCGTCTCGTGCTCCCAGCGGCGGACCTCGACCTCGACGCCCAGCGGCGCCAGTCGGGCCAGCCCGTGCTCCATGAACTTCGCGGGGATGTAGGCGTCGCTGATGGCCAACAGTCGCATCGAGTCTCTAATCCTTCCCCGCCGGCCTCTCGACCTTGATGCCGTAGAGCTTGACGTCGTCCCAATTGCCGTTGTCGTCGAACGACCCGATGCCGACCTGGCCCCAGGTGAAGGTCTTATCGGCGGCCTTCATGACGGGCTTGTCCATGTCGTCGAAGTAGATCTCGATCGTGCCGTCGCCGACGCGGCGGACGATCTTCACCCGATGCCAATCGTCGTCCCAGGGGATGCCGGGCGAGGGGTGCTTCTCGTCGGTGATCATCACGCGCGGGGCGTCGTTGACGATCATGATCTGGCTGGAGTGCGGATCGGGCCGCTTGCCCAGGTGGACGTAGTAGAAATGGGCCGGGTCCTGGTAGCCGAAAAACAGGCACATGTCTTGGTGGGCACCGGCGCCGGGGTTCGTGCTTTGCACCTTGGCGGTGAGCACAAAATCGCCGACGAGCACGTCCTTCACGAGTGAGATGTTGTAGGGGCTGCGATGGGGAGGCTCGTACTTGCTGTTCTTGAACTGGTTGTAGACCTTGCGGCCGTCGCGTTCGACGATCCGCCACGCCTCGGGATCGGTGGGCTGCCAGCGGTCGGCCCCGCTCTGAAAATCGTCTTCGAAGACCAGGGGCAGATCGCATTTCTCCGCTGCCCCGGCGGCAACGGCCAGAAGCGCGAATCCCGAAGTCACCAGCGCGAGAAGCAATCTCATGGCACGTTCTCCTTCGATGGAAAGACGGTTCGGCGGAGCCGGGGCGCATGGCGAAGCGACGACGGCGAAACGGATCGCCTCGACGGCTCCCAAAGACGGACGGAAGACCCCCGGTCACCTTAACCCGGCGCCGGGCGGGAGTCAATCAGTCGATGACCTTGTTGAGCGGATACTCGACGATTCCCCGGGCCCCGGCCGCCTTGAGGCGGGGAATGATGTGGCGAACGATCGACTCGTCGAGAATCGTGTTGACGTCGACCCAGTCCCGGTCGGCCAGGTCGGCGACGGTGGGCCTCTGCAAGGCGGGAAGCAGGGCCAGCACCTGACCCAACTTCGACCGGGGCACGTTCATCATCAGCCCCACCTTGCCTTCGGCCGCCATCGCGCCCTTGAGCATCAGGGCCACGTCGTCGATCTTGCGCCGCTTCCACGGATCGGCGTAGGCCCCATGGTTGGCGATGAGCCGGGGGGTGCTGGTGATCACCTCGGCCAGGATCCGCAGGTTGTTCGCCCGAAGCGAGCTGCCCGTCTCGGTCACCTCGACGATCGCGTCGGCCAGCTTGGGCGGCTTGACTTCGGTGGCGCCCCAACTGAACTCGACCCGGGCCGTCACCCCGTGCTGCTGGAGATACCGGGTCGTCAGGCCCACGGCCTCGGTGGCGATCCGCTTGCCCTCGAGGTCTTGGACGCTCTGGATGGGCGAGTCGTCGGGGACGCACAGCACCCAGCGCACGGGGCGGCGGCTGACCTTCGAGAACACCAGCTCGGCCAGCTCGCGCACGTCGGCCCCCGTCTCGACGATCCAGTCGTGGCCGGTCAGGCCCACGTCGAGCACCCCGTCTTCGACGTAACGGGCCATCTCCTGGGCGCGGATCAAAAGGCACTCGATCTCGTCGTCGTCGATCGTGGGATAGTAGCTTCGCGCGCTGAACGAGATCTTGTAGCCGGCACGGCGGAACAACTCGGCGGTGGCCTCTTGCAGGCTGCCGGCGGGGATTCCCAGCTTGAGCAGGTTCGACATTCTGGCGCTCACGTGGATTTGCGGTACACGTCGTCGGGATCGAAGACCCGCCGGCCCACGACCCGAAGCCCTTCCTCCGTGACCTGGCGATAGAAACAGCTCTTGTAGCCCTCGTGGCAGGCCGCCTCGCCCACCTGCTCGACTTGAAGCAGGATCGTGTCGCAATCGCAATCGAGGTACACGGCCCGCACCTTCTGCACGTTGCCGCTCTCCTCGCCCTTGCGCCACAGTCGGTTCCGGCTGCGGCTGTAGTAGCAGGCGCGGCCGGTCGCCAACGTCTCGGCGTAGCTCTGGGCATTCATGTAGGCCAGCATCAAGACCTCGCCCGATTCGGCGTCCTGGGCGATGGCCGGAAGCAGCCCGCCCCCCTTGTCGAAATCGGGACCGGTCGGGCTCGATCCACTCATGGTTGCGTTCTTCTTGCCAAAAGGGTTCCACACGTCCGGAAAACGATTCAGCATAGTCGGCTTCCGGCCCGAGAGCCAGGGGTAACCCAAAGGGGGGGCCAGGGGCTCTCGACACGCGGCCAGCGCGCCGGGCTTTCCGCGGGAGCCCTATCGTCCGGGGATGTCTCGTGTCAGAAAAAACAAGCTCGATCAGGATCACCCATCGCGTCGGCAAGAGCGGCGCAACGCATCCCTTTGGGGCCCGCCTTCAGTCGCCGGCGCAGGGCGGCCGAAAAGGTAACGACGATGGGGGCTACTCGTTTTCGCTCCAGACGCGAAGGTGCTTCCTTGGAACGTTCACTCAGCGCGCTTCTGCTCGTTCGAGAGGCCCAGTCGACCCTGGCCGACACGGTCCACCGGCTTCTCGAGGTCCTGCCCGAGTTGACCGGCGATTTCGAGGTCATCGTGGTCGACGACGGCTCGTTCGACGCCACGATCGAGATCGCCGACGAATTGGCTCGGTGTTTTCCGCAAATTCGCGCCGTGCGCCACTCGAACCCCAGAGGGCGTCTCGCGTCGATCCGGACGGGGCTGACGTGCAGCCGCGGCGAGGTGATCCTGTTTCAGGACGAAGGTTGCGACTGGCCGCTCGACGAGATCCACCGCCTGTGGCGCGCGATGGACTGTCACGAGATCGTGCTGGCCCGCGTGGCCTTGCCGGCCGAATCGACGACGGGGCGCCGGGGACACCGCGTCGACCGGCCAGGCCTGTGCCGACTCCAGATGGTCACGCGGCGAGCCGTCGAACCGCTGGTGGGACTGCTTCACGACCAGATGACCTTGCGTTCGGCCGTCGCGCAGCAGGGGTACCCCTGGTGCGAGTTGGAACTTGGCGCCGGCTGCTGGCCCCAGCGCGCGCACATCGACCCGGCCTCATCGCGGCGCTCCGCCGAGAACGAGCGAACGAGCGGTCCGAAGCGGCCGAACTATCTGGCGCGCCTGAAAGACTTTGCCCTGGGCGAATGACCTGCGCCGGAGCCGCGCGGTCCACCCGCCCGAAAGCGGGGGACACGCGCCGCGGCCTGCCCCGCTCAACCCGGTCGCGCCGCCGCCCCACAGCGAACCACCCTACGCGGGGGTTTGCGCTTTTTGGCGATCTGGGTAAAATCCTATCGGATTCTCATGGGCGGGTGCGTTCCGCGACCGCGAGTCGCGTTTTCATATTCGGGGCGAAGTCCCGTGGCACGGGCCTCGCATCACCTGTCGGGCAATCGGTTCTGCTGAAGGAGGCCATCCAACGAGTCGACCGTTCGCAGCGGGCGGGCCGCTTCGCGTTTCATCGTGCCCTCTTTCATATTCCTCCCGTTTTGTAGCTTGGGTCCCGCCTGACGTACTCCGTCGACTCCGCCGCACCCTCCGCCGGCAGCGTATGCGGATTGCCCTGCAATCCCGTGACCCGAGACCACGCATGGGGTCGGGGTTGCGTGGATTGCGCCTTCGCCTACGTTTCTGTTCTATCTCGCCTTCTGCTTTACGGCAGGAGGTGGGGAGGGTTCAGGCCATGAGTACCATGGACTATGCGGACCCCGTCGCGGGGACCGCCGAAGGAGTCGCGCTGGAGATGCCCGAAGCGCGGCGGCCGTTGCATCGACTTGCAATGGTCCGCAAGCGTCAGGGCGTGTCGCGGCGCACCATGGCGCGGCGATTGAAGACCGACGTTCGCCGCGTCCGAGCGCAGGAGGAGGAAACCTCCGACCTCACGCTGAGCACCCTCTACGAGTGGCAGCGGGCCCTCGAAGTGCCCGTCGCCGAACTGCTCGTGGAATCGTACGATCCCCTTTCTTCGCCGGTGCTCAAGCGGGCACAAATGGTGCGGTTGATGAAGACCGCCAAGGCCATCTTGGTTCGGGCGCACGAAACCCCGATCCGCCGGATGGCCCAGATGTTGATCGAGCAACTGCTCGACGTCATGCCCGAGCTCGAAGAGGTTCACCCCTGGCACGCGGTCGGCCAACGTCGCACCCAGGACGAAGTCGGACAGGCGGCCGTCCGCCGCGTGTCGGCCGACTGGTTCCAGGGTGGCGACTGATCGAGCCCGATCCGCCGGAAACGCCCCGGTGGACGAGGCGCTGGCATCGACTTGGGCCTCGCGGTTTCGACCGCGGGGCCCTTTTCGTAGGCCCGCGGCGACCGCTTGACCAACCGGCCCGAAACGGGGACGATAAACACTGGCCCCCTGCGACAGTGGGGGAAGCCTGACGCGTCTCCCTCGAAATCGGAATGTCCCATGACAATCCAGCGACACGACGTGGCCGACCAGTTCACGCGTCAGTTTGCCGCCCCCCCCCGCTGGATCGTGCGCGCGCCGGGGCGGGTCAACCTGATCGGCGAGCACACCGATTACAACGACGGCTTCGTGCTCCCCCTGGCAATCGACCGGGCCCTCTGGATCGCCCTGCGCCCTCGCGACGACGGCCGGGTAGTGGTCCATTCGGTCGACTTCGACCAACGCGCCGGGTTCGGGCTGAACGAGTTGGCCGACGACGACGGTCGACCCAACAATCAGGGCACCGGCTGGATCGAGTACCTCAAGGGCACCGCCTGGAGCCTTCAGCAGGCCGGCGACGCCCTGGCCGGATGGGAAGGCGTTCTGCTGGGCGACGTGCCCCGCGGGGCGGGACTCTCGTCGTCGGCGGCCCTCGAAGTGGCGGGCACCCGGGCCTTCGCCGCCGTGTCGGGCTTCGACTGGGAACCCATCCCCATGGCCCAATTGGCCCAGCGGGCCGAAAGCCAGTGGGTCGGGGTCAACTGCGGGATCATGGACCAGTTGATCTCCGCGGCCGGGCAGGCCGGCCACGCCCTGCTGATCGACTGCCGCTCCCTGCAGACCCGCGCCGTGCCCTTTCCGCCCGGCACATCCGTGGTCGTGCTCGACACGGGCACACGGCGCGGGCTGGTCGACTCGGCCTACAACGAGCGGAGGGCCCAGTGCGAAAACGCCGCCGCCTTCTTCGCCAAGCCCGCGCTGCGCGACGTCGACCTCGAACTGTTCCAGCGCCACTCGTCCGACCTCGACGATCCCGCCCGAAAGCGCGCCCTGCACGTCATCACCGAAAACAGCCGCACGCTGCAAGCCGTCGACGCCCTGGAGCGCGGCGACCTCGATGCGCTGGGCGTCTTGATGGCCAAGAGCCACGCGAGCCTGCGCGACGATTACGAGGTCTCCAGCGACGCCCTGGACGCCATGGTCGAGACGGCCGCCGCTCATCCCGGATGCCGCGGCGCCCGCATGACCGGGGCCGGCTTCGGCGGCTGCGCCGTGGCCGTCGTCGACGCCGACGCGGCCGAGGACTTCGTCCAGACCGTGGGCGACGCGTACCGGCAGAAGACGGGCAACACGCCCGCCTTGTACGTGTGCCAACCCAGCAACGGAGCCGAAGCGCTCGAGGAGTGACCTTGCCATGAAATCGCGAATTCGCACCTTCGTGGCCGTCCAGATCAGCGCCGAGACCCGGCGGCGCGCGGGCAACCTGATCGAGCGGCTCCGCGCCGCGGGCGCCGACGTCAAGTGGGTCGCCCCCGAGAACCTCCACCTCACGCTGAAGTTCCTCGGCGACGTCGACGCGCAGGAAATTCCCGACGTCTGCCGCGCGATCCAGACCGCGCTGGCCGATCGGGCCCCCTTCGAGTTCGAGGTCCGCGGGGCCGGGGCCTTCCCGAAGCCCGATCGCCCACGCACCGTGTGGCTGGGCGTTACCGAGGGTCAGGACGACCTGATCGCGATGAACGACCGCATCGAAAAGCCCCTGGCCAAGCTCGGGTTTCGCCGCGAGAATCGCGCGTTCACCCCGCACCTGACGATCGGCCGCGTACGGGGCGGCGGCCCCAACGTGGCCGCCCTGGCCGAACTGATCGGCAAGAACGCCGACTTCGACGCGCGCCGCACCGAGGTGAGCGAAGCCGTCGTGTTCGCCAGCCACCTCGACCGCTCGGGCCCCACCTACGAACCCCTTGCCCGCGCCCAACTGGCGGGCGGCTGACGGGCACAGCGATCGCCACGCGCAATCCGTGTTGCGCGGGCGGGATGCTCGCGCCCGACCGTGCGAGGTCCGTCAGTTCATCGACGGATCGGCCGGCACGTGCTTGATCTTCAGCGTCTCGACGAGCATCGACTGGCCGATGTGCTGGGCGATCTGTTTCCACAGGTCGGCATCCTGGCCGAAGACCGCGTCGACGGTGGCCGGCGTGGTGAACCAGGCGCCCTGCTCGAGCTCGTTTTCGAGTTGCCCCCCGCCCCAGCCCGAATGGCCGATGAACAGGCGGAAGGGGCCCCGGTTCTGTCCGACGAGGGCTTCGAGATGCTCGCGCTGGGCGGCGAAATACAGGCCCGGCAAAATCTCCAGCTCGGCGAGTTGCTGTTCGGTATGGATGGCCATCAGGGGGCCGGCGACGGGTCCCCCCACGTTCACCCGCCGCTCGCTCTCGCACGGTTCGTGCGTGACCTGCTCCCAGAGCTGGCCGATCGTACTGTCGGCGGGCCGATTGAGCACGACGCCGAAGGCCCCCTCCTTGCTGTGATGGATCAACAGCACCACGGTCCGAACGAAGTTCGGATCGGCCAGGTGGGGCGACGCAACGAGCAGATGACCTTGCAGACTTTCCATGGTTCTTCTCGGGCAGCCACTAGCCCGAATTATACCACGAACCGCCATCGGGGGCACCCGGCGCGACGCCCGCCGATTTGCCCCCATCCGCAGTGGGGTCACGCCGCGATGTGGTCTCGTCATCCCCCCGTGGGAGCCCGAACCGGATGCGAAGTTGCCTACGCCGCGGCCGAATTCCGCGAGAAGCCGGCTTGTTGCAGTCTTCGACGATGACTTGCGCGATCTCGTGGGGCACGTTTCCAACGTGCCCATCACCCAAAGGCACGTTGGAAACGTGCCCCACGCCGAGTGAATACGACGCGCGGCCCCGTTTCGACCGGGTGCTTCGGCGCTACCGGTCGGTGAACACGAGCGCGAGCTTCCGATCGGGCCGGTTCTGCAACTGCCAGAGGCGCAGCAGGGCCATCATCAAGGTATCGCCGTTCGTGACGGCCTCGTAATGATCGTGAACGTGCGACGCCTTGGGCAGCGGGCTGCCGTCGCCGAGAAACAGCTCGACGGCCTTTCGAGCGGCGGCGTCGGCCGCACCGAGGTACTTGGCCTCGCCGGTCAATTCGTGGGCGTTGAGCATGAGAAGGATCACGCTTCCCATCGTGCCGGGCCAGACGGGTTGGCTCAGGTCGACCTCGCGATCCCGGTACGCCTCGGCAACGCGCAGCACGGCCCGGCGAAAGGGGTCGCCGCCGACCTGGCGGTAGCGGAGCATCCACGCGTTGGCCCCGGCTGCCGGCGCACCGGCGCCGTAGGCGTTCGACCAAAGATTAGCCGCGCCGGCCTTGCCCGCGCCGGCGTGCGCCGCGGCGAACACCCGATCGTTCGTCGAGGCCACCTCCCGCAACCGGGCCGCCAACTCGGGCGGCACCTTGGGGGCGGCGTTGCCCAGCGACACGGCGAGCGAGACGTCGTACGCCTTGCGGCTTCCGCGGGTCTTCGATCCGCCGGCCAGCATGCCCCCTTCGTGAAGCCGCGCCCGTTCGAGTCCGTCGACGACCGACTCGATCGCCCGCAGAAAGATCTCCTCGCCGGTCTTCTCGTAGGCGGTCGCCCAGGTTTCGATGTAGAACCCGCCGTGCCGAGCGTAGGGCGCCTCGGTGTCGGGGCCGTGCGCGTCGATGCGCGCGTGGCGCGAGAAGTCGCCCGTGCCGTGGTCGCCGATCTGGTGCTCCCACAACCCCAGGGCAAAGCGGCGGCAGGGCTCGGGCGCGAGGCGCCAACTGCGGTCCCCCAGCACCCAGGGGCGGTAGAACTCGTGGATGTTGCCCGCCGACTTGTCGATGGGCTTCTCCGTGCGAAAGTCCCATCCGGCGTGCTCGCCCCAATACAACAGTCCGGTGGCCGGGCTTTGGCATCGCTCGAAGAAGAACCGCAGCGACCGGTCCGCCTCGTCGGCATAACGAGGCTGGCCGGTAACGTCGGACAGGGCGTAGAGAATCTGGTAGAGGTTCAGACAATGTTGGGGATTCGCGCCGGCGAGCATGCGGTCGTGCGGACGGATGCCCCACTCGTCGCGCTGCGCCGCCGCCGCCCGTTCGAGCGCGTCGCCCTCGAGCATCCGCAACGAGCGCCGGTCGAGGGCCTCGGCGAACAGGGGCGAGCTTTCGGCGCCGTAAACGTCGCGACCGTGGTCGATCATGGTGTCGGCATAGGCCGCGACGATCGCCAGGTAATCGCGCGCCGGCGGGGTCTCTGCCGCGACGACTCGGCGCGCCGGCGGCGCGACGGCGCCGAGCACGGCCAGCACGCCGAAGGCCAATGCGGCCGCCATCGGGGCGGCCCGCTCGGTTCTTTCGAATGGCATCGGCAGTGTCTCCGCGATCGGGGCACCCAGCGTCGAATCGACCAAACCAAGCCCGGATTGTATCCGGCAGCGAAACCGCCGGCAACCGAACGCAAAGACGCCCGGTCGACTCTTGCGAGGTCGCCGGGCCCGATGTACCCTGAGACCGACACCTCGGTTCCAGGAGCCTCCTCGACCATGATGCGCGTCCCAAGAACTCGAAGTGGGATCGGTTTGGTGCTTGCGATCGGCGTCGGCCTCGGGGTGAGTTCGGCCGTTGGAAGCGCGCCGACCGTCGACTATAATCGTTGGCGGAGACGAATTTCTGCAACCGGCGAATTCCTGCAACCTGGGAGAACGAATGATGGTCCGCTGCCTGATCCTTGCCGCCGTTTGTACCTGTGCCTTGACCGCGTTGGCCGCCGACGGGCCGCAGACGGCTCCTCCCGAGCCGCCGGACATGACGAGCCTGTTCAACGGGAAGGATCTGACCGGTTGGGACGGCGACCCGAGGCTCTGGTCGGTGCGCAACGGGGCGATTCGCGGCGAGACGACCGCAGAGAACCCGGCCAACGGCAACACGTTCCTCATCTGGAAGGACGGCGTGACCCGCGATTTCGAGCTACGTCTCTCGTTCCGGTGCACGGCCGCGAACAACTCGGGCATTCAGTACCGGTCGACGCACGTCACCGAGGGCAAGGTCCGCAACCCGTGGGTCGTTCGCGGCTACCAGCACGAGATCCGCAACGAGGTCGACCTGCCGAGCGTCTCGGGGTTCATCTATGAGGAGGGCGGCAAGCGAGGACGCATGTGCCTGGTCGGCGAAAAGGCCGTCTGGGGAGAAGACGGCAAGAAGCAGGTCACGGGAAGTCTCATCGACGGCGACGAGTTTCGGGAACTGTTCAAGCTCGACGACTGGAACGACGTCGTGATTCTCGCCGAGGGGAGCCGCCTGCGGCACTACCTCAACGGCAGGCTGATCCTCGACTGCACCGACAACCATCCCGAACTGGCGCGGCGCGAGGGCATTCTTGCCTTCCAGATCCACGCGGGGAAGCCCATGTGGGTGGAATTCAAGAACATCCGCTTCAAGGCGATCGACTGACGCCGACGTCGGCAACGCCTCGACAAGGGGGCGTTCCCAGGGCACGCCGAACCGCGCGGCGGGCTCGGCCGGCGATCGGGCCGATCGGACGGCTCATTCGCGGCCGACCAGGTCGACCAGGCCCACGTCGATGTACTGTCCGCCGCTCGTCTGCCGGCAGTGAACCGTCAGCACGTTCGGCCCGGCGCGCAGGGCGGCACGCGCCCCGGGCTCCAGGGGCACCAGCCCGTACGCCGTGGTGTGGCCCGTGAGCTTGGCGACGGGCCGGCCGTTCAGAAAGACCTCCGCGTCTTCGTCGTGGTGGATTTCGAGGTAGAGCGACGTGAAGGCGCCGTCGTCGAGTTCGAAGCTTCGGCGGAGCCAGAGGTCGCTCGTGTTCCACTCGGTGCGGACGACGCTGCCCGGCGTGCCCTTGGTGCCGAATCCGCCGGGGCCGGTCTGCCAGGCCGAGTCGTCGAAGTCTTCCTTCTGCCATCCCTTGCCGGGGTCGCTGGTCGTGTAACGCCAGGTCTGCGCCGCCCGTTCGGAAGTGGGCACCAGCGTCCTCACCAGCGGCGGAGGCAGATAGAGGCGGCGGTTGGCTTGGAAGACCCGCTCGGCATCCATCTTCGTGACGGCCCGATCGTAGGTCATCAGGCCGTTGACCTCGATTTCCACGTCGCTCGTTTGGGTGTAGACGGCCGCGGAGAGGCCGCGGGCGATCATCGGCTCGAGCCGGGCCAGCAGGTCGAGGTAGGCCGAAGTAAGCGCTTCGCGGGTCTCGTACGAGCGGTATCCCCAATTCTTCTCGTCTTGCCAGGTGTGGCCGCGGATGGGCAGTCCCAGCCCGCCGAACTCGCCGAGCACGATGGCCCGATCGGCCTCGGGGGCGGGCATGGCCGGCCCGGGATACCGGTGGACGTCGTGCACGTCGCCCACCCCGCGATCGGTCCAGCCGCTCGCGTTGTTCACCAGGCGCGTGGGGTCGTGGGCCTTGACCAGGTCGACGATTCGCGGGGTGTCGTACTGGCCCCAGCCCTCATTGAAGGGCACCCACATGACGATCGACGGATGGTTCCGCAGGGCGTCGATCACGCGGCGCAGCTCGAGCTCGAACTGGGCGGCCGACTCGGGCGTGCGAACCAGGTCGGGCTCGTTGCCGCGGATGTGACGATCGCCGTTGGGCATATCCTGCCAGACGAGCAGGCCCAGCGTGTCGCACCAGTAGTAGAGCCGCCGGTGCTCGACCTTGACGTGCTTGCGCAGCATGTTGCAGCCCAGGCGCTTCAGCTCCTCGACGTCGTACCGCAGCGCCGCGTCGGTGGCCGGGGTGTAAAGCCCGTCGGGCCACCAGCCCTGGTCGAGCGGGCCGTATTGGAAGAGGAACTCGCCGTTGAGCATCATTCGCGTCAGTCCCGCGTCGTCTTTGCCCAGCGCGATCTCGCGCATGCCGAAGTAGCTTTTCACTTCATCGACCGCCGAGCCGCCGCGGACCAGCGCGACGCGCAGGTCGTAGAGGAAGGGCGAGTCGGGCGACCAGAGTTTGGGGTCTTCGATCGCCAGATCGAGCGTCGCGCCCACGGGGCCGGTGGCCGTCGCCACGACCCGATCGCCGTCGAGGGCCTCGGCGCGGATCGCATCGCCCGCCCGGGTGCCGCGGCCTCCGACCGTCAGACGCATCGCGCCGGCCTCGAGGTCGGGCACGGTCGTTACGCGGGCGATCGAAGCGTCGGGCACGGGCTCCAGCCACACGGTCTGCCAGATGCCGGTGACCGCCGTGTACCAGATTCCCCGCGGCTGGTTGACCTGCTTGCCGCGGGGCTGCGTGCCCTGGTCGGTCGGGTCCCAGACGGCGACGACGACCTCCTGTTCGGGCGACTCGCGAAGCGCGTCGGTCACGTCGAACGAGAACGGATCGTAGCCGCCGCGGTGCGAGCCGATCGACGTGCCGTTGACCCACACCTCGGCCTCCCAATCGACCGCGTCGAAGTGCAGCAGCACCCGACGGCCCGACCATGCCTCGGGCACGGTGAACGTGCGCCGGTACCAGAGCCGGTTGTCGGCACCGACCGGCCGCTTCACGCCCGACAGGGCCGATTCGGCGCAGAAGGGCACGAGAATCTCGCCCTCGAACTGCTCGGGCCGTGCGGCATCGCGCGGGCAGATGGCGTACTGCCACAGCCCGTTGAGGTTCTGCCAATCGTCGCGCACCAACATGGGCCGGGGATACTCGGGCCAGGCGTTGTCGGGCGAAACGTCCTTGGCCCAGCGGGTCACAATGTTCCCCTCGATGGGGCTCCAGCCCGGCTCGGCGGCCGCAGTGACGGTCGCAAGGGTCCACCCCAGCACGGCGAGGACGGCGGCGTTTCGGACCAGGTGCGGGAAATCGTGCATGGGTCAACTCCAAGAAGGTGCAGAACAATACCGGGTGCCGATTCGTCTCAAGGGCCCCAATGTATCATTCCCGGCGCCCGTCGGGTAGTATTCGGTCGTGGGGGACGCGCCCGTCCTTCGCGAAACGCCCAAGTTGCGATGGGGTGATCGGAACGACCGAATCGCCGAGAAAGGGGAGCCCGTGTGATGTTGACTCGAGCGAGACTGGTGGCTGGCCCGTTGTCGTGGTGCTGCCGTTTGCTGCTGGCGGCCGGGGCGGTTTGCGCCGCTTTCGGCGATTCGATCCTTGCCGGCGAGCCCTCCGGCGAAGGCGAGGGCGCGTCGCCCGAGGTCTTTCGCGTGTGGACCATGGGCTGCGCCCACGTGGGGAGCGATCTTCGCCGAGGCCGGGAGAGCCTGGCCGACGCCATCCGCCAATCGGAATTCGGCGGCGACGAGGGCGGGCCGCCCTTCGACTGGGACATCGCCCTGCACGTAGGCGATCTATCGGGCACCCAGGAGGCTCCCGACGACGACGAGGGTCGGGAGGTCGTGCGCCAGTTCGCCGCGGCCCGAAAACACCGCCGCGAGCAGTTCTACAACCTGGTGGGCAATCACGACGCCAGCCGAACGGGCGAGCCCACGATGGCGTGGTTCCGAAAGTGGGTCGACCCGACCGGCGAGAACCCCGAGACCTCGGGAGTCGACGCAGGCCGGCGTCCCTTTCCGATCGAGGGGACCTGGGAGCGGTACTCGTTCCGCGCGGGCAACCTGCTCTTCCTGGTGATGAGCGACCGGAACGACCTTCCGCCGCCGGTGGGGCGCGGCCCGCGCGGCGGCTATCCGGCCGGGGCCGTGACCGGCGAGACCTTCGATTGGTGGAAAAGCATGGTCGAGGCCAACCGCGACGCGATCATCATCACGGCGCATCACCACATGCTCAAGGAGACGACCGTGCGGTCGGGGCCGTGGGAAGGCATGGCGAAGCGCGCCGATGGGAGCTGGCGCTCCGGCGTGCATGGGTATTTTCCCGAAGGGGCGCCGCAGGGCGCTTCGTATCTCTACTTCGTCAACGGCAAGCCCGACGCGCAGGCGTTCGAACGCTACCTGGCCGAGCATCCCGGCGCGATCGACTTCTGGATCGGGGGCCACACCCACACCGACCCCGACGACCGGACGGGCGGCCGGTCGCACCTCGAGCGCAAATGGGGCGTCACCTTCCTCAATACGGCCGCCCTGACGCGCCATCACGGCGGCAAGGTGCCCATGAGCCGGCGGCTCACCTTCACCGACGGCAGCAACCAGGTGCGCGTGCAATGCTACCTGCACACCTCGGAGCACGCGCCCCAGGGCTGGTACGATCAGGCCGAGCGGACCGTCGAAATCGGCAAGCCCTTTCGAGTTCCGTGGGGCCCGTGACGACGGCGCGACCGGCGCCGCGCGTCCCGCCGCGATTTGCCGGGTCGTGCCGGGGGAGGCCAATTTGGCTGACAAGCTCTCCCGGCCGTTCTAGAATTGAGAAGGATTGTGCGCGTTGGCGACTCCGGGCCCCTCGAACCCAGCCGGCCATGCCGTGGAACCGAGCCTCTTCTCCATTTGCTGCACGACATGCCGGGCCCGGCTCAACGTGCGCAGCATGACGGCGATCGGGCAGATCCATACCTGTCCGAAGTGCGGGAGCATGGTGGAGATCGCGCCCCCCCCGGGCTGGGTACCGCCGGAGGAGACGGCCGGACCTGTCAAGCCCGACCGGGCCGAGCCGGCTGGGAATCCCCCTTCGAAGAGAGAGCTACCGGCTGGCGGGCCAAAGGCCCCCCCGCCGCGTGCGACGGCCCCGGACGCGAGGCGCCCCAAGGCGGCCGCCGGATCGGCGAGCCGGGCCCAGCGTGCGACGGC
>Ga0334899_1000762_pt1 | contig 36368 bp, 26 predicted proteins | sample GraSluR3_MG_FD_207219 | JGI IMG/M metagenome (GOLD analysis project Ga0334899, IMG submission 207219) | Sludge microbial communities from methane-producing bioreactor in Wageningen University, Netherlands - Granular Sludge_8_08-R3 | ecosystem: Engineered > Bioreactor > Anaerobic > Unclassified ...
ACACGATTAAACTGCTAAATTGTTATGCTGATTCAGATACTTTACTCAAACCCACACCCACACACAGCCATGTAACCATTTAACCATGTAACACTTTTCCCGGTATCCGGTACCTCACCTAAACAAACCACCGAAGCACCGAATCAACAGTGTTTCAGTGCTTGCCCCGAAACCTCGGTGGCGACACGATTAAACTGCTAAATTGTTATGCTGATTCAGATACTTTACTCAAACCCACACCCACACACAGCCATGTAACCATTTAACCATGTAACACTTTTCCCGGTATCCGGTACCTCACCTAAACAAACCACCGAAGCAACAGTATTTTAGTGCCTGCCCCGAGAACTCGGTGGTTTCAGTGTTTCAGTGTTTCGGGGTTTCAGTGTTTTTGCATCCTCCGAAGCCTTGGTAAAGGTGTGCAGTGATAACTGCTTATGTGTGTTTTAGGGTATCTGAAAGAATTCTTTTCAACACGGATGATCCAAACCCGTTAATTTGAATAAATTTGCTTCCCAAAACAGGATTTCATGAGGTTGCGATCCATACACTGTTTTCTGCCGGTCCTGGTGCTTTTTGTCAGCACGTCGATCGTGTATTCGCAAAGCGCCAGAAAGGAAGTTGAAGCGGTTCGTTGTGCGTACCCGCCAAAAATCGATGGGAGCCTGGATGATGAGATATGGAGATCGGCTGCGCCGGCAACGGATTTCATACAGTTCAGCCCCTATAACGGCAGGTTACCTTCACAGCCCACGGAAGTCAGGATCCTTTATGATGACCGTGCCCTTTATGTCGGGGCGATGATGTACGACAGTGCGCCCGACAGCATCCTGAGCGAATTGGGCGAAAGGGATGATGATGACATCAATGCCGACTTTTTCACCATCGATATCGTCCCATACGACGACGGGATGAATGCTTTTGAATTTAAGGTGGCGTCATCCGGCACCGAATCGGAAACCAAATATGCGGCCAATTACAGGGACAGCAACTGGGACCCCATCTGGAAAAGCGCCGTGCAGATAAACGACAGCGGCTGGACAGCCGAGATGGAGATCCCTTTCGCCGCACTGCGATTCCCGAAAAAGGAAGTGCAGAAATGGGGCGTCAACATGTGGAGAAACGTCAGAAGGCACAGGGAGTTCTCAACATGGAACTTTGTCGACAATAAGATGGAAGGCGTATTCAACCAATCGGGAGCCCTCAGCGGAATACACAACATCAAGCCTCCCCTGCGCCTGTTCTTCATCCCCTACGTTGCCGGCTATACCGAAAAAGCGCCGGAAAGCAACAACTGGGGCTATTCATACAATTACGGCATGGACATGAAGCTGGGGCTGAGCGAAAGCTTTACCCTCGACATGACCCTCATCCCCGATTTCGGGCAGGTGCAGTCTGACGACCGCATCGTGAACCTCTCCCCTTTCGAAGTATATTATAATGAGAGAAGGCCGTTCTTTACGGAAGGCACTGAACTTTTCGAGCGGGGCAATATTTTTTATTCCAGGAGGATCGGTGGGACACCCGAAAAATTCCACGAAATTGAGCGGAATCACCCCGGCGACAGCATCATTGAAAACCCGGAGGAAGTGCAATTGCTCAATGCCGTCAAGGTCAGCGGGAGGAACCGCAAGGGGACGGCCCTTGGCGTTTTTAATGCCGTTACGTCCAACACATACGCCCGCCTGCTTGATAAAGAGGGGGGCGAACTCAAAGTACTGACCAATCCATCCTCAAACTATAATATGGTGGTTTTTGACCAGAACCTGAAGAACAACTCCTACATCAGCATTTACAATACCAACGTATACCGCGGCCGCGACAATGCCACTGCCAACGTAAGCGGCACCGAATTCGAGATCAGGAACAAGGCCGACATGTACGCCATATCGGGCCGTGCGAACATCAGCCAGCAATACCATCGGCACGGGGCTCCCGAATACGGGTTTTTATATGAACTGGATTTTGAGAAGATCAGCGGGAATTTCCGCTATTCACTGTCGCACGATGTCCAGAACGAAACCTATGAGATCAATGACATGGGTTTCAACCTGAGAAACAACAAATTTGAATTCGGCATCATGGCCGAATACAATGTTTATGATCCTGCCGGCCCCATCCTGAACATGTACAACATTTTTTATTCCAACTATAATATGTTGTATGCACCAAGGGAGTATATTTCCCTGAATATGGGGTACATGAACAGGACCACATTCACCAATCACCTGACGGCCGGTTTCAACTGGGATGCCAGTCCGGCTGAAAGCCACAATTACTTCGAAGCCCGCGTTCCCGGGCGCATGGTCAAATATCCTGCCGCCGCCTACTGGGGCGCCTTCCTCTCGCCCGACTACCGCAAACGTTTCGTTGTCGACCTGCGTGGCGGATACTGGGCCTCAAACAAATACGGGCAGTCGGGCTATAACTTCACCATAAAGCCCCGGATGCGGTTCAGTGACCGTTTATCCATGACCCTCGACCTGGACTATGACATGGACTGGAACGACCTGGGATACGTGACCGATTCAACCGCATACGGGGTCGACCGGATCATTTTCGGAACGCGCGATATACGCCGGCTTGAAAGCACGATCGACATCAAGTACATCTTCACCAAGAACATCGCCCTTTCGCTGCGTGCAAGGCATTACTGGATCACGCTCATTCACCGCGATTACTTCGATCTTGAACAGGACGGAGACCTGCAACAGGCAGCCTATGAAGGCAAGCATGATTTCCTGGTAAACGCATTCAATGTGGATATGGTCTTCAGGTGGACCTTCGCACCCGGCAGCGAATTATTGTTTGTGTATAAAAACAATATATTTTCCGAATCGGAAGAAACGGCAGTCAATTATTTCAAAAACATCCGATATACCTTCGACTCCCCTTTCGGAAACAGTTTTTCCATCAAGGTTCTGTACTATTTCGATTATCAATTGCTGAAGAGAAAGAAAAGGCCCGGGCAATCGTTTTCTTTTCACCCGGCAGCCAGCGAAGCGGCAAAACCGGTCGAAATATAGTTATCGTAATGGGTACAGGCGTGTGAGCCGCAGGCAATGGCCAGCCTGATCATTTCTTCCCATCCGGCTTTGCCGGCCGAAAGCAGGGTGCTTTTTCCAAGGCCCGCTTTTTGCAATGCGAATATCAGTCCCGCATTGAAGCTGTCGCCCGCCCCTATGGTGCTGAGCACATCGACGGCCGGCACGGGGAGCCTGAAGTGCCAGCCGGGATGATAAACATCGACATATTCGCCGCTTTTGGTATACACGAGCAGTTCGCATCCGTGTTCACGAATAACTTCAAAGGCTTCGGCGGAGGACTTAATGCCGAACACCGTTTCGAAGTCCTCATCCGAGCCTCGCACAAGATCCGCCATTCCGATATTCTGAAAGATCAGTCCCTGCATTTCCCTGACCTGTTCGCGATGCGGCTTTCGGATGTTGGGGTCGTAGAGGATCAGCGCATCGCCGGCGGCCTTTTTGAGGAAAGCGAGCAGTTGCGGGCGCACTTCCGGCATCAGTGAAAAAAATGCACCGAAGATGACCACATCCTGCTCCCCGAAGAGAAATTGTTCTTTGATCTTTAATCGCTCCGCGGGAAATATCTTATAAAAGGAATAGGATGCATTGTTGTTTTTATCCAGGAATGCCAGGGCGATGGCGGTTTTCCCGTCATGGTAGCGGCATACCCCTGAGGTGCCGACCTTGTTTTCGGCCAGGAAATCATGGATGAGGTTACCCGGCCCGTCGTAAGCGTACTCGCTGATGAAAGTAACGGGCATCCCGAGCCTGCCGAGCGACACGGCCGTATTGAGCATGGATCCGCCCGGGCGCGCCGCTACCGGATGACCATCGCGGAAGATGATGTCGTAGATCGTTTCACCGATGGCATATACTTCAGGCATGCGATTTTTATTCCAAAGATATGCATTCGCATCCAAAGGCCGGCAAAAATATCCCTGTTACCTGCCGGGAAATGTTGCGCAGCCTTAGTGCAGGTGCCGGGCCAGGAAGGCTTCCATGGCGCGGTAAAAGTCGAAGCGGTTCTCTTCGTTGCGAAAGCCGTGCCCTTCATTGTCCTTCACCATGTATTCCACCGCTATTCCGCGTTCTTCCAGCGCTTTGACGATCTGGTCCGATTCATCGATGTTTACCCTGGGATCGTTGGCGCCCTGGGCCACGAAGAGCGGCGTCATGATCTTGCCGGCATTCAGTGCCGGTGATGTGGCCTCAAACTGCACTTTGTCGGTTTCGGGGTTCCCGACCATCTCGTACATCATGTCAAGCAGCGGTTTCCAGTATGGCGGAATGGTATTCATAAAGGTGAAGAGGTTTGATACGCCCACATAGTCGACGGCCGCGGCATAAAGCGTCGGGGTTACCACGATACCCTGCAGCGTGGCATATCCGCCGTAGCTGCCGCCGTATATGGCAATGCGGTCTTTGTCGGCGATGCCCCGGTTGATCAGCCAGTAAACGCCATCGGTAATATCGTTCTGCATGTTGAGGCCCCATTGCCTGAACGATTTTTCCCAGAACTCCCGCCCGTATCCGGTGGAGCCCCTGAAGTTGATCTGCAGCACGGCATAGCCGCGGTTGGCAAGGAACTGCACTTCGGGGTTGAAGCCCCAGCTATCGCGGGCCCATGGACCGCCATGTACGTTAACGACAACCGGCAGGCCTTTGGCCGTTTCCGGATCCAGTCCCTGCGGCAAGGTCAGGTATCCATTGATCAGCAGGCCGTCGCGGGCCGAATACTGCACCGGGTACATGCGGGCCATCACCGTTTCGTCGAGCCAGGGGCTTACCTCGTGTATCTTCTCCAGTTTGTCGTTCCTGACATCATAAACGTAATAGGCCCCCAGGCTGCGGTCGCTGTATGTGCGTACAATAAAGACATCCTCATCCTTGTTCGAGGCCGAAATGCCGAGCTCATAGTCGCCCAGTTCCTCTTCGAGCCTTGTAAAAAGATCTTGTGTCTGACGGTCGAAGAAATGCCGTTCGCGTTTCCAGGATGTGAAGGAAGCCGATGTGATCACTTTTCGCTTTTTCGAATAGTAGAGGCCGCTCACATCAAAATCATCATTGACATACAGCAGTTCGGTCTCTGCTCCGCTTGCCATGTCGAAAAGCACCACGGCCGCCTTGTCGCGGCCCAGGTTTGAGAGGGCATAAACGTTTTTATTCTCAAAATCGAAAAAGACCGGGCTCAGGCTTTCCCTGAAGCTGGTGGTGATGACAGGGCTGAATTCCTGCGATTCATCATCGCGGTATAGCAGCTGGACATTCACCCCGTGGACAATGGCGGTGGCAACCCGGAGCTTGCCGTCGTGGTCGGTCATCCACCCCTGTATATTGCCGGGGTTCTCGGCCAGCATCTGCATCTCCCCCGTAACAATGTTCAGCCTGTACGGGTCGAACACCATCGCGTTCCGCTTGTTCAGGCCTATGATCACTTCTTCGGGAATCTCTTCCAGGTCGTCGATGATCTGTGTCCTGACCTTTTCGAAGCATGTGAGGCATTTCTGGTTTTCCCCGCTGCGGTCGACGGCATAAAGGGCGAAGTTTTCATCCCCGCCATCATCCTTCAGGTAAAGGATACGGTCGTTACCGGCCCAGAAATAGCCGGCGATGTCGCGGTCGGTCTCGCCGGTAAGCCGTGTGGCCCCGCTGCCGCCTACCTCCTGCACGAATATATTCATCCGGTTTTCGTAGGGTGCCGTGAAAGAAAAGTACTTCCCGTCAGGGGATATCTGGAAATAAGTCTTTTCGGGATTCCTGAAAAAATCCTCAAGGGGGATCAGGGATTGTGCCTTCATGGAGTTAAAACTTAAGACGACGGCCAGTGCAAGGACGGTGGCCATGCTGCCGCCAGGGTGGATTGATTTCTTTTTCATGTCGGATCTTTTTGGAAACCGCAAAAGTAAGGATTTTACCCGGTGGCTGTGCAGGAAATTGATTTGAATTATCGTTTTTTGTCATTTCCGGCCGGGACGACACGATTTCAGGACATGCTGCCGAAATTTTCGAAGTGTGCGGCTTATGGTCAGGAAGAAAATATTTATGTATATTTACCCGCGTTTTTGGGTGGCCGTTCCCGGCCGCCTGCCATGAGAAGGAAAGCATCAATGAATATTGAATAAACCGATAAAACCAACGTATCATTAAAACCAGAAAAAGATGAAATTAAGAACTATTCTCAGCGTGATCATCCTGTGTTTTGCAGTGGCTCACGTCAATGCGCAGAAAGCAGGCAAATTCGAACTCGGTTTGCAGGGCGGGGTCAGCAGCACCTGGATCATCAACCAGAACAATTATGGCTTGCCCGAACTTGATTACGACAGTTATGTGGGCAACGGCTTCAATCTCCAGCTCGGTTACAACATCAACAATGAGATGGGGGTTTTTACCGAAGTGGGATTGACCAGACAGGGGCAGAAGTACAAGGGCGACATGAACCAGTATGATGTTGTTTACCGCAAGATCGACATGAATTACCTGAACATACCCCTGTTCTTCAAGTATACCTACGGCGAAACCCGCGCGCGTTTCAGGCTGTTGGTGGGGCCGCAGTTCTCGTTCCTGCAGAAAGCCGAACAGGAATATACCCTCGACGGAAAAAATGCTTCGGACGAACTGGCCAAGATCAAGGACCTGGACGGGGTGGAGTTTGATCCGGGTGCAAAGGACATCACCGACCGTTACAACAGCATGGACATCATGGCCGTGCTCGACCTGGGCGCCGACATCTTTCTTATTGAAGAAATGCTTTACCTTTCGGTGGGCGGAAGGTTCTGGTACGGGTTTAACGACATCAATGCAGAGAATTATCAGCTCAAGAACATTGATGATAACTACGATCCATCACATAATGGCGGAGGCAGTCTTTATTTAGGCATTCATTATGTGATCGGGGGAAAAGTGGAATAGCGTCTGCTTGCCCGAATAAAATCCAGAAGTCCCTGCTGCATGGCGGGGGCTTTTTTTTTGCAGGCTGCAGGGATCATGCGTTTTTCTCTGTGTCCTCCGTGTCTTTGTGGTGGGTTATTCACTCCTGAAGGATACTTAATCAGCAGGTTTTTCTTCACCACAGAGGCACAAAGGGCACAAAGGGCAATGATGGATTTGCCTGAAAACCCTTATAATGCATCTTTCCGTTTTGAAACAGTTTTAATAGAAATTGGCGGCAAAAGATTGCAACAGAACCCGGGCAAGGCAACAGGATTAAGAATTATATCACCAGACTAATCCTTTAAACAGCGGAGCGAAAACCCGTTCCCACTATGGGATGTATTTCGGTACATTGTAGCGACACCATAATAGATATGATGCTGCCAGGCGGAGAGACTAGAATTCAGGGTTGAAGTCCAAAAATATGTATGTGTTCCAAGATTATAGAAATTACCATCACTATTATTACGATAGCCCCCGGGAAGTGCGAAAAAACCAAATAAATCTGCTCCGTTACCCGGGGGCGTCCAACCACTGGTCGATCTGAGGTTATATCCGGCATCGTATCCCCGGTAACCTGTTTTATTCCATTCAGGATCCCCGACACCATACTGGCTGTCGACTGTTCCTTCCAGGATCTTCCATTCCTCATCACCGGGAACATGCCAGCCATTCGGGCAGATGCCCTGCACGCCGCTGGGTACCGTATTACTGCCTGCCTCCCCGTTCATGATCGTGGACCAGTCGTATAGCCTCCCGTAAATATCGCAATTTGATGAGTTATTACTATAGCACCAGCTATTTCCGGTTTCGTAGTTTAAATTTCCCTTCATCCAGCACTGGCTGCCGATCTGCACGCTGGTATACATTTGGTTGTCGCGTTCGTCTTCAAAGTCAAGGCCGCAATACCAGGGAGTGTAGGCAGTATTACCGTTGATATTTACCCATGCGGTACCATTAAAAAATTGCATTTCAATACAATCCGTGCACCAGATCATCAGCCCTTCGGCCGGGTTACTGATGGCATCGCGCTGGGATGCTGACATGCGGGGCGGCAAAAAGCCTTTGTTGGTGCTTTTTACTTCCAGAATGGAAGATGGATCCGCCGGGCTGCCGTCATCATTTATTGCAACCTGTGCGCTGAGGGTATACGATGCACTGATCAGAATTAGCAAAAACAGCTTGTTAAATGTTTTCATGTTACTTCATTTATTACGTATGCAATTAATGAGTTTCCTCTTTTTACAATTATTCTGCAGGATGTGCTATGCCGGAAATTACTTTTTTTTAATACAGTAAAGATATACTGTTTTGATAGATTTGTCAAGACTTAAATTCAAACCATACAGGGCTGAATATGCATGGCTTATAAGCAAGTAGTCCATGCTTATTGCATCATCCGTTCCCATATACGTCTACAGGCAGTTACACTGAAGTGTAGACAATATACACAAAGTAAAGTGCGTAGAGGCAGATAAAGAAAAATCCGAAGATCCTTGAAGTGCGCCATTGCCCGGCAATAAAGAACCCGATCAGCAGGAGTGCCGAAGCGAATAGTATGCCGACCGACCAGTAGAGGTTTTCATTGTTGGCCGGTATGTTTCCGGGGATAAAAATGAAATATAGCAGCAGCGGCAGGCCCAGCCCCACCAGGATATCAAACACGTTGGATCCCACGGCATTGTTGATGCCCATCCCGGGCCGGCCCTGGCGGGCAACGATAACCGATGCGATGAGGTCGGGAACCGAAGTGCCGATGGCCACCACGGTGAGACCGATCAGCAACTCGGGCACGCCCAGGCTGGCCGAGATGCCGATGGCACTTTCCACCAGCAGCCAGCTCAGCAGGGTGATCATGCCGATGGAAAACAGAAAGGCCGGTATGTAATAGCGCAAAATACGCATGCTTAACCTGTTCAGCCCCTCAAAAATAAAATTTCGGTAGTGTTTAATATCTGCAACCTCATCATGCCCTTCAATGTCGGAATAAGGAAAAACCCTCTTCCAGTAGTAGACTACCAGGATGTACAATGCATAGGTACCCACGAGCAACAGCCCGCTCAGCAAGCCGAACGAACCCGACATATACACCGCAGCCAGAAGGATGATGGCCAGCAAATAAAAGATGATGTCGCGAAAGATCGGTTGCCAGATGAGGCGGGTCGACTTCCTGATCAGCATGACCGCCCCGCTGATGACGAGGATATTGAAAAGCGCCGATCCCACGATGGTGCCGATGCCAAGGTCGGCATGATCCCCTTCCCTGAATATGGCAAAGAGCGCAACGGCCAGTTCGGGGGCGCTGGAGCCGGCTGCCATGAGGGTCGACCCGGCCATGTCGGTCGAAAGCCGCAGTCTTTTTGAGAGGTGGTCGAGGGAAGGAATAAAATACTTTTCGGATATATAGTGCAGTGCCCCTAAACTTAGCAGCAGGAGAAAAACATCTTTAAACACTGTGATATCCATATAAGGCTCCTCCTTATCAAAGACCTCACAGGCCTGAACCCGTGAGGTCTGCAGAGCGGAAAACGGGACTCGAACCCGCGACCCTCAGCTTGGGAAGCTGATGCTCTACCAACTGAGCTATTCCCGCATTGGTCTGCAAAAATAATATCTTTTTGCTCAATGCACAACAAGTGCCGGGTCATAAAAATTATCCGGACTTTCAATGAACGGATCCGTTCATGAACAAAGCCCGAAGGAATTCGTGACCGCAGAAGAATGTCCGGCTTAAAAATTTCCATTAATTTCGCCCCGGCCATCAAATAAAGAAAATGTTAACGGAATGAAAGACGTACTGATCGTATATGCATCGAAATACGGTGCCACGCGGGGCATAGCCGAAAAGATCGCCGAAGTTTTGCGCAACGAAGGGCTGGAGGCCGTGTTGGCCGAAGCAGGCGAAAAGCTTGATCCCGCTGCTTACCGGGCCATACTGGTTGGCAGCGCCGTTTATATCGGAAAATGGCAGAAAAAGGCGGTACAATTCCTGAAAAGGCACGAAACCGTCCTTGCCGGAAAGATGACCTGGTTTTTTTCGAGCGGGCCCACCGGCGAGGGAGACCCTGTGACGATCCTTCAGGGGTGGGAATTCCCGCAGGCTCTGAAAGAGATATCGGAAAGGATCAGGCCTGCCGGCATCGCCCTTTTCCACGGGGCCGTAGACATGGAGAAACTGAGCGGCCTGCACAGGTTCATGGTAAAAAAGATCAATGCCCCGACGGGGGATTTCCGTGACTGGAAGCAGATCAGCGAATGGGCTGCAGGCATCGCCGCCGAAATAAAAAAGTGAACCGGTCATGGACAAAGACGCTGCTGCACGCCGACCGCTCTTCCGCATGTTCAATGAGGTGCCGGGCAGGTACGACCTGATGAACCGCATCCTCACCCTGAACCAGGACGAGCGCTGGCGCAAAAAAGCCGCCGGAGTATGCATGGCGCTGAAGCCTGCCAGGGTGCTCGACATCTGCACCGGCACAGCCGACCTCGCCCTGCGCATCGCCCGGATGGCAGGCAGTGAAGTGAAGATCACCGCCTCCGACTTCAGCCAGCCCATGCTGGATGTGGCAGCCGGAAAAGCCAATAAAAAGAAAGTGAATGGGATCAGCTTCGTGCTGGCCGACACTGCCGACCTCCCCTTTCACGACAACAGCTTTGACGTGACCACCATCGGCTTCGCCTTCAGGAACCTGACCTGGAAAAACAAGTACGCCGGCCTTTACCTTTCGGAGATATTACGCACGCTGAAACCCGGCGGAACCTTCATCATCGCAGAATCGAGCCAGCCGGTAAACCCCTTGCTGCGGCTAGGATTCAGGCTTTACCTCAAAATCATCGTACAGGGCATCGGCGGATTGCTGTCGGGGCACCCGAAAGCCTACCGCTACCTTGCCGTTTCGGCCATGAACTACTACAAACCCGCGGAAGTGGAAGAATTGCTGCTGGAACACGGCTTCAGCGATTTCCGGCATCTCCCCCTGCTCGGAGGCTCTGCCGCCATTTACACGGCCAGGAAATAAACAGATACAGCCTGCAGACCAGAATATCAATCAAGCCCTCAATCAACAAGCTTTGCATTATAAAATATTTTTATTATATTTGCAATTTCTCAAATGAGAATAATTATTATCTGCTAATAATTAAATGAAAAAGGATGTAACATATTACAAGGCTATCCTGGAGCGAAACGGCCTGCGCATTACACCGCAAAGGCTGGCAATACTTGAATCCATCAACAGGCTCAACAATCATCCGCGGGCCGAGCAGATCATTGCCGACATCCGCAGGAACCATCCGAACATCGCCACCGGCACCGTTTACAAAGTACTTGACACCCTGCTCGAAAACAAACTGATCAGGAAAGTGCATACCGAAACAGGGGTGATGCGCTATGACGGCATCCTTGAGCAGCATCATCATCTTTACTGCCGGGAGACCGATAAGATAGAGGATTACATGAATGCCGAACTGGATGGGATGCTTCAGGAGTTCTTCAACAGAATGAAGATCCCCGGTTTTGAGATCGAGGACTTCAAATTACAGATAAACGGAAAATACAAAGGCAGGAAAAACCGAAACGAATAAACATTCAATCCAATACAAAAAACCATGAAAGAAAAAAGTATCGAACTGTTAAACAAAGCCATTGCCGATGAATTGTCGGCCGTACACCAGTACATGTATTTTCATTTCCACTGCGACGACCAGGGCTATGACCTCCTGGCCGGGCTATACAGGCGAACGGCCATTGAGGAGATGTTACATATCGAACAGCTTGCCGAAAGGATACTGTTCCTGAAAGGGGAAGTGGAGATGAAGGCCTCGGAAGACGTGAAGAAAGTCCACGATGTGAAAGCCATGCTGGAGATGGCTGCCGACATGGAAACCTCAAGTGCCAACGATTACAACCTTTGGGCCAATGAATGTTCAAAAAATGCCGACTCGGTTTCGAAGAAGCTTTTTGAGGCGCTGGTAGAGGACGAAGAAAGGCATTTCGACCAGTTCGACGTTGAAATGGAGAACCTGAAGAAGTTCGGCGACAACTACCTGGCCCTGCAATCGATCGAAAGAAGCAAGAATATGGGTAACCAATAAACAGTCAGTACTGTTTATCACCATCACAAGAACCATCGAAGGCGGAAACGGCAATGCTATTGCCCGTTTATACCGCTTCCGGCCTTGATGATATTTTATTACCCACGCATACCGGCAGGCACCGGCTGGCATTCATTGTGTGCCTGCAGTGCATCAATCCAATGCATATTGCCAGGCCATTCACCACCGGATCAGCACGAACATTTTTTCGGTTTAAATTTGTCGTGCTAAATCATTCAAGAAAACATTATGAGAAAAATCGCCAATATTGAGCTCTCTTATTTAAGTTTCAGCGATTACCAGGAGTTGAAACAGGCCATGATCGAATCATATCCCGGCATGCCGAACACATACTGGAAGGAACATCACATCAGGTCATTGATTGATCGTTTTCCCGAAGGGCAGGTTGTTCTGAAAGTAAACGGCCTGATAGCCGGCTGTGCCTTGTCGATCATTGTGGATTATGAGCAATTCAGCGACCAGCACACCTACAGGGAGATCACGGGCGAATACACCTTCAGGACACATACGGACCAGGGGGATCTGCTATACGGTATCGACATCTTTATCAAACCCGAGTTTCGCGGGATGCGTTTGGGCAGGCGTCTGTACGACTACCGCAAAGAGTTGTGCGAACGTCTGAACCTCAAAGGGATCGCCTTTGGCGGAAGAATACCCAATTACCATATGTACGTTGAAAAGTTGTCGCCAAAGGAATACATCGGTCAGGTCAGGGAAAAGAAAATACAAGATCCTGTATTGAATTTCCAGATGTCGAACGATTTTTATCCGGCCAAGGTGTTGAAGGGTTATCTTGAAGGCGATGATGCATCGAACGAATATGCCGTTTTGCTGAAATGGAACAACATATACTATGAAAAGCCGAGCAAGCGGCCGGTCACAACCAAGAAAGTTGTCAGGATCGGTTTGATACAATGGCAGATGCGTCAATACAAAAGCCTTGACGAACTGATGCAGCAGGCCGAGTATTTCATTGATGCAGTATCGGGTTACCGCAGCGACTTTGCCATGTTCCCCGAATTTTTCAACGCCCCGCTCATGGCCGAGAACAACCATATGTCGGAACCGGAAGCCATCCGTGAGCTGGCCAGGCATACACCGGCCATTACCAGCCGTTTTTCGGAGATGGCGATATCATACAACATTAACATCATCACCGGCAGCATGCCTGAGGTCAGGGAGCAGCAATTGTACAATGTTGGTTTTGTGTGCAAAAGGGACGGAAAGATTGACAAATATGAGAAATTGCACATCACCCCTGATGAAACCCGGGTCTGGGGGCTGCAGGGCGGCGAACATCTGCGGGTTTTCGACACGGATTGCGGCAAGATCGGCGTATTGATCTGTTACGATGCGGAATTCCCCGAACTCTCCCGTTTGCTTGCCGATGAGGGCATGGATATTCTTTTCATCCCGTTCCTTACCGATACGCAGAACGGTTACTCGAGAATCAGGAACTGCGCCCAGGCGCGCGCCATCGAAAACGAATGCTATGTAGCCATTGCCGGTTGCGTGGGCAATTTGCCCAATGTACACAACATGGACATTCAGTTTGCACAGTCGATGGTGATGACACCCTGCGATTTTGCCTTTCCCACCAACGGCATCAAGGCCGAAGCCACCCCGAATACGGAAATGATCCTGATAGCGGATGTCGACATCGACCTGCTCAGGGAACTGAACCAGTTTGGAAGTGTCAGAAATCTCAGGGACAGGAGAAAAGACATTTACGAACTTCGCAGGTTCATAAACGGGCAGCCGTAGCACAAAGAGCCGGTCACACGCAGAACGTTTCCCTTTTCCGGCTCCTGTTCTCACCCGCCCCTCAGTACCGGAAACAAAATGAGCCGGGGATGATGCCCACCCTGAAGGTATCCGCGGGCATGCCATCGGGCCGGAAGCGGTATACGATGCCGGCCTGCACGAAGTCAATGGCGTCGGCAACATAGATATCGGAGTTTGCCGGATCGATCCCCAGACCGTAAAACCCTCCGGATGATTGGTTGCCGTAAGGGCTTTCGATAAAGACCTCCGGGCTCCCGGAAGAGTTGATAACAAAACGGAACACATGCCTGTTCAGGAAATACAGGGTGTCGCCCCCGCCGGTGATGCCCAGTTCCGAGGGCATGTCGTCAAGCCCCATCAGATAGCTTTCCTCCACTTCATATGTATCTGCATTGATCCGCAGCAGGGCGGCCCGTTCATGGGCAAAGGGGTTTCCCTCAAACCCGCCGTCGCTGAGCACCCAGAGGCTGCCATGGCGGTCGGCCACCATCGACTGCGGCTGTGCCGGCACCAGGATGCTGTCGACCACCCGGTCAAGCTCACTGTCGATCACCAGCACCTTGTTATCGAAACTCCAGCAATTGGTAAAGACAAAACGGCCGTGCTGCAGCATCTGTTCGGTAGGATGCTGATAAAAACCAGGGAAATTGTTGTTCACGTCTATGCCGGCGGTGATCAGTTGCAATTCAGGGTCAACCACCGAAACAGCGCGGGCATAGAGGTCAGACACATAGGCTTTTTTATCGTTCACAAAATGAAGGTAACGGGGAGAGGTGAAGCCCGTGATCTTGCCTTTCAGCTCAAAGCTGCGGATATCGATCACATAGATCCTGCCGCTGCCGTTCAGCACCACATACCCCAGGCTGTCGCGGATCTCCATAGATATCGCCACATCGCCCAGGGGCATGCCGTTGGCATTGAAAAACACATCGTTGTAAACCTGTCGGTTTTTGATGTCATAATATGACAGCGAAGCATTCTCAAACATAAAGTTGCCCTCGTTTATGATGAAAACCCCTGACGGAGACTGCCCGTATGGCTGCGGGCCCTTCTTCCACAATTCATCGTCTTTCATGCAGGCAGTCAGCAGCAGGGGCAGGAAAAGCAGAAACAGTTTTTTCATCATGGTATCCCCTTCAGTATCTGATCATGAGTGTAAGCAAATAATTCCTGCCCGGCATGGGACGGTACAATACCGTATGGTAAGTTTCGTCGAACAGGTTGTAAACCGTGAACTCCACGGCCATGTCAAGTTTTTTCACCCGGAATGATTTCCCTGCCAGCAGGTCGTTCATAAAATACGGGTACAGCCAATCGCGCCGCGAAAAATCATTGCCGGAAGTGGTAAACCTTTCACTGTAGCTGTTATGCCGGTATGTGGCATAGAACCCGTGCCATGAAAGGTTCAGCATCAGGTTTCCCGAATGCCGGGGAACATACACAAGCTGTTTTCCGTAGGATTCATCACCCCAAACGCGCGGGTCGCCGAAATTCCTCGAATCGGTACAGGCATAGGTAGCGGCCACCCGGTAGCCTACCTTTCCCAGGCTGCCCTGTACACGGATCTCCGCCTCCAGCCCTTTTGTCTCCACCAAACTGATATTCAAAGGTATCCAATAACCTTTGTAATCAGGCAACCAGATGATCCAGTCGCGGATGCGGCTATAAAAACCCGTTGCGCCGGCAAACAGCAAATGTGAACCAAACGAATGGGAATATTCCGTACCCAGCTCTGCGCTGTGTCCTTTTTCCGCTTGCAGATCAGGGTTTCCGCCGGGTTCCCAGTACAGGTCGTTGAGGGAAGGATAATGATAATTCCGCGCAATATGGGTCCTGACCACCCAGGCTTTACCCGGCAAAGGCCGGTAGTCGAGGCCTATGTATGGCACCGGGGCGACGGCCCGGAAATCGATCAGGTCCTGGCGAAGCATGATATTGAGGTTCAGCCGGCCGAAAAAGCTTTTGCGCACAGCCACGAACAGGGAGTTGGCAATACGGTCCTTGTCGTAGCCCGCTCCGGCGACCGTATCGCGCGTTGCCACATGGTGGTAGTCGGCATCCAGGGATGCTTCGAGCGAAAGATCGCCGCGAAAGTGATAGTCGAATGACAGCTTGTTCAGAAAGCTGTTTTGTTTTCCGGTGGAATAGATGACCGGCACCTCACCCAGCCCGCCCACATGGTTTTTCAGCCAATAGTTGAGCTTTTTGCCCGTGTAGCCTGTCCGCAGCGTCATGCGGTGTTTCCTTCCGTGGCTTTTCCAGTCGAGGCTCAGCCTGTTGTCGAGGTCTGTTTGCCGGTTGAGGTTTGAATGATCGGGTCCCTCATAGCTTGTGGCCCGGGGGATGGTGCGTTCGGCCTCCTGTATCCACCACCTGGCGGAGACGACATGCCTGCCGCCTGCACGGTAGTAGAATTCCTGCAGCAGCCCGTAACGCTTAAAAGCGGCATTGCTGTTGGTGTCGACGGGGTTGGTGACCGCCCCCGTCACCGGGTCGATCTCAGCAATTCCGCGGTTTACAAAAGTGTAATCGTTGGCCGAATAATTATGATATATCCTTGTTTTCGACTGTATCCGGCTGTTGCCCGCCTGAACCTGCAAAAATTCGTCGAATGTCCGGTAACTTCCGATGCCCTGCAAGTACTTTACACCGAAAGTGTTCTCCCAGTCGACCGTATTTCCGATGTTAATGCTTCCGCCCATGCCCCCGCTCCCTTCGCCAAGGGAGGCGGCCCCGAATTTCAGTTCCACTTCGTCGAGCAGGTAAACCGGGATGAGTGAAAAGTCGACCATGCCGTTCATGGGCGAGTTTATCTCCATGCCGTTCCATCTCACTGTTGTATGCGATGGTGCCGTACCCCGGAAGGAGGCTGTTGCCAGCGCCCCCCTTCCCAGGCTTTTGATGAACACGGGTGTATTTTCCGACAGCAGGTCGGCCAGATCCAGGTGGGCGCCCCTGATGATGACCAGGGTGTCGATGCTGCTTCTCTTCATCCCCGCCGACTGTTTTTCGAACATCCGGTCGCCCGTTATCTCAACGGTTTTCAGCAGGAATACCGAATCCTCAACCGGCTGTGCATGTGCCGGCAACAGCAGGCATGCCAGTATGCAGAAGAATATGATGCGGGCGGATGGCATATCAGTGTTTCACGAGTTTGAACGAATGGCTTTGTCTGCCGTATACTGCCCGAAGCAGATATAATCCCGGCTTCAGTCCCGAGATATCGATGCCCTTGTGTTTATCCTGCACCGATATTTCGAGTTGCAGCATGCCGTTGCTGTTGAAGAACTGCACCCGCATGCCCGCCAGGCCGTCAATGAAGACGTGTCGGGTCGCCGGATTCGGATATACCTTCACAGCAGCAATGCCAGGAGCCCCCATAACCTTTGCCGGCAGCTCCACCACCGTTGAGGCAGTGGCAAAAACATCCGGATTTCCGGCCAGCGCCGCTTGTATTTCGAGGTTTCCCGAAGCGCTGACCGTGAGCAGCCCGTCTGCACTGACCGTTGCTTCTTCCATGTTGGTCGCCCAGGCGATGTCCGCAGCGGGCATCAGCCTGCCCATGCTGAAAGCGTATGCCTCGAGCTGCAGTTGCGTGGTATCTAATCTGGGAGGGATGTCTTTGATCACCACCATTTCTGTCATCCCGCCGATGCTGCTGTCGGGGGCCACTGCCACCGCACCCGTGATCTCCGTTGAGATCTCGCCCAGCCATCCCATGCCGGCCAGCATGCCTGTTTGCACCCTCACAAAATGGATCTTGTCAAGATCAGCATAATTGCCTGAAGCGTCGATGGCCCAGCCGATATCAAAGGCATCGCCTCCGGCGTTTTCCACTTCCCTGGTATAGGGGTTATCGGGTATGGTATAGGGAGCCGTGCCACGCGGCCGGTTGTCGGCATAGCCGAATGCCCTTGGAAGCGACATCACCATGGCGGGGTTTGACAGGTCGATCCCGCCGCTGATGCGGGTTCCCGTTAACAGGTATTCCACGGGGTGGATGGAAGGAAAAGAATCGGCCAGCGGATAATAGGGCTGGGTGTGCATGGCATTGGCATGGATGAAGCCCGAGCCGCCATCCTTGTCTGTCCAGGGGACATCCGTTGCAGTGTTCCCGCCCGGATTATAATAGCTGACCGAAAAATCACGCCGTGTGCAGGAAAACCAGTGGTCGCTTCCGGCCAGTTCGTACCAGGTGTCGTCGGGCAGGCCGTTTTCATTTTCATCTTTCATCACCGAAACGATGCCGGGTTCCGACAGGCCCGGAAGGGGATTTCCGAATATGGTAAAGTCAACGCCATAGGGGTTATGCGGGTGGTTGACAACCGGCGTCGCGAAGCGGAACACCACATAGCCCCCGAAGGCGCCAAGGCTCAGCGAGCCGTTTACCCCGCCCGGCAGGGACTGCGCCGATGCCGGCACTCCCCACGGAAGGGCGTTGATATGCTGGCCGGGTGCCGGGCGGTATTCCAGCACTTCTGCTATATATTGAGCAAAAGGACGATGGATGAGCGCCAGGAAAAACAGGCATGTAAGCAGTATCCTTCTGATCACTGCCGCTTTACCGGATGATGAGCTTTTGCACTGCAAGGTCGTGGCCATGATAGATTTTGATTATGTAAACGCCCGCCGGCAGGTTGCCAACATCGATGCCGCTGCCGGTGCGGTAGTTTTCGTTATAAAAAACCCGTTCACCATTCATATTGAAAATGCCAATACCGGCAACGGCTATTCCCGGTGCATCAAGCCTGAAAAGGCCGGATGCGGGGTTGGGGTATACCGACCATGGCATGGCAGCCCCGCCCATATCCCCAATGCCGGCACTGGCGGGTACAACATGCAGGTTGTCGATACAAAAATAAGCAGGCGTGTTCATGCCAAACATTCCCGTATCGCTTGATGCAAGCATGAACGCAAGGCTGTCGACCTTTCCCAGCCCGCTGAGTTCTATCCATTCCCAGCCTTTTACAATATAGTCATCCTCATGATTGGAAAAACGGTAATCGGCCAGGAAGAATTCAACCGTTTCCGTTTGATTTCCATCCAGGTAACCCCATATGATCAGCTTGAAGTAGTCGGGGTCATACCCGCTCTCCCCCCCGAACTTTTTCGAGAAATCATCACCATATTCCATGGCCAGCGCGGCATAGGTGGTGTTGGTCGCATACAGTCCCCTGACCAGGTGCGGCATTGAATCGGCAAAATGAAGCGGGACTGCCATCATCTCCATGGTCACGAAATCGGTAGGGACGTATGCCAGGGCATAGTTTCTGCCTCCCGAAGCCAGGGTGTCGTAGCCGGCGGCCGTGATGGCACTGTACTGGTTTATCCAGCCGGCGGTGCTGTCGTCGGCCATATTTGAACAGGCCCAGAAAATCCACGACTGCCAGTCGGGATCGTAGTTGTTGGGGAAATATGCCAGTCCCGACAGGAAGCCTCCTGTCATGTCGGAGCCGTTCCACCAGGAATTCGCCTCCAGCGGCAGGTTCTCAAAATCGGAGACCACGTCATCCTCCGGCCAGGTTTGGGCATTCAGCAGCCCGGTGCCGAATGCCGCGGCAAGCAAAAGAGCGTAAACATTTTTCATGTCGTTTGAATTAAGTTAATAAAAAATGTTTGATTTTGCAGCAGACGATGCCCATTACGGACCGTGGAAGTATCGTTTGACAAGCATCCTGTTCTCCGCAGGCTGCAAAATCGTGTTAACACTGGCAGGTTTTCTGACTTACTCCCCTTTTCAACGCCTTCCCATCCTATTCGGGCAGACAGTGACATCATGTTGAAAAGCATTGAAGATCACAGCAGCGGGAACTGTTGCCGGTTTGCACGGCATTCCCTCTTGGCCCCGTCATCGACGGGACACCAATGTCATCACAAATATACAAAGATTCACAGCGCGGCTTGTTTTTTTTGTAATTTTTTGCCGGGGCGAAGGCAAATTTTATCAGCCCGGGGATGCAATCCGAAAAATATTGTAAATTGCAGGCAGGCAAATCCAAACAACATTGCTATGATGAACGGGGGTTTCACTTCTCTTGACTATATTATTTTCGGGCTGTACGCGATTGTCATCCTTTCGGTCGGCCTGTGGGTATCGCGTGGCAAAAAAGGCGTAAAAAAGACGGCGCAGGATTATTTTCTGGCCGGAAAGAGCTTACCATGGTGGGCCATCGGTGCCTCGTTGATCGCGGCGAACATTTCGGCGGAGCAGATGATCGGCATGTCGGGTTCGGGCATGGCACTGGGTCTGGCCATTGCCTCCTACGAGTGGATGGCTGCGCTCACCCTGATCATCGTTGGCAAGTATTTTCTTCCCATCTTTATCGAAAAAGGGCTGTATACCATCCCCGAATTCATAGAAAAACGCTTCAGCACACATCTTAAGACCATTCTGGCTGTATTCTGGATCGCCCTGTTCATCTTCGTGAACCTCACTTCCGTGCTTTTTTTGGGTGGCAAGGCCCTTGACACCATCCTGGGTCAGGGCGACGGCAGCATGATCTTTCCGGCCATCGTGGCGCTGGCATTGTTTGCAGCGGCCTATTCGCTTTACGGCGGGCTGGCGGCCGTGGCCTGGACGGATGTGATACAGGTGGCCCTGCTGGTGATCGGCGGGCTGATCACCACGGTGATCGCCCTGGGGCATGTCACCCCCGACGGCGGCATACTCAACGGGCTGAACCATGTTTATGATACGGCCGGAGACAAGTTTCACATGATCCTGAAAAAGGGAAACCCCGAGTTCATGAACCTGCCGGGCATTGCCGTGCTGATCGGCGGCATGTGGATCGCCAACCTCTATTACTGGGGTTTCAACCAGTACATCATCCAGCGGACCCTGGCCGCCAAAAGCCTGCGTGAGGCGCAGCGGGGCATTGTCTTTGCCGCCTTCCTCAAGCTGCTCATCCCCCTCTTCGTGGTAATACCCGGCATCATTGCCTTTGTGATGTTCTCGGAACCTTCCGGAACAGCCTACATTGAGGGTGCCCGGGAGGCCTTCATCAGGGCCGACGGCGGCATGAACTACGATAAAGCCTATCCCTGGCTTATCAGCACCTTTATCCCGGCCGGGCTCAAAGGGCTCGTGGTAGCGGCACTGGCCGCGGCCATCGTATCCTCACTCGCCAGCATGGTGAATTCCACCTCCACCATCTTCACCATGGACATCTACAAGCCCTACCTGGCGAAGAAGGACGGGAAGAACAGGGAAGTGGCCGTTGGCCGTATCGCTGCCGGCATCGCCCTTCTTATCGCCATTTTCATGGCCCCTGCACTGGGAAACATCGAGCAGGCATTCCAGTATATTCAGGAATATACCGGTGTGGTAAGCCCGGGCATCCTGGCAGTGTTCATGATGGGGCTGTTCTATAAAAAGGCTACCAACAAGGGGGCCATCGCCGGCGTGATCGCCTCCATCCCTGCAGCCCTGGCGCTGAAGGTGCCGGCGCTGGAATTGCCGTGGATGGATCAGATGCTCTATACCTTCCTCATCACCATGGTGGTGATCGTGTTCGTGAGCCTGTCGACCAACAAACTGGCCGACGACCCGAAAGGCATCGTGGTGACCAATACCACCTTTAAAACGGGAAAGGCCTTCAACATCGCCGCCTATGCCATCTGCATCATCCTGGTGGCACTGTACGCCATGTTCTGGTAAGCCCCCGCCGGCGGGAATCTCCTGCCTGAAATCCCTCCCCCGGTCGCCCGGGGTCGGGATGACATTTTCGAATATCATGCATTTGTTCAATCACCCTGCTCTCCCCCGGTCGCCCGGGGTCGGGATGACATTTTCGAATATCATGCATTTGTTCAATCACCCTGCTCTCCCCCGGTCGCCCGGGGTCGGGATAACATTTTCGAATATCATGCATTTGTTCAATCCCCCTGCTCTCCTGCTGGCGCGCGTTTCCGAACGCGTGCAACTGTTTTCTCGTCTCCTGGCGAGATCATTACTTTATTAAAACTCAATTATCTCCCCAGTTCGGCAAGGAATGATGCAGATCCTGATCCGCTGATTGAGATCATCCGGGAAAGCAAACAAATGATCACGTATTAAATTGCGCGTTTGGAAACGCGCTGACATTTGCAATCGTCAGAGACGCGCGCCGGCGGGTTTGTCACTTTGTTTGCAAACCACACATTAAAGTTATAAATTAGCTGTTAAACATTTCGCTGACGTTAAACAAACTATATTTGACCAAAAAGATTGCATGGTAAAGTATTCCTTATTTTATTTATATTTTTAAGAGCATCAAACAAACCAAATTGATCAGACCTAATCCATCATCACTTATAACCTATGCTTTCATCATTTATATGATGCTTTCATCAATTCCCGGATCGGGAATGTGTGCCGAAAGAAGTGCCCCGTCAGTTTCATTGGATAGCCTGGAGCTTTTATTGCATGACCTCCGTGAAGAACAGAGACCTGACTTGCTTATCAGGATTTCGCAATCACTGGAGGACAAAAACCTGATCAAAGCCTTTGATTGCTCGCAAAGTGCCCTGAATATTGCACTTCAATTGGATAATACCAAAGAAATCCTGGAATGTAATCTTCAAATTGCCAGGATAAGGATTTTGCAGGATTCACTGAATGAGGCGCGGGATTTCCTAAAAAAAATAATCTCCTATCCTGAAGAAATTTCTGAAAATGATACAGTTTATGATGATTTTAAACTTATAAAGGCTAAAGCTGAATTTTTGAATGCCCTTCTGTGTTTTTACAATTCCCCCGATTCAGTCAAAAAGGCCATACTCAACGTGCAAAATGCATTGTTCTATCTTAAAAATAACAATGAGAGGCTGTACCTCGCATATTCCTATCTAATGCTGGGCAATCTTTACTTTTACCTTGAATTGTATCAGCAGGGGCTGGACTTCTATGAAAAATCACTTTCGATTATAAATCTGCATAATTTCGGTCAGAATAAGCATTTATTTTTTCACAAGCTATTCTGCCTTTTAAATGAAAACCCAAAACCACACAGCACAAGCCTGAGTTGTCATATCAGCCCCTCCCACACCAAGACTGATTTGATTACCTCATTGTATATCAAACTCGGGCATGCAAACAGCAGGATATGCGCCTACACCAAAGCAAAGGATTATTTTGACAAAGCCGCGGAAATTGCTGTGTTGACGCATAATTTCGATGCCCAGATTTGCATACTATCGAAGATTGGCAGCATGTATTTGGAAATGGAAGATTATGCAAAGGCAAAAGATTTTTTTGAACGTGCCCTGGAGATTTCCACCAAACGAAAATCAGAAGTTTTGATGTATAGCAACGCAATCCAACTTGCCAGACTTTATCGACAGACAAAAGACTTTTGCCGTGCTCTTGATTACTTAAAAGTTGCGGATACTTTCGGGGCTTCACCGGTTCCTTTTAATTTAAAACTGGCATATACACTGGAAAAGGGGAAAATATTTTTCGAGCAGGGGAATTACGGAGAGGCCGTTGCCTGTTTTAAGCAATATTATGATTCATGCCTTGCAATCAATGCGATTCCCTATTTATACGAATTAAGTTATCAAATATACAGGGCACAGGATTCGATGGGAAATTACCAGGATGCCATCCTTTCCTACAAGCAGTGCAGAAGATTCAATGATACCTTACGCGCGATGGATGATAAAATCCTTTTGAATGTGACGGAACTCAACCTTGACATCGACAGGGTGGAATCTGAAATGGACATCCTGGAAAAAAACATGATTCTGAAAAATATTGAAGTGAAGAGAAAGCGGATAATCGCTGTTTCATCTGCAACAGGATTCACTGTAATGATCATTTTTACCATTCTCATATTTCTTATTCACAGACGAAAAAGAAATGCATATGATCAGTTGATGGAGAAAAACCTTGCAATCATCAAAGAGCATTCAAAACAGCTTTCAACGAAGAATAAAATAACGGAATCAAACAGCCTGGATACTCAAAAATCGAATGATCTCCTGACCCGCTTAAATAAACTCGTGGATGACCAAAAAATATTTTTAGACCCGAATATTTCGCTTAAAAAGCTGGCCAATAAGCTTAATACAAACTCCACTTATTTGTCGCGCCTCATCAACCATAACTATCAAACAAACTTTACAGGTTTTATTAATGAATACCGGATAAAAGAAGCTCAAAAACTGATGACAGAGAAAACCGGTCAGTATTTATCCATTGAAGGGATCGCCATGAAAGTGGGATTCAGGTCAAAATCAGTCTTCAACCCCGCGTTTAAAAAACATACAGGAGTCACGCCATCCTACTATATGAATTATATCAGAGAAGTGAAAACCAAAAAATGAAATGGAAACTTATTACCGGTTCAATGTGTTTACATGCTATTTTGGTATTGGCATTGATCCTGCAATCAAACCCTTTATCAGCACAAAACAAGCGAGAATTCAAGCATCAAGAGGACAGCCTGAGCAAGCTTTCGGGCTTTGCGGAGAATGAAATAAAACCCGGAATATTTATGGAGCTTTCAGAACTTTATTTCGATTCCAGTCTTAGCAAAAGCGATAGTTTCGCGCTCCTGGCCAATAACTGGGCTGAACATAACGAAAATCCATCTGACATCTTATTAAGTTTATATCAATTGGGCAAAGTAAGTTTTGCAAAAGATTCTTTGGAACAGTCTAAAGAATATTTTAATCAATTGATCAATAGCACGGATAATGAGAGGATCCTCAACAATAATCTCCTCAACAAAAGAGCGTATTCCTTTTATTATTTGGCACAAATTTATGAAAAGGATCACGACAGCACCCTGAAAGTCATCAAATGGATAAAACATGGTATGCGACTTGCAGAACAAAGCAAGGATTCAACATTGACGGGAATTCTGCTTAGATTTCTCGGACTGCAGTATATTAAGCTTGATCTCCGTGAGGAAGGAATAAATGAGATGAAACGTTCGATGAGGATATTTGAAAGCAAGATGGATGACGAAAACCTGGCAACAACCTATTCTTTACTGGGTTTTTATGCAAACAGCCCCCAAACACTTGAATACATTCACAAAGCAATTGAAGCATATTCCAGGACGGGAGATTCGCTGAAGCTGGCTTCTAATCTTATCAGTATGGCCTATGAAAGCCAAAGCATTATAGGGGTTGAAAAAACAGAATCCTATTATAAAATGGCATACGAAATATATAAACGCCATAATGACCCCAGGGGTCAAGCATATGCTTTATTTATTCTGAGTGGATTTTATGAGAATACAAACAGGCTGGAACTATGCTATAAAACAACCTTGAAGGCAATCGAATACAGCATGAAAAATGGTCAAACACTCTACCTGGCCCATTCACTGAAAAACATGGGATCATTTTGTAACATGCATGGTAACCGGGATTCAGCCTACTACTATTTCAGCATACTGGATACCGTTTCTCAAAAACTGGAAAGCAAGATTCCAAGAATCAGGTATTTCCTGGGATTGTCCAACACCCTGATACAAGACAACAGGCTGGATGCTGCAGAAGAAATGCTCAGGGAGGCCATGAAACTCCATCATCAAAGAAAGAACTTCTCATACAGATCAAGAGTCAATTGGTATATGTCGATGATATACGAAAGAAAAGGTGACTTTAAAAAACAATTAAAATACTACAAGCGATATAGTGAAGAAAGGGATTCGATGTTTAATGATGCCAGGAGGAAGAGCTATGCCAGGAATCAATTGAAATTTGAATTGAAAAGCATCGAAAATAAAATCAAAACACTACAGAAGGAAGAAGAGGTTAAGAACGCCAGGATCAAAAAAAACCAACAATTTGCTATGGTATCTGCTTTGGGAATTTTATTTGTTGGTCTGCTGGCAATCAACTTCATATACCAATATCGAAAAACCCGGGAGGCCTATCACAAGCTGATGGAGAAAAACCTTGCTCTCCTGGAAAGCAACAACAATAAAGGCCACCGGAATGACAAGCAATCGGGTCTGGATGCCAAAACCCTGGAGAAGATCAGGAAAAGGCTTAAGCAATATGTTATTGAAGATAAAGAATTTCTTAATCCGGAGATCAGCCTGGATTTCCTGGCAAGAAAAATTAAAACCAATTCAAGCTATTTGTCAAAGGCCATCAACCATACGTATGATTCCAACTTTACAAATTTTATCAATGAATTGAGGATCAAAGAGGTTCAGAAACTCATGCGACTACCGGATTACCAATATTACAGCATTGAAGGTTTTGCACAGGAAGTAGGCTTTAAAAGCAAGTCCGTATTCAATGCATCATTTAAAAAATACACAGGATTAACCCCTTCCTATTATATAAATTTCTTGCAGAAAAACCCTGATACAAGGCAATAATGTCTCAGAGATCCGCAAACATCTAAACAGGGTTTATCAATCTGCCTGTCAGCAATATAGATTTGTACAGATTTATGAATCCGAACGTGAAAAACTTGATTTTGGCATTTGGAAGGTTCTACATTTATCCTCACAAACCAAACAAATTCAATTTTTAACCAAAACAAAAAACATTATGAAAAAACTTAACATTTTACTGGGATTAACAGTAGCAGTATCCATTTTATTCCTTGCTGCCTGCAACGGAGGTGGAAGCAGCAGCGCAAGTTCACCTTCTGGAGTTGTTGAAGCTTATTATGATTCATTTCAATCGGGCGACTATGAAGGCATGCTCATGCTTTTTGAAGGCTCCGACAGCTACTCAGCCGACAATATAAAAAAGAATGCGGAAATGCTTAAGATGGGAGCAGAAGCCCAGAAAAAGGCAAACGGAGGCATTAATAAATTCAGTGTCATTGAAGAAGACATCAATGACGCCGGAGATGCAGCAACCGTAAAAATAAAAACGGTATATAAGAACGGTAGTGAAGAGGATTCGGAAATGGAACTTGTAAAAATTGATGGTAAATGGAGGTTCAAGAAGTTGTTCTGATTAATCCGGGCAGGCTGATGTGGGATTTACCCGATCAGCCTGCATTATAAAAATTTAAATTATGCAAACGATAGAGATCAACAAAAACCAGAATTGCCGGATAAGATTTATCCGCAGGCTCTTTGCACCATCCTTTTCATGGCGAATTGTGCACAGGATGATGTTTTTACTGTTGATGATCACGGCATACGCCAATATCAGCGCACAGGAAGGTACAAGCCGGAGCCCGATCAGTATCATTGGACCATCTTGTGTTTGCAGGCCCTTTGTCGGAGAAAATGACCCCGAAAAGATTCAAGTGGAGTTTTACGCCGTGGGAGGTGAGGATGCAATAGCTTTTCAATGGAGTATTGACAACAAAGAGATCGGCCTGCTATCTTCAAAAGATAATCCGGCCAAGTGTACGCTTATCTTATCAGATGATCCTTATGGTGAAACAGAAATCCACATCCGGGCATCACAATCTGTTGGAGGGAAGATGCAAAGCGCCACACATACTTTGTTCATAGAGGGAGGGTATTATTATTTCTATCCCGATTGTTCAAACCTTTATGAAAAGGGCCTGATCAGCAAAGAAGAATATGAGCAGTGCGATGAGGAAGAATGGGAATGTCAGGAAATGCTATTCGCTTCTCCCTGCAATTATATCATCGATGTTGAATTCAAGGAGGAAGCATTGTTTGAATTGCTATTCAGTAATTCAGAACTGGCAGATCCTGAAAGCAGGCTTCGTCTGGAGCCCATTATGAAGCTGTATAAGATGCTGAATGAAAATGGCCAGCCTTATCGGCATGATGACAAAATCCAACTTAGAGACTTTGTGAAACCCTTTCCTTGCATGGAAAGATGGGCCTCTATTACCGCAAGCAGCGAAACCGAAGCAACAGATTACGAGTGTCCCCTGGCATACGAAACAAACATTTCAGCAAAAGATTTTGCCAAAGAGTTTATAAAATTGTTTTATACCAGGCATACCTGCTTCCTGCAAGCAGGTATGGGACCGGAGGCCTATGAGAACTTACCGGAATCCAGCCGGCAACAATCATTACAAATGCTTGAACTGCTGACTCATAAAGCAAATACCCAATATGGCGGGTTTAATAAAATTCTTGAAATACGCCAGGTCGCAACCCAATCAGGTACTTATCATTTTGAAATACTGGTGGAGTATAATAGCGGAAAAACCGAAGAATTCGAAGAAGTATTGATCTCAAAGAAAGGGGAGTACTGGAGGGGTGAAATGAGCCTGAGGCCCATGTAAAAATTATCTGGGAATTCTTCAAAAGAAATGAAATTATCAATAATTAAAATCAAATCAATAAAAAAATAAAAAAAAACAAAGCTTATGAAAAAGTATGTACTTATCGGACTCAGCTTGTTAATGCTCCTGGGATTTTCTGTCTCCAAGGCAAGTAATCCTGATAACAACAAAATCAATGTGCAGGTTACAAAAGCTGAAAGAAATGGCAAAGAAGTGATCATCCACTTCAAAATCAAGAATCAGGGCGATCCGGTCGATATCAGTGAACGGGATCAAAAAGATGGCCATTATATCATTGATATGAAGGGGAAAAAATACTACCCCATGAAAGTTAGTCTTGATAACCAGAAGTCAAGCAGGCTGGTTGCAAAAAGATCCACAATGCTGGAAAAAAACAAAGAGATGAGCGGGAAAGCAATTTACCATATTCCCGAAGACATTAATAATTTTAAAACGGTACGCATTTCCAGCAAAGACAAGTATGCTGCCGAATTTAAAAACATTAAAACAGACAAGGCCGCGCCTCCTAAAAGAAAGCCGAACGCCAGATCTTCAAGTCTGATTAAATCAAATTAATAATTTTTCCCAAACCAATTAGAATCAAAATGGAAAAGAGAGAAACAATTATATCGGTAACCTTCATTTTATCAGGTTCCCTCTTACAGATGTTCAATGGAATTGGCAATGGATGGATTTCCACCCTGACAGCCATTTTCGGATTGATACTTTTCTTCATGGGCCTGAATAAACTCAAAAACGGTGTTGACGAAAAAGGACGTGCTGCCGTAAAAATATTGATCATATCTGCCATCGTGGGTATCATCGGGCTTGTCCTGGACCTGATACCACTGGTTGGCATAGTGGCTTCGATCGTATTCATCGCTGCCTTCATCATTCAACTGATTGGAATTATAAAATTGAAGAACTCCGAGAGCATTGGCAAAAGTGGCAAAAGCGGGGTAATCCTGCTCCTTGTTGCCATGATCCTGGCCATTGCACAAAGTATTTTCGGTTTTGTTCCCCTGGCCGGCGGTATTATTGCCGGAATTATTTCATTCGCTGCCCTGATCCTGGTCTTTTTCGGGTGGCTGAAAGTCCAGGATGGTATTATCATCCATAACACCTGATCCAAACCAAATTAATAAGTAAAACGGCTGTTTACGGGTAAGCAGCCGTTTTTTTATATCCTTTCTTAAAGAATGCTAATCCGGCTTACAAAAAAGATACAAATTTTGCCCAATATTTGATTATATGAAGATTATTAGAATACTGGGGAAGACCATTTTGTGGGTACTTGCGATTGTGATCATACTGCTGCTGATCCCCTACCTCTTTTGCCCATGCTGGTGCGCGTCAGCCGGGATTGTTTTTTTGTTCGCCACGAATACACGAATACCGGACTATTCTTTTGTGCATAACGGCTTGTGTTTTTTGCTACTACGAAGATCTGAAAATGCTTTTTCCATTCATGCATTCGTGGCTGTTTTTTTCATGGATACTCAGTGAATGATACGCTCCTGCTGGCGCGCGTTTCCGAACGCGTGCAACTGTTTTCTTGTCTCCTGACGAGATCATTACTTTATATCAAACTCAATTATCTCTTCAGTTCGGCAAGGAATGATGCAGATCCTGATCCGCTGATTGAGATCATCCGGGAAAGCAAACAAATGATCACGTATTAAATTGCGCGTTTGGAAACGCGCTGACATTTGCAATCGTCAGAGACGCGCGCCGGCGGGGGAAAGCAGGGGTCGTTAAACATTTAACCGCTCAAGGCGTTTAAAGGCTATGAAAATTCTCTTAACAGGCGTTACCGGATATATCGGGCGGAGGCTACTTCCCGTCCTCCTTGCCGACGGCCACGAGGTACTGTGTGTTGTCCGCGATGAAAAGCGCTTCGACATATCCCCCTACGCAGGGATGCCGATTTCGGTTGCAGAGGTTAACTTTCTTGATCCCCCGAGCCTTTCCAACATACCCGACAATATTGACGCGGCCTATTACCTGATCCATTCCATGTCGGCATCCGTTGATAGTTTTGAGGAATTGGAGAAAAAATGCGCCATGAATTTCCGTAACCGGATCAATGAAACACAGGTTAAACAGGTAATCTACCTCAGCGGAATCGTAAACGAATCCAGGCTTTCCGACCACCTCAGATCACGAAAGGGTGTGGAAGACATTCTTACGTCAGGCCGGTTCAGCCTTACCACCCTCAGGGCAGGTATCATCGTGGGATCCGGCAGCGCTTCTTTCGAAATCATCCGCGACCTGGTAGAAAAGCTACCCGTGATGGTCGCACCCAAATGGGTAAATACCCGCTCGCAGCCCATTGCCATCAGCAATGTCCTGCAATTTCTCAGAGGAGTGCTGGGAATGGAGGAGGCTTATGGAAACACTTATGACATCGGCGGACCGGAGATACTCACCTACAAGCAGATGCTGCTGCGATTTGCTGAAATACGCAAGTTGAGGCGCCACATTCTAAATGTGCCTGTAATGACCCCAAGGCTTTCATCGTACTGGCTGTATTTTGTCACCTCAACATCTTACAAGTTAGCCATCAACCTCGTCGACAGTATGAAAGTGGAGATCATTTGCCGCAGCAACGACCTGCACGAAAAGCTTAACATCACATTACTCACCTATGAAGAAGCTGTCAGGCAAGCGTTTACTGTGATCGGACAGCAGGAAGTACTCTCGAGCTGGACAGATGCCCAGACCGGACACGCCCTTGAAAGCGGGTTAAGCAGATTGCTGGTTGTTCCCACATACGGATGCTTCAGGGATGAACGCAGTTGCGCGGTGAAGGATGAGTGCAAAACACTTGACAGGATATGGTCAATCGGAGGTGATAACGGATGGTATTATGCCAACTGGCTATGGACGCTCAGGGGAGTAACCGACAAGCTGTTCGGAGGCGTGGGACTGCGGCGCGGCCGAAAGAACAGCACAACCATATCGGCAGGAGAAAGCCTCGACTTCTGGCGCGTGTTATATGCTTCGAGAAGCAATAAACGCCTGTTGCTCTATGCCGAGATGAAACTTCCGGGTGAGGCCTGGCTGGAGTTCCGGATCAGGGACAACAGCCTGTACCAGGTGGCTACTTTTCGCCCGCGTGGCTTATGGGGACGAATATACTGGTTTATGGTACTCCCTTTCCATCATATCATCTTCAGAGGAATGGTTAAACGAATAGCAGTGTAAAGTTATGGCAGTATACCAGTTCAGGAAGGAACAGTTCATCCCGGCAGGGATCGATGAGGTGTGGGATTTTATCTCCGCACCTGCAAACCTCAAAAAGATCACTCCCCCACACATGGGCTTCGACATCACCTCCGGTGAGCTGCCGGAAAAGATGTACCCGGGGATGATCATCACCTACAGGGTGAAACCCCTGGCGGGCATCAGCATGAAGTGGGTGACCGAGATCACGCACGTTTCGGAAAGATCCTATTTTGTCGATGAGCAGCGCGTGGGCCCCTACGCCATGTGGCACCACGAACACCACATCGAAGCGGTTGAAGGCGGGGTGATGATGAGGGATGTCATCACTTACAGGCCTCCGCTGGGTTTCCTTGGCGTCCTGGCCAACCGCCTGTTCATCAGGAAGCAGCTCGACGGCATCTTCGAATACCGCAGGAAGGCTTTGGAAAATATATACCCCCCGCTGGCGCGAATCTCCTGATTCGGGCCCTGGAGTTGCTTGTCCCCTGCTGGCGAGCGTTTGCCTAAAAGGGAAAAAGGACGCGTGATACCATACGCCGGGGTTTTCCTCAGTCGCTTCGCTCCTTCGGAATGACAGAGGGCTTGCGCAAAAGGGAAAAAGGGCGAGGAAGAGCGGCTGTACAAGATCATTGGACAGCAGAAAGTAGAGATTGATTTTTTAAAAAAAAGCCTTGTCGTGAGCCAGAATGCTGCCCAGCGCAAGCAGCATATTGACAAGGCAACCTCACTGAGCGTTGTAAAGCAATGTGAACTGCTGGAGGTTCACCGGAGCGGTTTGTATTACCAGCCGATACCGGAGACGGCCTTTAATCTGGAACTGATGCAGGTTATTGATGAGAAGCACATGCTACATCCCTGGCTGGGTGTTCCCAGGATGACTCAGTGGTTACGCAGGGACAAGGACTATATGGTTAACCACAAGCGCCAGCGCAGTAAAAAGTGCTGGTCGAAGTTATCCCGAGGAGTATAGCGACGAGGGATATACGGGCTGGTTGCTAGAAACTGGCCACCTGTTTCTGGACTCATGCATGCGGCAACCGGCATACGTTAGTTGATATGCCTCAGCCCTTATTCCTGAATACACAGGCAACTCCCGCTCCTTTTCCCCTGTCTTCCCATTGAATTATATTATTGTGTATATTTACTCAGCAATAAAAACAATGACCATGAAAAAAATCCTCCTTCCCTCCCTGGCCCTTTTGTTATCAGTTCTATGCGTTGCCCAGGGTGAATGGACCCTCATCCATCCCTACCCCACCGTGAACAACCTCATCGATGCCCACTTCATATCGGATAATGAAGGATGGGTGGTCGGATACGGCGGCACCATTCTATATACGGCAGACGGGGGCGTGAACTGGGAGCTGCAGCACAGCCAGGATGGCGAATCCCTCTGGAGCATATTCTTTATAGACGACCAGGAGGGATGGGCCTGCGGCTGGAGCGAGATCTATCATACCGGCGACGGTGGACAAAACTGGGAACAACAGGCCCATCCCTCCTGCCTGGGCGACCTCACCGACGTGTATTTCATCAACCCCGATACGGGCTGGATCGTGGGCACCTACAAGATCGTGCTGAAGACGACCGATGGCGGCAAGAACTGGACCAAGATCATGAACAACATCTATCAGGAAGGCTGCTTCAAACGGGTCGAATTCTATGACCACCTGCACGGCTGCGCCGTGGGTGATCACATGACCGCCTACCCCCACGAAGGCTTTGCCATGGTCACCGACGACGGCGGCCTCACCTGGACAGAGACCACCCCGGAAGGCTGTGCCTGGTTAACAGATGTCACCTACTACAACGACATGTGCGTGTGGGCCTGCGGATACGACGGCGGCCTCTACCGCTCACTGGACGGGGGGTATACCTGGTTTGATGAATTCGAAGGGCAAGGCTCCTTCCAGGATATCCATTTTTTCGATAAGGATGCGGGCATGGCACTGGAGGGACACTACGCCAGGCTTACCTTTGACGGGGGCGACACCTGGGACTCACTGGTATTGATGGGCAATTATTATGATTACTACCGCGCATTCATGAGCTGGGAACCCTTTAAAGGCGTTGCCGTCGGCGGCGATGGAGTGATGAGCAAAACCCTCGATAGCTGCCAGACCTGGCAAAGCATGCATGGCGGCCTGCGCCTCTACTTCGGGCAGATAGGTTTCTTCGACAGCTACAACGGCTATGCACTGGGATGGGAGTACAGCAACACTTCTCTTGTCAGCACCGCGGATGGCGGCCATACATGGCAATACGACACCCTCGTCGAAAACGGCCCCTTTTCGATCATGTACCTCGCCGGACAGCAATGCTACCTCCTGAACCAGGATTCATTGCTCCTCATGAAAACCATGGATGCCGCACAAAGCTGGGAGATGACCGGCGTACCCGAACCCATCTCCTATTATTCCGACATGTTCTTTGTAAATGAAAATACCGGCTTCCTGTGCGGGGGCGACGGGTACTTCTTACGCACGGAGAACGGCGGGACAGACTGGACCGATCTCTCACCGGGAAATGATATGGCGCTCCGGAACCTTCACTTTGTGGATGAGGACAATGGCTGGATGATCGACTATGATGGCAAGAATATCCTGCATACCACGGATGGGGGCGAAAACTGGACAGAGACACAGCTGGGCAGCGGCATCATCTACCAGCCTGAGGATATATTTTTCCTGGATGCCGCTACGGGATTCCTGAACACCGATGATGGCCTGTTTTACAAAAGTACCGATGGCGGAGCCACCTGGGAGGTCATTTACGGCTTCCCCACAGGTTCTTACTCCTCCATATATTTTGCCGATGAAAACGAGGGATGGTTCCTGTCAGCAAGGGTCCATCATACCCTCGACGGAGGCGCCACCTGGGACGAGGGACAGTATTTCGGCCTGCATGCTCGGGCAATGTTCTTTCTGGATGAGGACAAAGGATGGATCAGCGGGACAGATGGTCTTGTGGTTCGCTATGACGGTACCGTGGGCATCAGCGGTCCTGAAAGAAATGCGGTCCATGTCAGGATCTTTCCCAATCCTGCCCGTGATGTGATTCAGTTGGAAAATATTGAAGGCGCCTCCGGGAATTGTGAGATTCTGATATATAATATTGAAGGACAAATTGTCCTTCAGCAGGTCCCTGCCGTAACATCCGGCATGATCACACTGGATGTTTCATCATTGGCTCCGGGAACATATTTACTTAAACTGAAAGGCGCTCCGGAGCTTCTGGGGAGCAAGTTTATGAAATACTAGCTCCAGGCTACTGCCAGCTTGTCCCGCTAGCGCGCGTCTACATTTATTAATACCATTTTTAATAAATTTAAACCCTGCTGGCGCGCGTTTCCGAACGCGTGCAACTGTTTTCTCGTCTCCTGACGAGATCATTACTTTATATCAAACTCAATTATCTCTTCAGTTCGGCAAGGAATGATGCAGATCCTGATCCGCTGATTGAAATCACCAGGGAAAGCAAACAAATGATCACGTATTAAATTGCGGGTTTGGAAACGCGCCGACAGATGCACGCGGCAGCCGGGATTGTTTTTTTGTTCGCCACGAATACACGAATACCGGACTATTCTTTTGTGCATAACGGCTTGTGTTTTTTGCTACTACGAAGATCTGAAAATGCTTATTCCATTCGTGCATTCGTGGCTGTTTTTTCCATGGATACTCAGTGAATGATACGCTCCCAGGCAAACCCGCTAAAATTGTTTCATAAGAAGGGCCTGGCAGAACCGGCAGAAACTAAAAAACAACATCTCCCCTGAATAAGCAAAATTATTTCAACTCCCAGGATTTTTCAAGACCTGGTTGGTAGAAGGGTTACGATTATCTGACATATTCAGCCTCCACCATGTGGGGGAGGTTTGGAGGAAGCTTGTCGGGAGACAAGCTGTATTCAGGCACGAATAAGGAGATTCGCGCCAGCGGGGACTTAATCTTGGAACAATAGTATCACTCTTTCAAATATCTCGAAATCCTATTTAGCGAAGTTTTAAGTAAATGCTTTTCATACTCTCCAATACTACTTTCTGCGAATAAAACATTCAGCTCTTTAAATATCATATGTGACTCCTCGGTTGTTAAGTAAAAGTTATCAATCTTGCCATTACATTTTACTACCTCAACTTTAAGCGTCCCCCAGGAATTTTCAAAATTAGACTCAGAAGTCTCAGCATTAAGGCTATAAATTTTGAGCGCAATTTGATTTAATTGATGATCTTCAACTATTAATTTATAATCGTTATGACTAATATCTACATCATGCTTAGCTAAGAAAAGTGATGGGAAATATTTGTCAGTGTATCCATAACTCTGAATGATAATTTTTTCATAGCAATTACAAGAAATAATAAACTGTGAAAGTATTAGAAATATAGCGACATTTTTCATCATTGTATTAGTTAGGTAAAGAGTTTAAATGAAAATTGGATGGGTTGTTAATTAGCATAGGATTAAGCTTTATTGTTTTTCCAGATTGGTCGATACTAAACCCCCACTTTACGGTTGCAATTCTGTGATAATTACCACTACCATCCATACCCACAACTGATACCTCTGCTATCCAACTTACGCCGCTAAACCTTCCCCTTTTTGGCCTATCGAAGATTTGTAAATCGGACTGTCTGTGGCCTATATGCTTTCCAACTTCAGCATCGTCATAATAAAATGGGGGACTATTTTCTGTATCTATATAAGGAGAAGTTTTGTTAGGATCCGGATTAGTTGTTTCAATAGTTTGGACCCATCGGAAGTCAGAATACCCAGTTCCTTCATCATAATATAGTAATTCAATTATAGCTCCACCAGCATCACCTTCTGAAATGCTCTCATCTCTGGTAAGTACAAGTCCCTTCCCTAGTTTTTTAGGGAGGTGCTGCGCCAAATGATTAAACAACATCGTATACGCCCCCGTAATTGCCCCATTGGCAAATTTACCACCCCCAAGGGCTTCGGCTGTGCCGCCAATGGCAGCCCCAACAGCTGTAGATCCGGCAAAAGAAAGCTTAGCTCCTCCTACAGCTGATCCGACTAAAGAAGAAAAAGATCCAGATAAAAATCCATGCAGAAACTTTCCTCCTTGAAGAATTCGCATTC